>UMIY01025920.1_pt1 | contig 24751 bp, 30 predicted proteins | sample 1965921 | NCBI WGS metagenome assembly UMIY01 (sample SAMEA4836134, study PRJEB28245) | human gut metagenome | biome: gut microbiome; material: fecal sample | place: Denmark | collected 2008
ATACAAATCATTTTATATGATTTGATGGGCTTTTTTTATATCTCAAGTGGTGTTGAAAACATTTTGAAAACGTATTTTGTATTTGGTATCTTAACTAAAAGCTTTCAGATGGGTCCAAAATCGTACTTTTCAGTGAAAAACAGGTAAAATTGACCGATTTTTGGACTGAAATCACTGAAATTTGACTAAACGGTTTGGAGGTGCTTAGAGGTTGGACCAAAACATAAAAAAGCTTTTAAAATAAGGCTTTCATGAGGATTTGCTTAACCAATAAATACTTCTGTTTTACCCTTTTTTCGCATTGCCAAGATGATTTTGAGGGCCAAAGTAATCATTTCATCGTCTGCATCGGTATCAATTTTAGTTCCATACAAGTTAATGAACCGAATAAGTTCGTCTTGTAGGCTTCTGAATACATATGGATTGCCATATACGGCTATCTCTTTTCCGAGTAATGAATTGACTATAAAATCTTGTTTTGTAAGTCCGGACATCAGTACTCTTCTATCTAATGGTTCTGCTTCCTCTTTTGACATTCTGAAAGAAATAATTTTATTTCTCAAATGTCCTTTCTGATCTAGATTTTTCTTGCTCATCTTTTTCACCATTTCTTGAAATGTTTAATTTTTTAGCAATCATTAGATATTTATTAGGAAACATATGTGCGTATCGATAGGTTACTTTAACACTTTCATGTCCAACACGATTTGCGATATCTACAGCACTAAATCCCATTTCAATCAGCATAGATACGTGGGAATGTCTTAAATCATGGACACGTATTCTTTTAACACCGGTTTCTCTGCATCCTCGATCCATTTCATGATGAAGACCAGATTTAGTGATTGTAAAGATATGATCATCAACTTCTAAGTACCAGGGGAGTCTAGAGATATAATCTTGCATCTCATCGGATAGAAAATCAGGAAGTGTTAATACGCGATTGCTTTTTCTGGTTTTAGGTGTTGTGATAACATCTTTACCTTTAATATGCTGATAGGATTTGTTGATTCTTAAAGTTTTCTTTTCAAAATCAAAATCTTCAGCTGTTAAGGCAAGCAGTTCACCAAGACGTATGCCACACCAATACAAGATTTCAAATGCATGATAACTTTCTTCTTTATTCATCATTGCTCTAGAGAAAGTAAGCTATTCTTCTTTAGTCCAGAATTTCATTTCACCAACTTCTTCTATACCCATGTTACCGGTAAGTCTAGCAGTTTTTTTTTTAATCCATAAAATCTAACAGCATAATTAAATAGTGCACTGAGTTGATTATGGATCGTTTTAAGATACGTCTGTTTATAGTTGTTATCTTTCATGACTTGATCTTGCCAATGGATAATATCTTTTGGAGTAATTTCATCTAGTTTCATTTCACCAAGATAGGGAATGATATGATGATAAAAGATATTTTGTTTGGTCATCAACGTATTTTCTTTAATACGATGTTCCATTGACTCTAGGTAGATTTCTACAAAGTTCTAAAATAAGATAGAAAAGAATTGAGAAATGGAATTAATTAAACCAACACAGGTTGTTAAGCAAGCTAATGTAAAGATTGCTGCCAAAAGAATTGCACCTCCATCACCAAACACCTGCTGCACAATACACCTCAAAGTCCATGCACCATTTTCCTGTACTGCATATACACCAGAAGGACACATTCCCATATAAGAAAGCATCATATATACAATTGCTAAGATACTGCCTGCAAATATACCAGCATACACAGTATGTGTAATACGATCTTTCTTCTCATTTAATCCAAACGAAACAAGTGTTGTTGAAATCACTAGACCAAAGTTTAATGCTGCAATGGTATTCATTGTGTTATAGCTCTCTGTAAAACCTTTTAAAAATGCAGAAGATTGATAGCTATCTAAGGCAGGTGCAACATTAACATTTCCTTTTGTCACAAAACTGATAAACAAAAGAACAAGCAAAATCAATAAGCTAGGTGTTAATACCCTTCCAATACGCTGTACAAGTTTACCAGGATTCAAACACAGCCATAATGCAACAAGAAAGAAAAGAGCAGAGTATAAAACCATCCATAGCGTACGATTTGCATCGTTTGGCAAATATGGTGAAACTGCTATTTCAAACGGAACAGAAGCTGCACGCGGAATACCTAGACCAGGTCCAATAGAAAGATAAATCAATACTGTAAATATGAATGCAAAACGTTTTCCAGCTTTTCAACTTAACTTATCTAATCCATCAAATCTAGCAACAACAATGACACCAAACACTGGCAATACAACCGCTGTTAATAAAAAACCAGCCATCGCAGTAAACGTATGTTCCCCTGCATTTTGTCCTATGAATGGTGGAAAGATTAAATTTCCAGCTCAAAAGAACAGTGAGAACAACATAAAACTGATAACCACCATATTCTTTTTGTTTAATTTCATTTCTTTTTTCCTCCAGCACACAAAAAAAGATTCATCCCAAAACATGAGACGAATCTGAAATCCGCGGTACCACTCAATTTGCATAGAAAACTATGCCACTCTACTAGACTCCAACAAGTCCGAAACTTGTAACGTGATTTATTATGTGTATACTTACTATATTTCAGCACACAAGCTCAGAAGTGATTTACTGATTTTGTTTCCACTATTCGCTTTCACCAAATGTCGGACTCTCTTATTAGTTTCTTAGCAAAACAGCGCTCTTCGTCATTGCCTTTGATACTTCAACTATACTGAAGCAAATATGTACCGTCAATATAAAAAGGATCGAATAAAGTCCATTTTCAAGAATTCCATTCCATCCTTTTTCATTTTTTCATAAATCTATATTTTAATTGTTCTTTTTGATAATCTTGTGAATTACAACACTTAACAGAATTGTAATGATCATACATGGAATTGTATTTCCAACAGGTGTATCAATCTGCATAAAACAGCGATACACAACAAATCCGACAAGCCATAATACAAGATTCAGTACATCAAATTCTACATTTCTTTTATCATTCTTTAAAATAAAGAAATCAGCAATCTGGATTGCAATCATAGGAGCAAATACAGAACCAATCAAATACAGGAAATCGGTAATATTATCCATTGGATATACAATTGCCGCAATTGTACCAACAACAGTTACAACCATTGCTACGTGTTTTCCATTCCACTTTGGCACGATAGATTCATTAGAAATACCTGCAGAATAAGCATCCAGAAATGTTGTTGTAACTGTAGAGAATACAATGATCAATAATCCCGCAATACCCAAACCTGCTTTCAACATGATCTGTGCAATATCATATTCTCCTGTAAATAAAGCCGCACCTAAACCAATCAAATACATCCAGCAGCTAACGATTCCATACACAATACTACTAACTAAACTAGCCTTCACAGGATCTTCCGCTTCACGTGTATAGTCACTGATCAAAGGCAGCCAGCTCAAAGGCATCGCAATTGCAAGTTCAACACCTGCACCAAACGTCATTGCTTCTGTACATACAACTGCACTGTTTCCATCAAAGAAGATAAATTTGCTAAGCATTAAAGTCAAAACAAATAAAGCAACCATCGCAACTGTATTGATTTTTCCAAGGTTTGTAATACCAACACCAATCCATACAAGAATCAAGATACCAATAATCAAACACCAGATCCATGCACCTGTATGCATAATACCATCTGCCGCAAGTGCACCATCATAAATCATGATTGCTGTCCATCCAACAAGCTGCAGTACATTTAATGCCGCAAATAAAAGACAACCTTTCTGTCCAAAGCTCATCTTTGTAGAATCCATCGCACTTAAGCGCATTTTCCCACCAATAACACCAGCCAGGAACAATAAGATACAGCCAATGACATGTCCAGCCACAATGGCTAAAATACCATTTTTCAATCCTAAAGGTGCAAGATATGTACCTGTCAGTATTTCTGCAATAGAAACACCTGCACCAAACCAGATCAATGCATTTTCAAACAAAGAAGTTTTCTTCATTGAACATTCTCCTTTGCATATTCATTATCAATTGCGAATGAATGATCCATTGGTCCAGATCCCTTACCAAGATCAAGCATTGCATTCAATGCTCCAGAAATATAATCCTTTGCACGTTTTACGGATGTATCCAAATCATATCCCTTTGCAAGATTGGATGCGATAGCACTGGATAATGTACATCCTGTTCCATGTGTATTAGAGTTGTTAATACGTTTTCCATGAAACCATGTATATGCGTCATCTCTATACAACAGATCATTTGCATCATTGATTTGATGACCACCCTTTACCAGAATTGCACATCCAAATTTCTTAGAAATTTTTTCAGCAGCGATAATCATTTCTTCTTCATTTGCAATCTTCATATCCGCTAGAACTTCTGCTTCTGGAATATTTGGTGTAATGACTGTTGCTAAAGGCAACAATTCTTTTTTCAATGTTTCAATTGCATCATCACTAATAAGTTTTGCGCCGCTTGTTGCGACCATCACCGGATCCACAACAATATTAGCTGCCTTATATTCCTGCAGTTTTGAAGCAATCATACGAATCAGATCAGAACTAGAAACCATTCCAATCTTCACAGCATCTGGATAAATATCTGTAAAGACTGCATCCAGTTGCTCCCCAAGAAATTTTGGTGTTACTTCCATAATTCCTGTAACACCTAATGTATTCTGTGCCGTTAGTGCTGTAATTGCACTCGTCGCAAATACGTGATTTGCGCACATTGTTTTGATATCCGCCTGGATACCAGCGCCTCCGCTGGAATCACTTCCAGCGATTGTTAATGCTGTTTTCATTTTCTATCTCCTTCCTGCATTACTTTTTTAATGCGACATAAGGTGGTGCCCCCAATTTGCCGCCATATTCTGATCAAAAAACAAAAAGCTGCAGAAAAACCTAATCTGCAGCTAACATACAATAAAGATATCATCCCTACGTTGGCATTATCCAAATCAGGTTTCAGGGTCAAGGTCGAACCTACTCTCAGCCACTCAGCTCCCCATTTTTCAACATGTTTATTATAGTTCCTTTGTAACATGTAAATCAATAATCATTCAATAATCTTTGTTGGTGACGTATCTTTTCTTATATTCAGTGTGCATGAACAGACAATAATGGGATTAACTGAATTTGAAATATAGTATGTAGTGTTATTGGAATTTAAAATCATAATAAAATAGCTAGAAGTTTGTGCTTCTAGCTATTTTCATTGTCTTTTACATATTCTAATATATCACCAGGTTGACAATTTAACACTTCACAAATAGCTTCTAAAGTAGAGAAGCGAATCGCAGAAATCTTACCCGTTTTCATCTTTGATAAGTTGACATTGCTGACGCCAACTTTTTCAGATAATTCTTTCAAACTCATTTTTCGATCGGCCATAACGCGATCTAAACGTAATATGATCTTACCCATAATTACAACGTCTCATCACTCAATTGTTGTAGTTCTTGTCCATATCTAAATATATAAGATAACAGATAAATAAGTGCGGCAAAAATTAAGAAGCTGAATTCAATATGAATATCAAATTTGATTTGTGTAACATATTTTGGATTGAAGAGTAAATCGAAGTTGATGATTTGTTTAAAGTACATAACACGACATACTTCAAGAATATTAAAGACAATACCACCTGCAAGAATGTATTTGGCAAGGTTTTTGATGTGATTAGAAACGCTTAAATCAAATGGAGTATGATCCATTGTGATCATACAAATAGATTCAATCGCTTTTACAGATTTGTAGATGATGAATATAAGAATTGCAGTCAATAAGAAAAGGATTGGTAACCACATGGACATGGTATCTTTTTGTAAAGCAGTATCATCTTTAAACATCAATTGAAGAAAGTCAATTCTTATACTTCCAAATAAAGTGTTATATACATCTTTGTTGAAGGCATAAAATAAGCTAAGTCCAATCAACAACGCAACAGAAATTAAACAAGTCCCTCGAACAATTTCTAAAACGAAACACATTTTCTTCAATAAATCTTTAGACTTATCATTCATGATATTACCTCCTAACATTAAAAAATTAATGATTATCGTTAATTTAATTATATATTACATAAATAATAAGTCAATATATGTTTCACATTTATTAGAAACTTTAGCTCAAAGTGCGGGAGCTGAGGGTAATGAGTGGATTGATTCTTCCAGATGTTCCTTATGAGGGAAAAGAAGAGTTTGATGTGGTATTAAAGAAATATGGTTTAAATTTGATCAGCATGATTACACCAACTAGTCATCAACGCATTCAAACGATTGCCAAAGATGCAGGTGGCTTTATTTATTGCGTATCTTCATTAGGTGTTACAGGTATTCGTTCTACGATTACAACAGATATTTCAGCTATGGTACATCTTGTATGAGAAGTCACAGACATTCCTGTTGAGGTAGGTTTTGGAATCTCAACGCCAGAACAAGCTAAAAAAAGGCTGATCAATCCGATGGAGCTATTGTGAAGATTGTTGAAAAGTATGGAAAAGATGCGCCTAAGTATGTTGAGGAGTATGTTAAAGAAATGGTACAGTCGATAAAATAAAAGGTCTCAGTCCAAAATAAATGGGATGAGATTTTTAATTGAACTTTAGTGTAGAAAGTCAAAATTTATCAGTTATAATTGAAATTTTGTGTTGAAAAAGCAAATTTATAAGTTATATTTGATAAAATATAAAAACTAATGAAAGATTTAAGATATGAATTAAATTCTTGATGATAGAAAAAACCCATAAGTAAATATGGGCATCATTGTAAATCTTTAATTGTGTTGTTTGGTTGATTCATTCCAGTTTACAGAACACTTTAAGATTTGATTTGGAATCTGTTTGTTTTCTCCTTTTAATGAATCAATTAAGATCGATGCAGCTTGATAGCCTTCATCATAGGCAGGTTGTACGATCGTTGTGACAGTTGGACTAGAGAAGTTAGTCCATTCTGTATTGTCAAAGCCAATTAATCCAATTGTATCTGGCATTAGGTTTCGGTAATCTTTTAATGCCAAATAGACACGTGGTAATAAGAAGCAGTTGGCTACAAAGATGAGGGTGCGAACGCCAAAACGTAATTCATTATAGAGTAGATCACGTAATGCATCACTTGTTATATCATCTGCTACAACGTGGGTTTTGCATGTTTTTCCTTTTGCTTCTAAAGCGTGTAAAAAACCAGTTGTACGCTCTAAACGTGTACTTAATACATGTGGATCTGCCGTAATCATAATGAATTCATCATATCCATCATTGATTAGGTGTGTTCCTACATTCAATATGGATTCATAGTTGTTTGTCTTGACCCATTTTTCTTTATCCATAGAAACTTGTGAATCAATAAATACTACGTCTTTATTTTCTTGTTTGATTTTTGGAATCAATTCGGCAAAATGACTGGATGGCTGGATGATAAAACCGTCAACTCCCATTGCCAACATGCGATTGACGTATCCTTTTTCATTTTCAAAATTATAATTACTGTTTCCAACAATCAACTGGTAACGATTATCTCTTGCAAAATCATCAATTCCTTTAACGATTTGATTGGCAAACGTGTTGGTGATATCTCCAATGATGACGCCAATTAAACGTGTTTCTTTTGCGTTTAAAGAGCGTGCTGCAATACTTGGACGATAGTTTGTCTCTTTGATGACTTGAGCAATTCTTGCTTGGGTTTCCTCTGACATTTTGTCCGTCTTACCATTTAGAAAAAAAGAGACAGTAGTTTTAGATGTTCCAGCACGTTCGGCTATATCACGAATGGTTATTTTTTCTTTCATAAAGCGGATCCTTTCAATACTTCTATTCTAACAGATATAATTTTTTCTAGCAAACGCGTTTACTAAAGGAAAAATCTATAACTATTATGCACGGACAATGTATGATTTTACTTTGTCTTGTTTCTTGTGTACGACAAATACTTTGCAATGGAATGGTTCACCATCTAAGAATAATACTTTCTTTCCTTTATAGATTTCCTTGTGGAAAATCGCAATACTATAGGATTCATCTTCTGAAAGTATAAACCTTTTAGTGTGCACAATCGTATTATCTAGTTTTGTATCGTTGTTTTGAAGAACGAAATCATCTTTTGCTTCAATCGCTTTATCCACAAAACAAATGCATTGTTCGAAATGATTCGTGAAATCTTGTTCAAAATATAAAACATCATGCTCTAATTCTTCATTATAACGAAGGGAACATGGCTCAATATGCTTTGTGTATGGAATGTTGGATACAAGTTTTAAACCTTTTAAATCACTAGCATCTGGATCTAAATGAAAACGTGTAACAGCATGATGGCTACCATCTTCTTTTACTTCATCAACAATCATCCACACACCTACATCAAGGACAATCACTTTTCTTGTCCATACCTGTAACGGATCATGTCCTAATAGTGTACCTTCATAGTAGTGAATGCCATCTTTATGATAGACATAATTCTTTAATGGAACACCAAAATCTTCATATCCCCAACTATCCTTAGGTACACAAGAGCAGTGTTCATCTACAATTACACCATTGTGACTTGCCATGGATTTTAAATGAACTCGTAAAGGATGGTCTTCACGATATGTGAATCGTCCTGCATCAATACATACAGGATTTCCTTTATAGTAAATCGATACATGTAAGTTATCACTATGTCCATGCCCACTGCCTAATGATCCGTTAGTAAACATGGTAAAATTGGCATCTTCTTTCCAAGAATTTCTGGATGTATACATACCACTATCTTTTCCATCAAAGTTTAGTTCATTGGATTCCATAGCTTGCATATTTTGATATGTTCTGGCATTTTTAGCTCCTAATGTATATAATGATTCAATGTCAAAAGAATGAAATGCGATCGACTTCCATGTGGGTTCATTAAATAAGAAGCTAGCACGTGTCATGACATCTTGAATATTACTGCGATCTGTATCCCCGAATGTTTCAATTTCTTTATGAGGGGTAGCCTGTAAGAAGATGGCTCTAGCCAATGCATGAATTTGTGGCAATTCTTGTTCTGAATAATACATAGCTTTCATGCAGTAATTTAAGACTTCAATATGATACATCGTGGATTGTTCCCAATGCATGCCATCTGGATACACTTGTGCTTGGATTTGTCTTTTCCATTCATTGAATGCCCAAGCATAGATATCACTTTGTTCTTCAATCATAGGTAATATGCTGATCATAGCACATGTTTGAATGCTTCCCCAATTTGATGTTATGTATTTTGGAATGTAATGCTCTTTTAAATACGCGCACTGATCCAACATGGACTTGGCAATCGTAGTGATTTCTTCATCACTTAATAAACTGTTTGCGTACAAATAAGGTAGGGCTTCAAAGAAGTTCATTAAACGAATGCCTGTATCGAGTGTTCTTGTGCTTGGTTCTGGTTGAATTGTTGGATGGGCTTCTATCCAGTTTAAAATGAGTGTTTTGGCATATTCAATATGATCCGAAAGAACCAGATAGTTTAGGTAGTCCATGCGATTGAGCATGAAGCACCATTCTTCATCATCGTTTAATTGTATGTTCCAATCTAATGTTTCTAGCTTGTAAGGAATTTGGCAGCGTTCCATGTCCCATGGTTTATCAAACGTAAAGATGTTTTGAATCAGTTCTTCTGATTTTCTTTTTACTAGAATTTGATCTTCTTTCGTTAATATTTTTTTTACGTGTAGTACATCCTTCTTGTCTGCCCAGAATTGTAGTTGTTTTTTTATGTAAGATAGATTCATAGAATTCTCCTTAAAAAAGAAAAGGAAGCAAATTTGCTTCCTTTATGTATTAGGCTAAGATTCCTAAGCAGCTTAATGCAACACCGATAACAACAGTGATCAATACTAACCAATAAGTTGTAACACCTTTTTTCTTGATTAAGTAATACATTAATGCTGTATATAATACTGGTAATAATGCAGGAGCAACTTTATCTAACATTGCCTGAATATCTACTGTAGATTGTTTAACACCTTCTTCAATAGCACCAGCAGAGAATGTGATTGCGACGTTCATTTTAACGAATGTTGCAGCTAAGCCAGCGATAACAGTAACACCGATCATACTTGCAGCTTCAGAAATAACACCCATTTTTTCAGATAATTTGTCAATCATGCTTGTTCCTAGACGACGTCCATATCCACCCATAACAAGTTTGATTGCCAATAATGTAACGTTTTCGCAGATTAAGAATAATAATGGAGCAATTGCCACACCATCCATAGCCATAGAAGCAAAGATAGTTGAGAATAATGGAGCAATACAGAATTGTGATAATGAGTCACCAATACCTGCTAAAGGACCCATCAATGCCATTTTGATACCACGAATTTCATCGTATTCCATTCCGTTTTCTGCCATTGCCAAGTGAATAGAAGTGATAAATGGTAAGAAGTTAGGGTTTGTGTTATAGAATTCACAGTTATTGTCTAATTCTTCAGCCAATTTAGCTGGGTTATCACCATACAATTTTTTGAATGCAGGATACATAACTAAAGCGTATCCTAAACCTTGATAGTTACTATAGTTAAAACCATTTTGTAAGAAGTAAGCACGTAATGTAGTCTTAGTGTAATCCTTCTTTGTTAATTTAGATCCAGTCATCGTGTTCTACCTCCTCAGTTGCAGCTTGTGCGACAGCGACATTTCCAGCATCGTTATAGTGTTTTAATGCGAATACAGTTCCGACAATAGCAATACCGATTACTGGTACGCCTAAGTAAGCGGCTAAGAAGTATCCTAATAATGCGAATGGAACAACTTCTTTCTTTAACATAACGCTCATGATCATAGCAAAACCGATAGCAGGTAACATACCACCAGCAACTGTTAATCCTTTTAATAACCAAGCTGGTACTAATGCTACTAATTTACTCAATGTATCCATGCTGTATGCACCTAAGAATCCTAATAAGAATCCAACAAGAGCAAATAATAAGATTGTTAAGTTAGAGTGTAAACGGAATTTTGCAAAGTCTTGTTTTTTCAATGCATTATTTGCACTTTCTGGTGCACCTGCACGAACTGTATAGATAGCCGTTTGTAAGAATTGAATTGCGACTGCAAAAGGAATAGATAATGATAATGCACTTTCTGGTGTAACACCATCCATAGTGATTGCCATTAATGTACCAATGATACCAGGTCCGATTGGGTTTGGAGGAACAGTTCCACCGGCACCAACACCGAATCCCATGAATGCTAATTCAGCGATTGCTCCACATTGCAATGCTGTTTTTAAATCTCCACATACAATACCAACACCGAAACTTAAAACTAAAGCACGGTTCGTAAAAATACCCCACAACATCCCTGAGTAGTAGAATGCTGTCCATAGACCGATGATTACGGCCTGTAACAATGTAATTTGCATATTCTTTTATCTCCTATAAATAATTTTTAATATCTACTAATACACTTCCATCAGAACCACTTGGTGTAGTTTGTGTATTAAATTCAACGTTATACTTTTCGATCATTTCTTTTAATGCAGCCTTGTCTTCAGCACCCAAGAAAATAGAACGAGTTACTTTTTCTTTACCTTCACAGTTGTGAATGTTTCCAATGTTGATTGCTTTGATTGGAACGCCACCTTCAACTAGGCGTAGAGCATCTTTACAATCTTTAACAATTAAGAAGATTGTTTGAGCAGGATTTGCCTTGTGAATGATGTCGATAACTTTTTGTACTGAGTAAAAACGCATTGCGACTTCCTTAGGAATAACAGTTTTCATTAATGTTTGTGCCATTGCATCTTGGCTTGCTTGATCGTTCGCAACGATTACTGTGTTAACGCCTAAAGATTTTACCCATAATTGACCTTGACCATGAACTAAACGTTCATCGATACGTGTCATAACGATGTTTGGTGTTGCCATTTTATCTCCTCCTTATTTTTACCAGTATGGATCCCATTGCTTGATTTGACGCATTAATGCTTCCATGTAGTAGTAGTCGCCCCAGATGTTTCCTTCATCTACGCCTTTACCACTATGCCATGAATATACGCCATGATACAAGATTGGATCGCCTGGTTTGTGATCATTGTTAGTGTAGTTTTGAATCAATGAGCGAGTGATGTTGTCACAAGCTTTTTGATACACCTTTTTACTTGGATCCTCTTCTTTGATCCATTGATCCATTTCAAGCATTCCACATACTGCGATGGCAGCTGCACTTGAATCTCTTGATTGTTCGGGATCATCTGTAAAAATCAAATCCCAGTAACAAATATTGTCTTCTGGTAAACGATTTAAGAAATAGTTTGCCATTCCTTTATATAGATCAACGTATTCTGTGTTTTTCGTGTAGCGAACATTTAATGGGATTCCATAAATACCCCATGCCTGTCCACGAGCCCAAGAACTATCATCTGAATATCCTTGACGTGTAGCACCATGACTTGGTCCTCCAGTAACTGGATCCATATAGAATGTGTGATATGCACTCGCATCATCACGAATTACATATTTACAACTTGTTGTGAAGTGTTTTGTTGCGGCATCCGCATAGTGATTATCACCAGTAACTTCACTTGCCCAATATAATAATGGGATGTTTAACATGCAGTCGATGATGAATCGATAATGTTCAGGACTGTCTTTAGGTCCCCAAGCTTGTAAGAACTGTCCTTTTTCTTGCCAACGCTCCATCAATTTATCAGCCGCCAACAATGCAGCTTTTTTTGCGTGCTCATTTTTTGTAAGCTTATAGCCACTTACGCAAGATAGCGAATATAAGAATCCAAGATCGTGGTGATCTAATTCAATACGATTTTCAACACGGTGCAAGAAGCTTTCGATATTTCGATCAGCTAATTCTTTATATTTCTTATCATTCGTATATTCATATGCCAACCACAACATACCTGTCCAGAATCCATCAGTCCATTCGATGTTGTCGATGATTGGATACTTTAAACCTTTAGTACATGAATATGGGAATCGATCTTTGAAATATTCCATATTTAAATCAACTTGTTTTAAACATTCTTCAAACGCATTTGTTAATTCTTCTTTTGTAAGGGCGGGTGTTGCTAAAAACTCTTGTTCTTTAGTAATTGGTTCGATATTTACTGTACGCACCATAATCTCCATAGCCTCCTCAAAAAAAGTAAACTGGTTTACTAGACAACACCATTATTACACCTCAAAAATGGATTGTCAACACATTTTGTTCAAAAATTAACAAACTCCGGAAACGCATACCTATAATATATACGAAAAAATTAAAAAAAATAAAAAACAGATTATTTTCACTTTTCAAGTTGACAAAACCGGTTTACTATACTAGACTACAGGTGAACTGGTTTACTAAAAAGTAAACGCGTACTAGACACACGCAAAGTATAGAAAATGGAAGGTGGAACTATGGAATCGTATATGAATCGTATTTCCAACACAGGAATCGTACCTGTTGTTAAGATTCTGGAAAAAGAAGATGCATACCCATTAGCTAAGGCACTGCTAAATGGTGGAATCGATGTTATTGAAGTTACATATCGTAGCGAACATGCAACGAGTGCAATCCAAACTATTTCAGAACAATTACCAGATATGTTAGTCGGTGCTGGAACTGTATTATCTGTTGAACAAGCAAAAGAAGCTGTTGAAGCAGGAGCTAAATTTATTATTACACCTGGATTTAATACGAAAGTGGTTCAATGGTGTTTGGATCATGACGTGGAAGTGTATCCAGGCGTATCAACAGCGAGTGAAGTTGAAATGGCTCTTTCAATGGGATTAACACAATTAAAGTTCTTCCCAGCAGAATCAAGTGGAGGCGCTAAGAAATTAAAAGATCTAAGTGCTCCATATGCGAACGTTCACTTTATGCCAACAGGTGGCATTAACACAAAGAATATGCATGATTATCTTTCATTGCCAAATGTAGAAGCAATCGGCGGAAGCTTTATGTTGCCAAATGATTTGGTTGTCGCAAAAGATTGGGATGGAATTGAAGCATTATCTAGATCAGCAATCAAGAGCTTGTTAGACTTCCAATTAATTCATGTTGGAATTAACACAAATAGTCCTGAAGAATCAAAACAAGTGACAGATACATTATGTTCTTTGTTCCACTTTACACAATACACAAAGCCAAAATCAAATTTTGCCGGTGTAGGATTTGAGGTTTTACATAAAAAAGGCCGTGGAGAAAATGGTCATATTGGAATCTATACTCCATATCCTGAAAAAGCAATGTATCACCTTTCTAAACAAGGTGTGAAGTTTGTTGAAGAAAGTATTACACGTAATAAAAAGACAAATCGAATCAACTTTGTTTATTTAGATTTAGAAATAGCTGGATTTGGAATCCATTTGATTAATCCAGATTTAAAAATGGAGATTTAATATGAAACAAAAAGTAGTCACTTTTGGAGAAATCATGTTGCGTTTAGCACCCGAAGGATATTATCGCTTTGTACAAGCCGATACTTTTGGTGCAACTTATGGTGGTGGAGAAGCCAATGTTGCTGTTTCTTTAGCTAACTATGGTTTTGATGCCAAATTCGTAACTCGTCTTCCAAATCATGAAATTGGCCAGTGTGCCATCAATTCATTACGCAAATATGGTGTAGATACATCTTATATTGCGCGTGGTGGAGACCGTATCGGTATCTACTACTTGGAAAAAGGTGCTAGCCAACGTCCTAGTAAAGTTATTTATGATCGTGCAGGCTCTAGTATTTATACAGCTACAAGTGCTGATTTTAACTGGGATGAAATCTTTAAAGACTGTGCTTGGTTCCATATTACAGGAATCACACCAGCACTATGTGACAATGTTGCTGAACTAACAATAGAAGCTTGTAAGAAAGCAAAGGAACATGGTGTTAAGATCTCATGTGACTTGAACTATCGTAACAAGCTATGGTCAAAAGAAAAGGCCGGTGAAGTCATGGCTAAGATCTGTGAATATGTCGATGTATGTATTGCCAATGAAGAAGATGCAGCCGATGTATTTGGAATCAAGGCCAGTGATACAGATGTAACAAGTGGTGAAGTCAATCGCGAAGGATATAAGGAAGTAGCTAGTGAATTGACAAAACGCTTTGGATTTGAAAAAGTAGCCATCACATTAAGAGAGTCAATCAATGCGAATATCAACAACTGGTCAGCTATGTTGTATGATGGAAAAGATTACTATTTCTCAAAGAGATACAATATGCAAATCGTAGACCGTGTAGGTGGTGGAGACAGTTTTGGAGCTGGATTGATTGCGGCATGCTTAGAAGGATATGATCCTCAGGCAACCATTGAATTTGCGGTAGCCGCAAGTTGCTTAAAACACTCTATCGAAGGTGATTTCAACATGGTAAGCATGGACGAAGTGTTGAAATTAGCTGGTGGAGACGGTTCAGGCCGCGTTCAAAGATAAATAGAAAGAAGAGTAAGAATATGTTTGAAATGAAAGATTTCTCATTAGAGGGGAAAGTTGCCTTAATTACGGGGGCAAGTTATGGTATTGGCTTTGCGATTGCGACAGCTTACGCAAAAGCAGGAGCTACAATTGTATTTAATGATATTAAACAAGAATTAGTAGATAAAGGTTTAGCTGCTTATCAAGAAGCAGGTATTGAAGCTCATGGATATGTATGTGATGTTACAGATGAAGATGCAGTCAATGCTTTTGTCGCAAAAGTAGAAGAAGAAGTAGGAACAATTGATATTTTGGTTAACAACGCAGGAATTATTAAACGTATTCCTATGTTGGAAATGAGCGCAAAAGATTTCCGTCAAGTTATTGACATTGATTTAAATGGACCATTTATCGTAAGTAAAGCTGTTATTCCTGGAATGATCAAAAAGGGTCATGGAAAGATTATCAACATTTGTTCAATGATGTCTGAACTTGGTCGTGAAACAGTAAGTGCTTATGCAGCGGCTAAAGGTGGATTAAAAATGTTAACTCGTAACATTTGTAGTGAATATGGTGAACACAATATCCAATGTAATGGTATTGGTCCAGGATATATCGCAACACCTCAAACAGCTCCATTACGTGAAAAACAACCAGATGGTTCAAGACATCCATTTGATCAATTTATCGTAAGTAAAACTCCAGCTGCTCGTTGGGGAGAACCACAAGATTTAATGGGTCCAGCTGTATTCTTGGCAAGTGATGCAAGTAACTTTGTCAATGGACATGTATTGTATGTAGATGGTGGTATCTTAGCTTATATTGGAAAACAACCAGAATAGAAAGAGAAAGGGTCAAGTATATGAAAATCGCATTAATTAATGAAAACTCACAAGCTGCAAAAAATGCACAAATTTATGAAGTATTAAATGAAGAAGCTCAAAAAGCAGGACACACTGTATTCAACTATGGTATGTATTCTGCAGAAGATGATGTTCAATTAACGTATGTAAAAAATGGTTTATTAGCATCTATCTTATTAACTACTAAAGCTGTTGACTTTGTCGTAACAGGATGTGGAACAGGACAAGGAGCAATGCTTGCTTGCAACTCATTCCCTAACGTATTGTGTGGACACATCACAGATGCTGTTGATGCTTACTTGTTTGGACAAGTAAATGATGGAAACTGTATCGCTATGCCTTTTGCACAAGGATTTGGATGGGGTGCAGAAATTAATCTTCACTATACTTTTGAAAAATTGTTCTCAGAATCATTTGGTGGTGGATACCCTAAAGAACGTCGTGAACCAGAACAACGTAATAAAAAGATCTTAGATCAAGTTAAAACTGTGACTCACCGTCCATTAATTGAAATCTTAAAAGAAATTGATCAAGACTTCTTGAAAGAAACGATTGCAGGTGAGCACTTCGCAGAATATTTCTATCCAAACTGCCAAGATGATGAAATCGCAAACTATTTAAAATCACTATAATAATTAAAAGTAAATTCTCTCCTTTAAGCAAATGAGTTTGACGGGAACTCATTCGTGTCATTGATTCATAATATAGGCCTCCTAAATATAAACTGGAGGCCTTTTTTGTATAAGAAAAGCTGTGGACTAAGCGATGTTAAAATCACTTTCTGTCTCACAGCTTTTTCTTTCTTTTACTATGAATGGTAAATGGAATAGGCTAAGTCCAATCACTCCAAGCATGATGACTCTAAATAAATAGATATAGTATCCATGATTTAGGTTAAGGAATGGAAGTCCTTCTAATGGTGGTCTTACAATAAACATAAAGTTTGTATCATAGACTGCCAAAATAGAATTCATATATAAATTGAAAACTAATAACGCAAATAATACGACTAGATTGTCTTTAAATGCCTGCATACCTAGGTTTGCATGTTTGAAACGAATCAAATATAGAGAAAACCATGTTAATGCTGCATGATACATGAAACATTGATATACATTGGCTACATTAAATTCAACGCCATACGTTGGAATCAAGATAGCCGCGATTCCTCCGCAAGTACCGACAACCGCAAAGAAGTTGATCATTTTTTGTTTTAGTGGACCATCCTTTCCAAAAGTAATGTAGGCCGCAATAAACAATAAGATACTGCAGATATGGAATGGAAGGGATTGCGGATTTAAGTGCATTCCTCCATGTGTACTTGGAATCATATCTGACATCATTTTTGTGGTTTCGCTAAGTAAACATATAAACATAAAGAAGTAACAAGCGTTTTGTAGCGTGAAATCTTCTTTTTTCGCATAGTGATTCATAATTAGGATAAATAGAATACATATTCCTATCCATATAAAGTGTTTTGTAGTAAACATATGCCCTCTCCTTGTAGTCAACAGATTATATCATTCAAAACACAAGTAAACAATGACAAAATCCTTAAACTTATCTAAAATATTCTTAAATTACATGATATACTTTTTTTCTAGATGATAAAAAGGATGTCGAATCCTTGTAATCGTATAAATCCATATTTAAAAGGGGGTATAAAAAATGGTACAAGATATTTATCCACATAAATTACACAATGAATTTGATCCTAATGTACAGGCAACTCAAGAGGATGTATTGCTGTGTATTGTGAATGGAAGGATCTTAATTCATTTAAACTGCTTTGAAAATAAGGAAGTTGTTTTTCCTAAAGTAAAAGAAATACAAATACATTCAGAATATCGTTATTTATTTTCAATTGATAATATGAAATATTTCTTATGTGATATGCAATTAGAAGAGAATCAGATTCCATCTGGATATGGTTATGTTGAAGAGAGAAGTTTGCGTATTGAAGGGATTGGCCCAAAAGACAATTTATTTGCGGCAATCACTGGAAAACATTTGGCGGATTGGTATCGAGATACTAAATTCTGCGGAAGATGTGGACATAAGATGGTACATTCAACAAAGGAAAGAGCTATGGTTTGTCCAGAATGTCATAACACAGTGTATCCAAGAATTATGCCAGCTGTCATTGTGGGTGTAATCAATGGGGATAAGTTATTGTTGACAAAATATCGTACAGGATTTAAGTATAATGCGTTGATTGCTGGGTTTACTGAAATTGGAGAAACGGTTGAAGAAACGGTAAAACGTGAAGTTATGGAAGAGACTGGAATCAAAGTCAATAATATTCGTTACTATAAGTCACAGCCTTGGGGAAGTGCCAATGATATTTTGTTAGGTTTTTTTTGTGATGTAAAGGGCAATGATGAAATATCTATGGATACCAATGAATTGAAATATGCAGATTGGGTTCAAAGAGATGAAATCATTCTTCAACCAGGTGAATTTAGTTTAACGAATGAAATGATGAAATTATTTAAGGAAAATAAAGTAGAGTGAAAGTATCATACTCATTCTTCTAAAAATGATGAGGATATGGTACAATAAATCGTGTAAAAAATATTTATAGAAAATAGGAGTGAAAAATTATGGCAATTTCTGCAGGTGATTTTAAAACAGGATTAACTTTAATCGTTGATGGTGATCCTTGGGTAGTATTAGATTTCCAACATGTTAAACCTGGTAAAGGTGCAGCTATCTTAAAAACTAAGATGAAAAACTTAAAAACAGGTAATACACAAGAAAGAAACTTTAATGCTTCAACTAAATTTGAACAAGCTAACATTTCTAAAAAAGCAGCTCAATTCTCATATGAAGCAGATTCTACATATTACTTTATGGATTTAGAAACATACGATACTTATGAATTAACAGCTGAACAAGTTGATTTCAACAAATACTTTATTGTTGAAGGGGCTGAAGTATCTTTGATGTTCTTCGAAGGAGAATTATTATCTGTTTCTGTCCCAGAAAAAGTTGAATTGACAGTAGCTGAAACAGATCCAGCCATCAAAGGTGCACCATCTAACCAAACTAAAGATGCAACTACAGATACTGGATTAACATTAAGAGTTCCACAGTTCATCGAACCAGGTGAAAAAATCGTTGTATTCTCAACAGATGGAAAATATGCAGGAAGAGCTTAATCGCTCTTCTTTTTTTAACTATGAATAAAGTCGTCTTAATTACAGGTGGTGCTCGTGGTATTGGAAGTGCAATCGCATTGGAACTCGCAAAACATGGTTATGATATTGTCATTAACTATTTAACTTCTAAACAGCCTGCCAAAGAATTAAAAGAAAAAATTGAATCTCAATATCATGTTCGTTGTCTTACCATTTGTGCAGATGTATCCGATGTAGATCAAGTCAATATAATGGTTAGTGAAATTGAAGAGAAGATGGGTGGCGTAGATGTATTAATTAATAATGCGGCTGTAGATCTTTCCAATCTATTTCACTTAAAAAACGCCGAAGAATTTAAAAGAACATTAGATGTAAATGTTGTAGGTGCTTTTAATTGTAGTAAAAGAGTCTATAAACATATGTTGGATCAAGAATATGGAAGAATCATCAATATATCAAGTACCAATGGAATTAACACATATTATCCAATGTGCATCGATTATGATGCTTCAAAAGCCGCCCTCATTTCAATGACACACAATCTAGCAGCTGAATTTGGACCCTATATTAATGTGAATTGTGTTGCTCCAGGATTTATTGGAACCGACAATGAACTCGATGGGTATGATGAAGAATTCTTAAAGGAAGAAACAGAAAAAATCATGGTGAAACGTTATGGAAAACCAGAAGAAGTGGCCTATCTTGTGCGTTTCTTAATTAGTGATGAAGCAAACTTCATCAACAATTCTATCATTCGTATTGATGGTGGACAAATGGGTAGTTGTTAAAAAAGTGGTTAAATCCCTATATTTAAAGGGGTTGACCACTTTTATTCTTTATTGATTGAAGTATCATTTGAATCGATTTGCAACGAAAAAAGATGCACTGGGCATCTTAGTTGTTTTTCATGTTTGTTAGGGCAAGAAGAATAGAAAGTTTTCCATATTCTAATGTTAATCCACCTTGCATATATAAAGTATATGGTTCAACGACTGGAGCATCTGCACTTAGTTCGATTGTACTTCCTTGTGTAAAGCTTCCAGCAGCCATAACTTCATCAAATGGATAGCCAGGCATTGGAGCAGCCATAACACGAACAAATGAATCTATTGGACTTGTGGATTGAATACCTTGTGTAAAGCTAACAAGATTTTCTTTCGAGCCCAGTTCTAAAGTTTGAATGATATCTGTTCTTTCATCATTATAAGCAGGAGATACATTCTTGTATCCTAATTTTTCTAGCATATAGGCTGTAAAAACTGCGGTTTTTAAAGCACTCTTAACGGCATTTGGCGCCATGAAGATACCTTTAAAGAAAGAGTTATTTAAGTTAAAGTTTGCACCCAAATCCTTACCGATTCCAGGAGCTGTTAAGCGTTCAGCTACCATGTTGATCAATTCTTTATTACCAGCTACATATCCTCCAGTAGAGGCAATTCCTCCGCCTAAGTTTTTCATTAAAGATCCGACCACAACATCCGCACCAATGTGTCCTGGCTCTAATTTTTCAACAAGTTCACCATAACAGTTATCTACCATGATAATAACGTCTTTGTTTACTTCACGAATCTTTTTGATGATACGCTCAAGCTTTGAAATGGTTAATGATAAACGGTGAGCATATCCTCTAGATCTTTGGATTTCCACTAATTTTACATTGTTTTCTTTTAAACGAGCAACAATCTTATCATCATCAAAATCATCATTTACTAAATCAATCTGTTCATACTTTACACCATTGGCTTTTAGTGATTGTGTAGAATCACCACATAAACCAATCATTTCCTGCAAAGAATCATATGGAGCACCAGAAATGGAAATCATTGTATCTCCATGTTTTAATAGAGCAGATAAAGTTAAATATAAAGCGTTTGTACCACTCATAATCTGAGGACGTACCAAAGCATCTTCACATCCGAGTACTGTCGCAAAAATACGTTCAATCTTATCTCGTCCTTCATCATAGTTACCATATCCGTTGATATCCGCAAAATCAGAATAAGAAACATGATTTTCAATAAATGCAGCTAAGATACGATCTGAATTGTATAAACATACATCATCAATTTTTTTATAAATATCTTTTAAAACGACATCCGATTCTTCTGCCATTTTCAATAAGTCTTTATCAATTTGTTCTAAAATCATAAATATCCTCCAAAAGTCCACTCCTTCTATTATAATGCCATCACAATTTTTTGTACATCTTCAACCATTCTTCTTTCATAGTTGTTTAAAAATGTAGTAAAAATACAATCAAAATCTGAAAAATTCGCAAATTTATAAGTACCCGTTTTATGAAATTTAGAAGTATCCGTCAATAGATATTTTTTTGTGGAGTTTTTTAGTACGTGCTGCTTAACTTCCATTTCTTCAAACGCAAAAGTAGTAGGTCCATCCATATTCATAAATCCATCACATCCCATAAAACATGTATCTATGTGTAGTGAATCTAGATGATTATTCGTAAAAGAGCCTGTTGTAGCTTTGGCTTTCTTTAACATTTTTCCACCCAAAAAGATAAGGTCATGATTTGTTTCAGATACCAATTGGGCTATCTTTAATGAATTTGTGATTACTAGTAAATCTTTTTTTAACGGTAAATACTTTGCGAGAGCCAATGTAGTTGAACCTGGATCTAAAAAAATGGTACTTCCATCTTGTATATATTCGAGTGTTTTTTTCGCAATCAATTGTTTGTCGGAAGCATTCTCTGTCATTTTATATTCGACACTCACTTCACTATAAGATTCTTTTAGTGTAGCACCCCCATGAATCTTTTTAATGAGTCCCTGATTTTCCATTGTGGATAAATCGGTGCGAATGGTTTCTGTGCTTACATGATAAAACTTAGAAAGTTCTACTACCTTTACTTCGCCATCTAACAAAATTTTAGAATATATATCATTTTGTCTGTTTTCTGTTTTCTTACTCATGTCTTCATATTAACAAAACTTGGTATTTAACACAATCTAAACTATAAAACCAAGTAAAAAATCTTGTTTATCCATTAAATACCAAATTAATATAGCTTAATTGAGTTCTACTTCTTATATTGTAGGTGTAATACATACAGGAGGAATAAGACATGAAACTTCAAGCTGCATTAGATACACTTACATTAAATGAATGTATCGATTTATTAGAAGAGACTCAAGGATCTATTGATATTGCAGAGGTGGGAACGCCATTTGTGATTGAAGAAGGGATGGTTCCAGTAAAAGAATTTAAGAAACAATTTCCTGAGATTGAAGTATTAGCGGATGTCAAAATTATGGATGCCGGAGAATATGAGGCCGATAAATGTTTTGAGGCAGGAGCCGATATTTGTACAGTGCTTGGTGTAAGTCATGATGAAACAATTGAGGGTGTTGTTCGTAGTGCAAAAAAACATGGAAAGAAAGTCATGGTGGATATGATTGCCGTATCGGATCTAAAAAAACGTACACAAGAAGTGGATGAAATGGGAGTGGATTATATTTGCGTGCATACGGCATTTGATGTTCAAAAATTTGGACAAGATCCATTAGATGATTTAAAAATTGTAAATTCAGTCATCAAAAATGCCAAGAGTGCAGTGGCAGGTGGTGTAAAACTTGAAACTGTAGATGAAATCGTCAATGAGGGTGCTGAAATTATTGTGGTTGGTGGAGCCATTTGTAATGCCAAGGATCGTAAGGCTTACGCAAAAGAAATTAAAGCCCATTTGAAATAAGGAGAAGAACCATGGAAAATCAAGAATACGCAAAAATTGTTTTAGACGAACTTACACATACTTTGACTCATATTGATAAAGAGAGTGCAGAAAAATTTGTTGAACTTGTGGATGATGCTAAGGAAGTGTTTTGTGCCGGAGCTGGAAGAAGTGGCTTTGAAATCAAAGGCTTTGCGATGCGCCTAATGCACATGGGAATTCAAAGCTATGTGGTTGGAGAAACGTGTACGCCAAATATTGATGAAAATGGCTTACTTGTGATATGCTCAGGTTCGGGTTCTACAAAAAGCTTAGTGAATCATGCTCAAAAGGCAAAAGAAGTAGGAGCCAAAATCGCGTTGATCACAATCAATACAGAATCACCTATCGCAAAAATGGCGGATGTTGTGGTTGAAATTAGTGCGCCAAGTCCAAAGAGCGCAAAACAAGGAGATATTAAATCTATTCAGCCAATGGGATCATTATTTGAACAATCCGAAGGTATCTTTATGGATATTGTCATAATGATGTTGATGGAAAGACGCCATATGGATAGTGATACAATGTTTGGTCGACATGCGAATATGGAGTAAATTATGGAAAAAGTATTATTTTTGGATTCACCAATGAAAGAAAAGCCATATGGATCAACGCGCATCCAAGAAAAGTTTGGCTTTGGTCTTATGGATAAAAAGATTGGTGAATATTGGGCAATCAGTGCCCATGATAATGGATTAAGTAAAATATCGAATGGAAAGTATCGTGGTGAAACATTAAAAGATGTATATTTAAATCACAGAGAATTGTTTGCGAATGATCCTCATGATAAGTTTCCTTTGTTGGTTAAAATTAATGAAATTCAAGAACCATGCTCAGTACAAGTCCATCCAGATGATGCCTATGCTAGAAAAAATGAAAATGATTATGGCAAAGCTGAATTCTGTCTATGGCTAGATGTTGAAGAAGGTACCAAAATCATTCGTGGACATAGTGCCAAGACAAAGGAAGAATTTCGAAAGGCCATAGAGGAAAAAGCTTGGGATACTTTGTTCATTCGAAAGCCAGTGCACACAAATGAATTTGTCTATACACCTGCAGGTACTGTTCATGGTATTGAAGGAAAGCTAATGATGGCTGAAGTGCAACAATCTAGTGATGTTACTTATCGTATATATGATTATGACAGGAAAGATGCGAATGGCAATATGCGAGAATTACATATTGATCAGGCTATTGAAGTCACAAATATTCCTCATGTTGAACCAGATGTACATCCAATAGTTACAATGTTAGAAGGAAATGAAGTCATTGAATATGTGAATGAAAAGTATTTTAGTGTGACTCGATATAAGATTCAAAATGAAATTCATATCAACAACCCTTCTTATTCTCTTTGTTTGCCATTAAGTGGTAGTGGCATCTTACATATTGATGGAAAGGATTATGATATTCATGCAGGCATTGGATTTATCATTACAAGTCATACAAAAAGATATTCCATCAAAGGGAATATTGATTTACTGGTAAGCGTGCCAAAATAATTCTGATTTTACTATTTCTAATCATTTTTTCTGTAGAATTCTACACTTTTTCTGATTATAAATATAATAAGTGGTTTAAAGCTTATTTGACTTTAAACCACTTATTTTCATTTCTAATCACTTTTTCTGTGTAAGCGTCAAATAGGACCCATATTAAAAGAACGATCTCT
>UMIY01051959.1_pt1 | contig 24751 bp, 38 predicted proteins | sample 1965921 | NCBI WGS metagenome assembly UMIY01 (sample SAMEA4836134, study PRJEB28245) | human gut metagenome | biome: gut microbiome; material: fecal sample | place: Denmark | collected 2008
TTTTCCTCCGTCCCCAAAAACAAGATTATTCAATTCCTAGATATTCATCATAACTTACTTCTCTATCTATTAACTTATCTTTCTTTATGTCTATTATTCTATTTGCTACTGTTTGTGTTAATTGATGGTCATGTGATGTGAATAAAATAATTCCTTTATATCTTGTCATTCCTTCGTTTAATGCTGTGATGCTTTCCATATCTAGATGGTTTGTTGGCTCATCAAATATCAGTAAGTTTGCTCCAGAAAGCATCAATTTTGAAAGTACACATCTTACTTTTTCTCCTCCAGATAATACGTTTACTTTTTTTAGTGCTTCTTCTCCAGAGAATAGCATTCTTCCTAAAAAGCTTCTTACATATGTTTCATCTGGGTCTTTTGAATATTGTCTTAACCAATCTGTAATGGATAAGTCAGATTCAAATAAGTAGTTATTATCTTTTGGAAAATAATTTGTTGTAATTGTTGTTCCATAGCTTATTTCTCCTGAATCTGGCTCTAACTCTCCAGCTAAAATTTGGAATAATACTGTTTTTGCGTTTTCATTATCTGCTAGAAATGCTATTTTGTCGTTTGGTTTTACTGTAAATGAAATGTTGTCTAGTATTTTTTCTCCATTTATTGTTTTAGATATGTTTTTAACTTCTAAAATTTCTTTTCCTGGCTCTCTATCAGGCTTAAAATCTATATATGGGTATCTTCTATTTGAAGGTTTTATCTCATCTAATTCGATTTTTTCTAGTGATTTTTTTCTTGATGTGGCTTGTTTTGATTTTGATGCGTTTGCACTAAATCTAGCAATAAATTCTTGTAATTCTTTTATTTTTTCTTCTTTCTTTTTATTTGCTTCTTTCATTTGCTTTAATGCTAGCTGACTTGATTCATACCAGAAATCGTAGTTTCCAGGATATACTTTAATTTTTCCAAAGTCAACATCTGCAATGTGTGTACATACTTTGTTTAAGAAATATCTATCATGTGATACTACAATAACTGTATTTTCGAAATTGATTAAAAATTCCTCAAGCCAATTTATGCTTTTTAAGTCCAAGTCATTTGTAGGCTCATCTAAAAGCAATATATCTGGGTTTCCAAATAAAGCTTGTGCTAGTAAAACTTTAACTTTATCTTTTGGCTCTATTTCGCTCATTAGCTTATAATGCTTGTCTGGCTCAATCCCCAAATCATTTAAAAGTACTGCGCTATCAGCTTCTGCATTCCATCCATCTAATTCTGCAAATCTTTCTTCTAACTTTGCAGCTTTCATTCCATCTTCTTCTGAGAAATCAGGTTTTGCATATATTGCATCTTTTTCTTTCATAATACTGTACAATTCTTGGTTTCCCATAATTACAGTATCCATAACTGTATATTCTTCAAAAGCAAAGTGGTCTTGCTTTAGCACTGATAATCTTTCATTTTTCTCCTTTGTTACTTCTCCCTTGCTTGGCTCTAATTCTCCAGAAAGCACTTTCAAAAAAGTAGATTTTCCTGCTCCATTAGCTCCTATTACGCCATAGCAGCATCCTTTGTTAAATTTAATGTTTACATCTTCAAATAATGTTCTCTTTCCAAACCTAATTGTAACTCCTGTTGCTGTAAGCATTTTTATTCCTCCTTTTTGTCGTTATAGGGACAGGCCTAAAAACGACAACTTTGTCGCTTTTGGGACAGGCCTTATTAACAACTAAACTTTTTAATCTAACATTCCTTTTCTTTTTAGCCATAATGTGGCTATTACTCCTATTAATATTGAGCCACAGACAATGGCTATAAACCCAAATGGATTTTCTTGTAAAGGCACTGGAACATTCATCCCCCAATAACTTGCTATCATAGTTGGTATAGCTAAAATAATTGTTATTGATGTTAAATACTTCATTACTCCATTTAAGTTGTTTGAAATAATTGATGCATATGCATCCATTGTGCCTGTAAGTATATCTCTATATATATTCGCCATTTCTATTGCCTGTTTGTTTTCTATAATTGCATCTTCAAGTATATCTTCATCCTCGTCATATAGTTTTATTAAATTTCCACGCATTGTTTTTTCCATAACTACTTCATTCGATTTTAGAGAAGTTGTAAAATATACAAGTCCTTTCTCTAAGCTTAGTAATTTTAATAGCTCTTTATTTTTCATTGAATTTTTTAACACATTTTCTGCTATTTCTGTTTCTTTATTTAATTTTTTTAATAAATACAAAAACATTTCTGAATTCGAATAAAATATTTGTAATAACATTCTACTTTTTTTAAATGTTACAATATATTTTATCTTTCTTTCTACTAAATCTTCTATAATAGGATTTTCATTTAATGAAACTGTTATAATATAATCGTCTCTAACAAAAATAATTCCTATCGGCATTGTGCTATATACTTTTGCTCCAGATTCAATTTCAATTATTGGTGTGTCTATGATAAACAATATAGTATTATCATCTTCTTCAATATCAATTCTGGCTTTTTCTTCAGAGTCCAATGCATATCTTATAAAGTCTTCTTGTATTCCTATGTTTTCACATACAGTTTTTATTTCTTCATCGCTCGGTGAGACCATGTTTATCCAATTTCCTTTTTTATATTCTTTTGTTTCTTCTGTTATATTAGTTTGCAAATCTGTGCTATACATTTTAAACATAATCATCACTCCTCAGGTTAATATATTAACATAAATTGCCAATAATTACAACTTTATTTTGAAAAATTTTATTATTGAAATATCTTAATAAAATGCTGATTTTACCTTGTTTTTTATTCATAAATGTTATATAGTATGGATATAGAAAAATTTTTATGAGGTGAAAAAATGATAGATAATAATGTTTTTAGAGATATTTCATATGGATTGTATATTGTTTCTACAAAATATGAAAGCAAAAATGTTGGATGCGTTATAAATACATTATCACAAGTCACATCTGAAAATCCAATTATTTCTTTTAGTGTTAATAAAAATAATTTTACAAATGAAGCAATTAAAGCTTCTAAGAAATTTGCAATTTCTATTATTTCTGAAAAAATTAAAGAAGACGTCATTTTTAAATTTGGTTATAATTCTTCGAAGGATATGGATAAATTTGAAAATACTGATTTTATTATAGAAAGCGGAATGCCTGTTGTTACCGATGGAATGTGCAGCTACATTGTCTGTGACTTAATTCAAACTGTAGATTGCGGTACTCATGATATTTTTGTTGGTAGAGTTACAGATACCAAAAAAATTAGTAATGATAAAGAGATGACATATCGTTATTATCATGAAGTAATAAAAGCTGTTGCGCCTAAAAATGCGCCAACTTATATTGAAGATGATAATAAAAACTTAGATAGTGAAACAAATACTAGCAACTCAGACATCAAATACGAAAAATACAGATGTATAATTTGTGGCTACATTTATGATGAGGCTACTGAAAAAGTCAAATTTGCAGATTTACCAGCTGATTGGAAATGTCCAAGATGTGGAGTAGGAAAAGAAAATTTCGTTAAAGTAGAAGAATAATCTTTGCAGACTGTAATTTACAGCCAAAATTCTGCCTGACTATGAGTTGAAATTTCACAAAAACAATTGACAAATTAACTTTTTGGCATTATAATAGAGATGTTGTTTCCATAAAGGGAGCAACATCATCATATGCACCACTAGCTCAGTTGGTAGAGCAGCTGACTCTTAATCAGAGTATACCCCAGTTCAAATCTGGGATGGCGCGTATCGTCGGAAAGTATTGAAATTTCTAGTTTCAAATACTTTCCAGGAACATCAAATAATACAACAACGATAATTTAATTTTTATCCGTTCCCCATCATTATTTGGGGAATTGGGGAAAAATGCACCATTAGCTTAGTTGGTAAAGCAACTGACTCTTAATCAGAAGACCCCCAGTTCGAGTCTGGGATGGTGCACCAACAACCTTTATTAAGCACTTAAAAAAGTGCTTTTTATTTTTGAATTTTCTTCTATTTCTATTCCTAAATTACTTATGTCTTCAAAATTCTGCTCATTGTATCTTTCTAATTCTTCCAAATCGTCTAATTTAAGCTTTTTGAAACTTTTTCTTTCTTTTTCTTGTATTTCTTTTAATGCTTCGTTTTTCCTTTTTTTAGAAATATGAACATAATATTTTTGTGTCGTTTCATATTCTGTATGTCCCATAAGCTTTGCTAACACCTCTGGCTCCATTCCTAATTCTCTACAATGAGTTGCAAAAGAATGTCTAAAGCCATATACTGTTATATGTTTTAATTTTTCATTTTTGTTTCTTACAAAAAATCTGTTTATTGCTTTTGAAAGTGTTTCAGATACATACGGCTTATGATATATATTTAAAAATACATACTCGCTTTCACTCCATTTTTTATGTAGTTGTGCAAATAATTCTTGCTGTTTTTTTCTATGCCTCAATAATGCTTTTTTTAAAATCGGGTCTAAAAATACGTGTCTATATGATTCTGGAGTTTTTAATATATCATCTTTTCTCTCGTGGCCTATTGGTTGCATAAATTCATTATATATAATAATATCTTTATAAGCATTACAAATATATATATCGTTTTGCTCAAAATCTATTGCTTGCCATTTTAAACCACAAGCTTCTTCTGGCCTTGGACTTTCTAGTAACATTGTTAGAAATAGTAATGAAATATCAGATTCTTCTTTAAGTAGGCAACTTATCCAATGTTCTCTATCTTCTTCCTCAATAAATTCTATTTCATCTATCTGCTTTCTCATTTTAGCCATTTTTATTTCCGTTGTAATATTATATTTTATATATTTATTTTTCTTTGCAAATGAAAATAATAGTTTTAATGTTGTAAGTATATGCTTTTTTTGAGATTTACCATTTATTTCTGATAGAAAATTATATATATCTTCTTCTTCAATATTTTTTACATTAGTAACATTTTTAAAATAAGGAACTATCTTATCTCTTAATCCATTTACATACGAGGTTACTGTCTTACTACACAAATAATCTTCCTCATCCGGACTTTTTTTACTTCTTTCTATTAAACTGTCAAACCATTTTGAAGCTACTTCAGAAAAACTATATATTTTATTTTCATCAGCTATATAGTTATTTACCATTCCAAATTTACTTTTAATATCTTTATCCTTTTTATCTATTTCTACAAAAGTGTTTCTTTTAAAAGTTATTTCTGGTTTCTCATTAGTTTCCTCTAAAATATAATACACAATATCAGGTTCTTCAATTCCAATTAGTTTAACTCTTTTCGTTGTATAATTGGCTAAAATTATTTGCATTTTTTCAACTAATTTAGTAATTGCTTCTTTTGGAGAAACAATACTATAACATTCTGGTCTTGGATTACTTTTTACAACACCTCCTAAATCTAAGGTAGTTCTAGCTTGGTAGCCATTTTCTTTTGGAGAAACCTTAATTTTATATTTTTTGCTATTTTCTTTCTCCATCGTAATTGTTTGTGTTAATATTTTTTCCATTCTAACTCCTCTCTTTGAGGCTTACCATAAATAGAACATAAAATCTATTTATAAGTATATAATAAAATAAAAAGTATGACAATGTTGAACATAAATTTATTTTGTATATTTATATCCACCATATTGTCCATAGTTATTATCAAACCATTCTTGTAATTTGTTTCCATTTATAATAATTTTTCTTTTAAATCGAATGGCTGGAAATCCCTCTACTTTTACTAATTTTAACATCAGATTTCTTCCTATACCTAACCTTTTCCTTGCCTCGTCTACAGTAATACCAAATTTTATTATTTCAGCTTCGCTATTCACTTACACCACTTCCACTTTTTATAGTTTCAGCTTTCTTTTCTGCCTCTACTTTTGCTTCAGCAATGTTTAGCACAATACTTCTAGGGTACATTTTAAATGCTTGTCTCATTTCCATACCAAAATTCTGTAAGTTTATTTCTCCTTTATATGTAGAATGTAACATTGCTTCTAATGCTATCTGTCCATACGCAACTGATTCTTTTTTATTCATCCTTAACACCCCCAACAAAAGTGTCAAAAAGTGTAATAATATTATTCCATTTTTCTTCAGAGTTTTCTGTAATACATATTTCGCATCTTTCTATGTATGAATAGTCTTTCTTTCTTCTAATACATATTTGTAGCTTATGACCATCATTTGCTTCATAATGAATCTCTGCATATATCTTGCTGTTTTTGTTATTTAACCTATCTGCTAGCTTAAATACTTTCAATAATTTTTCTTCCATAACAAATCACCTTTCCTTTACATATTTAGGTACATCCGATGCTCTACCAAATTTCTCATTAAACTCATACCTTTTCTTTGAAGGGTTGTAATCGTAGGCACTACTATTCCATTTTCTAAAAGTCTGATTATTCATATGACCTCGTTTTGATAGTTCCATTGCATCTTGTTTATGTTGTGCCTGTACTACCAAATATTGGTCATCAATTCTCTTTTGTTCTCGTTTATTTTTCATAAAATTATTTTGAGCAATTTTTCTATTTAATTTTGAAACTTCTTGTCTACTTTGTTTTTCTTCCAAATATCTTGAATCTTGCTTTATTATTTTTGTTATATATGCAGAACTTGTCTCAATATTTTTGGCAATTTCGTTTACTTTCAAATGTTGCTCAAAAAATAGTTCTATAATTATATTTTTTTTGCTTTCCATTACTTACACCTTACTTGGTTAATTTTTTGTCAACACTTTTTATGCATAGCAATTCTATTGGAGAAACTACTTAATCTCCAATTCGTCCATCTTTTTCTTAAATGCTTGCTCTCTTTTCTTTCTGTCTTTTAATTCTTTGTATTTCTTATATTGGTCTATTAGCTTTGGCAATACATAGTCTAAACAGAAAAATAATATAACAAGACATATAACCATTAACGCAAATCTTAAAGCCATCTTTTTTACCCCTTTCCTTATTAAATTAGCAAAAGCAGACAAGAGCATATTTCCCTCATCTGCTTTTTATATAGTGTGTCCTTTAAATTTGCCCTTCACTATATATACATTGCTTTACTCGTCAAAATTCTCCCCTATTTCTAAAAAAATTTTAAAATTTATAATTTTTTATTCCTTCGATTAGTTTTAAAATTATAAATTGGTATCTATCTTCATCTCCAAAGCTATATTTTTTAATCATTTCCTTTTTTCTATCTATTATTTCTAACATAGCCATATCATCTTCTTTTTGTGCTAGTTTTCCTAATTCATATAAACTTTTATTTCTCATCTTATAAATCCTCCTCTAAATGCTTTTTTAACTTGTTAATAGCTCTAATTTTTATTTTACTTATTGTTTTTGTGTACACTTCCAATATCTCTGCTGCTTCTTGTTGTGTTAGTTCTTCTTGAAATAGCAAAAAAATAACTGCCTGCTCGATAGCAGACAGTGATTCTAAAGCTTTTTTTAGTTGTAAAGAGGTGTCAACTCTCTCGACACTTGAAAAAGTGTCTTTTTCTGTTATAAATCTTTGTAAAAATAGAGAGTATTCCTCATTATTTAGTATTGTTTGTTCTTTTCCTTTTATTTTCATCTGTTTCTTAAAATAATATTTTGATGAAAGTATAATAGTTTTGTTTAAGTAACTATCAAACTTTTCCTCCCTTCCATTTAATTGGGCCATTTTTATTATCTCCTTTTTTAGAAAATTAGCCCTTAGTCCAAAGTTCTAAAGGAGATAATATATTTTTATGTTCCTTTTATATTCAATTTTGTTATTTTACATATTTCCACCACCCTTATATCAATTTGAAAAGTGTTTCTAGGTTTTATCCATAGTTTTATAAAATTCTTTTGTAATCTCCTTTTCGCCTTGATACAAAGAGCCATTGCAATTTTACTACAACCCATTGTACAAATGCTGAAATCGGAAAATATTGTAATAAATCGTAAAAAATTGTAATTTTTTGTAGTATATGATTAAATTTTACTTTTGCATAGTTAAAGTTGCTATTTTCATTGATTTTTCAATACTTTTATGATAAAATGTTGTCGATTTAGAAAAAAGAATTCTTTTATATGGGGGTATAATCTTGATTAAACTGTTAATCGCAGATGACAATGTTTCTTTTTGTGAATCATTGTTTGGTGTATTAACAAAAGAAAAAGATTTTAAAGTAACAGGAATAGCAAATAATTGGAAAGATATCGAAAGAAAATATTTTGAAACACAACCAGACTTTCTATTACTTGACTTGAAAATGCCAGAAAAAACTGGCTTAGATATTATAAAGGATTTGACACAAAAAGAAAAAGAGCCCAAAAAAAATATAATTGTTATGTCTGGAGATATACAATATAGAGCCAGTCTAACAAATGTCGAAAAAGTAAGATGGGTTATGGCCAAACCTTTTAATTATGACCATTTAATTGATATTATAAAAGAATTATCTAAACACTCTATCACTATAGAAGAAATTTACACTATTGTAGATGATTTATTAAGTGATTTACGAATTCCATTTGGTAAAGGTCGCAGATTATTAAAAGTAGCAATTATTATGGCTTATACTAGACCAACTTTACTGCAAAAAATTGAAGTTTTAATGAAAAAAATTGCGTGTAAGGAAAATTATTCAAATGCTAAATCAGTTCGCTCTACGATTGATAAAACAATAGAAAGAACATTTAACCAGACTAATGACAATTCAATTTTTTACATATTAGATGAATATTACTGTGATAAAATGACAACAAAAGAATTTATTAGCAGTTGTGTATTATATATTCGTAAGATTTTAAAAAATAGTTGATTTACTAAGCAGATAATTTATTGTAAATTGTCTGCTTTTATGTTGTTATTATATATTATTTTAATTAGCACTAAAAAATAATATATACCATTTATCACTTTATAAAACCTTTTGTCATAAAAGTATTGATAACCATTATTAAAAAAACTATAATAAAGAAAAACGGAGAAAAATGATGAAAAATGAGATTAAATATAAATAAACAAGAAGACAATAACTTATTAAATAATGAAATCAGTATTATTTTAAAGTACAACAAAAATAATACTGATGTACAAGATTTCATACAATACTTAAATAAATACAATAAGAATAGAATTTTAGTACATAAAGGATATGAATCATTTATTATTGATTATAAAGAAATAATGCTATTTTATAGTGAAAACAAAAGCAATTATTGTAAAACACAAAATGGAATATATAGAATTAAAAAAAAATTGTATGAACTCGAAGATGTTAATAATGATTTTATACGTATATCTAAAAAATGTATAATAAATATCAATTATGTTAAAAGTTTTAATACTAGTCAAACTGGTAAAATAGTTGTTGCTCTAATTGATGGAACTGAAGAAAATGTGTCAAGAAGAAGAATTAGAGATTTGTTAGATTTTTTAGAGAATAGGAGTTTATAATGAAAAAAAGGATTTTAAAAATTATTATATGTGGAATTATAGGTTATCTTCTGTTTAATATAATAATTTCATTAACAGAAGTATTTATATTGAATTGCTTTAATGTAAGTAAAAATATATTTCTTGTCTTTATCGATAACTTTGGAATCAATTTATCAATATATATAGTTTTGTACTTTTTAATAGTTACAAGTATATTTCTATATGATAGGTATATCGTTAGGAAATTAAACGATAAATTGAAAAAAATGAGAGAAAGGAGGAATATTAATGAATAAGAAATACATTATAATTGCAATATCTATTATTGTAATTATAGCTATTGTTTTTGGGATATATAAAATTACTTCATCATATCTATTTAAAGACAAAACGGAAATCACAGATTCTAAATCAGAATTGATTAATCATATAAAGAACATTGATAATGATGAAGAAAGAAGAAATCAAATTGATTATAGTATTGAACAAAATTTAATCACTCAACAAGAAGCTAATGAGTTATATTAAAGTGGAGTCCACAATGTAATACATTGTGGACTCTTTTGATATGAGGTTAAAAAAAGTTATTAGGCCTTATGGTCAAATCTTCTGCGATTTAGAGATTAGCCATAAATCCAGCACTGAAGGTGCACGGTTTCGCCAGGAGTGTAAGTGTTATAGTGAACAATATAGGTGCCATTTTGAGGAAACCAAATTTGGTAGTGTTCTTCAGTGTTACCATCAATGTAAACACTGTTGTTAAAGAAACTTCCATCAGGTTTCTCAATACTGATAATCGAGAAAGCACCATCAGATCCACAATCACTCCTTAAAGTAATGCCAGCACCAAGCCCAGCACCACTGGGGCAACTTACTTCAAAAGAACCACTACCAGTTCCCGTAACCCGATGACCATATCCTCCAAAAGAACGAGGAGTGATTTCAGATTCGGACTCTGTGTCAGCGGTTTGAATCTGATACGATTCTTCAGCCTCAACAGAAGGTTCTGCCGCAAAAGCTGTAGCGGTAGCACAACTAAGTGCAAATACCACAACTAACAATGCAGAAAAAAACTTTTTCATACTTGTTACCTCCTAATTCTAGTCGGAAACCTCATATCAATACACTGCACTAGGATAAAACCTTTATGCAAATAGAATAATAACATCAATTAATAAAAAAAGTATTAAAAAGCCGTTCATATAGCCATTTTTACCGTTCGTCATATTATTTTTTTATACTGTAAAGTTCTTGTGTTTACATAAATTATATGGTATAATTTAACAAGTAGTTGACTATAATTATCAGCATCATTTTATATGAAATGAGGTATTGTAATGAAAAAAGAAAAAACAATATGTTGGCTTTTAAAGATAGACAAAACACAAGATATAAAATTTTGTAAGAAATATAAAAACACTAATGAATTAAGTATAGTGGAAAACAAAACTATAATAGATAAACTAATCAATGAAGGTGTTAACAAAATATGTTGGATAGCTGATGAAGCTTTGTATTATTCTTCTTTTCTTGAATTATTACAATATGCCAAACAAAAAAATATAAAATGCGAGTTATTTTTAAACAATTTATTTAACAGCGATATGAGGCTACTAAATAAAGTTATTGGTTATATTGACGTACTAACGGTAAATATAGACTTAATAACTTATGAAAAAAGTTTAGAATTTTATAAATATTTAACTGATTTTTTCTATTATTATCAAAATAAAGTACAAATAAATGTATTTTCAATGGTTACTCATAGAATGGTAGAATATAGTGATAGTAATATTATGGAATTATCACAATTTAAAATAGATACTTGGATAATTTTAGGATTTATGCCAATATTATTAGATGAAACAATAAATGTAAATGAATATTATATTTCAAAGATAGATTATAAAGAATTCTATTACTCGGTTGATTTTTTTCGTCTTAAAAATATAGAACACTTTTTATCACTGACTGAATACTCAATATCCAGGTATTTTAATATAATATTATCAAATGCAGATATAGCTGTAATGAATGAAAAAGATAGTATTATTATTGGAAATATTTTAAAAGATAACAAGGAAAAAATAGATAAAAATTACAAAAATAAAAAGAGATTCATTATTCCCACTAAAAAAGAACAAAAAGTAAATGTTTTGATAGCAAGTTCTAACAATAAATTAAATAATGTTATAAAAACGCAAATAGAAACATTGAAGTATGTTAATATTGTCGGAATTACTAAGAACGGAATGGATACTTATAAAACCATATTAGATAAAAAACCAGAAATGGTATTTTTACAATACAATTTTAAAGATTTCAAAGGGTATGATATGATTTTAGATTTAGCTAAAAAAATGAAATTAAAGCTACCTGTTTTTAATATTATTGCTAATTATATTACAGATGGCGAACTAATGGGAATGCTTATCGCAACTAATTCCAGAATAAATACATGGATTAGGCTAGGAGATTATGAAGAAAGGTATGTAGATATACTCAAAGATTATAAAAAATATAGAGATACAGATTAAACATTGAATATTAAACTCTTTTATGTTACAGTATAATATAGTTATGCAAAATGAAAGAGGGTTTGTACAAATGACATTAGAAGATTTAAGCAATATTATTGAACATAAAATAAATCAAAATAAAGATTTTATAAAATTCACATTTTACGAACTAAGAGTTAAGCATAATCTTTCTGAAGATGATAGTAATATTGCAATAAAGTTAATAAAACAAAAGCTAAGCAACTATGGGTACAATGTTTATCTTACAGGACAAAAATATATTTATAATTCTAAAGAAAATATTGTACCTACAAACATATTACTAATTGCCATAAAAAGCCCCACTATAAAGTAGGGCTTTTTATATTTACTATTTCCTATAATAAAATTTAATCGACACTTAAAGGATATAAAAAAATAAGGTTTTTGTCAATATAATTATAAATTATTTGCTAAATCTAATAATGTATTTGTATCATCATTTCCTAAATATACTCTCGTTGTGTTTAAACTACTATGTCCTGCTTGGTTTGCCACTTGTTCTATACTATATCCTGCATTGTGCAAGGCATTGGTACAGAAAAAAGCTCTTAATTTATGAGGATGCAATTTTACAGATTTGCATAAATCTTTATATTTATCTATTAGTCTATTACAAAAATTACGATTAAGTGGTTTCTTATTATTCATAGTCTTTTGCCCTATAAATAGATATGGGTTATCTGTATTCATTTTTTCCCTTATTTCTAAGTATTTTTTTATTGCATCGTACATAATGTCATTTATAATAACTTGTCTAAATTTATTTCCTTTTCCAATTACATTTATAAATCTTTCCTCTAGCTTTATATCTACTAATCTTATTGTTATCATTTCACTTTCTCTTAGACCACCATATATTAAAATAGCAAGAAAACAGTAATCTCTTTCTGGATTTTTCTCGTCTTTATTTGCTAAATGTTGTATTTTGTTTATTTCTTGCACAGTAGGGACTTTTTTACTTATAAAAGATTTCTGTATTTTTATATAATCTTTATCTACAATTACAATGTCCTCTTGTATTCCATTATCTTTTAGAAATAAATTGTATTTTTTTAGTGCTGCTATTTTTCTATTTATTGTACTAGCAGTTACACCATTTCTTTTTAGATAATTTACATACATAACTATATCAGAGTGAATAAGTTTTTCCATTTTATCACCGTAAGAATCCTCATAATATTTCATATATAACTTTATATCACTTGCATAACTCATATATGTATTTTCTGAAACATTATCTTTTTTCATAAATTCAATAAATTCTTCTATCATCTTCCCCACCCTTTCATTTATGTTACATTTTTGTGATAGCCTTTTGCTCATTTATGTTACATTTTTTTATTATTTTTTAATGTTTTTTCTTTAAAAATGTATCATAAGTGTATTTATGTTACATTTTTTATACTTTATTTTTTTGCCCCATATATTACATATAGAGCAAATATTGATTATTCCTTGTTTGGATCTAATGACTTTAAATATAGGCCATCTATTATTCCATTTCTATAAAATAATTGTCCCTCTCTATAATATGAATCATAGAGTGCCTCATTTCTATTTGAAATTAAGTTTTGAAGTTCTGTCCTTATATCATCTGGAACATTGGCTTTTATAAATTCATTTAGCTTATATGATGTGGTATAAATTTTTCTCCTGAACTGTGTTAGTAAATTGTCTTTCATTCTAAAAGCCATATCTTCTTCTTTCTTTTCAAATAGCAAGTCAATTATGTCTTTTTTTATAGCCATATAAATCCCTCCTTTTAAATAATTGTATAAAATTCTTTCAAAAAAGGGAACGCTGAACAGAAAAAAATTTTTTCATTAAAAATTGGGACAGTTTTATTAGTCCAAAATATTGACACATAAGGATATTTTCTTTTTTTACACTCATTATTGAATATTTAAAAGGTACAAGCTATAATTTAAGTGTGTATTAAGATTATGTTATAGTTTTTGCTATAACTACCTTCAGAATTTTGTTCTGAAGCATAGCTACTAAAAATTATAGTTAGTAGTAGTACATCTACATTTCATATGTAGCATAATTTTGGGTTAAAACATAACAAAATAGATAGATTATTTTTTATGTCTAAAAATAAGTAGAAAGTATAAAAGCTAATTGCCCCCTAATTAGCAAATACTTTCTCTTTTTTTGCCCTAAATAAAAAGGAAAGGAGGATTTAAAAGAAAATCTTTTTACACAAATTGCAATTAAATTTGAAAGGAGATTATTGTTATGAAAAATGGTTTTAATTTTAATCTGTATGAAACATTATTCAAAAATTGCTTTATTCAATGTTCTACATACAGAAATGGAAATTTACAATTAAGTTTGTTTGGCTTAGACCCTAACGTAAATCAAATTGCTCATTTTGCAGATATTACTTTAGAGCAAAATTGTGTTGAATTAGAAGAAAATGAAATAGTTGTAAATAATCGTTTTAAACCAACTTTAGTACCTCAATTAGAAAAATTAGGCATTTTAAAAGAAAAAATAGGTATGTGTATTGTAGATTATGTATTTTACCCTATCTATTCTATTGACTTAATTAAACTAAAGGAAAATTGCTACTATCTACAAGAGCTAGCTGTAGCTTAAATTTTATAATGAAAGGAAGAAAAAATATGGAACAAACAAGAAATTTTAATTTACCACTTGCCGGTAGAATACAACACCGGAGAAAAACAAATAAATGGAAGGAAACAAAAAGTTGTAGATCATGGATATTTCATTGCCAAAGTAAAGGATGAAACACTTTCTTTTTTACGAAATAGATTTAATGAAAAATATCCACAGAGCCAAATGCTACATATAAAGTTTTTTACAGAAGACCCATTATCCATTCGTAATGCTAGATATAACCAAAGTGGGCTTATATGTTATTGTAACTATGACCAGGACAAAGGAAAACAAAAAATTGAAGGTAAGTGGACACCAGTAGAATGTTCTGCTGAATGTAAATACAGAATTGCTGAAGAAGGAAAAAGACCAGCCTGCTCATATGAGGGGAATTTAAAATTTTTACTTCCAGACATTAGCCAAGATAGAATTTGGACTATGAAAATTACTGGCTATACTTCAATTTTTAGGCTTAAAGAATATATTGAATTTCAAAAATATCTAGGTCATCCTATAATTGGAGATTATTATTTATTCTTAAAGAAAGAAACTCAAACAAATAAAGAAGGTAAAACTTTTGAGAACTATATTCTCGACATTGTTAGAAAAGAGGAATTTAATTCAAACAATTTAACAGAAAAACAAGAACAATTTTCCACAAACGTTTCAAATAATGTGGATAATCCTATTCAAACTCCAACGCAAAGTGAAAATATTTCAACTAAAGCAGATAAAACAAATAATACAGACAATGAAGATAAAAAAATCACCCCAAATGTTAAATCATCTGCCATAGAAAATGTGCAAGAATCTGATACTGCATCAATTACTAATTCACAAGATAATGCTGAAAATCCATTTAAAAACTATTATGTTTTAGTTGAGAGCTATGAAAAAGAATTAAAAAAGGATGGTAAACTAACAAAATATCAATTTGGAACATTTGTAGACCAGAACAATGTAACAATAGATGCAGTAATAGCACCTCAATTTATAAAAGAATTTCTGCAATGTGATACAGGTACTACTTTAATTTTAGACTTAAAAACAGCTGGAAAATTAGTTATTGCAAATGATATTAAATTTGTTCAAAAATGTCCAAAAAATGTAGCAGCATAAGGGAATATGCCACTACAAAAATGTTTAAGTAAATCATTTATATTTATTATATGCAATATTTTAATAAAAAACAATGCTGAAGCAAGAAAAATTTGAAAGGAGATTAAAAAAATGAAAACTTTTACATATAAAGATTATAAAAATTGTTATTTTAGAGTAGGAAGTTATGTAGCTGATAATAAAGCGATGGCTATTTCTATTGAAAATTTAGAGGACGGACCTATTGCAACTTGTACTGTTTATGATGATTATAGTGCTTATAGTGAACATATTACTACTATCAAAAATTATTCTGAAAATTCTCACATGACAAAATTTTTAAAAAAGCTAAAAGTTATCGAGGAAATTCTATTTAGTAGGCCGTGTAATTCTTTTGTAACAGATACCTTATATACAAATAATCCACAAACCATTGATACTTGTTTAATCAATACAGATATTCTAAAAGAATACTCTAAGGTTTGGAAATACAATGTTTAGTAAATTTAAAGCAAATGAGAAAGTTATTGTAAATGGTATTGGCAAGTGCAATGGAAAGGAATATATAAATCAATCTGCTATTGTTATTCACAGAGACCCATTTTTTTTAGATTATAATATAAGGTTTGAAGATGGTACGGAGGACTGGCTCGAAGAAGAATATTTAGAAAAAGTTTAAAGGAGAGTATGAATATGAAAATAAATTATATTAAAACAATAGGCTTTAGAAAAAATAAAGAAACATTTGAAACAAATTTATATGATATTACTTCTATTACCGGTGGTAATACAAAAGGAAAAACCAATATTTTATACGCAATTATATGGGGATTTCTTGGCACTAATTTAACTGGAGATGAAAAAGAGTGGCTTGGTAATAAAAACTCTGACGACTGTTTAGTAGAGCTACATTTTACTGATAATTCTAATATTCCTCATACTTTAGTAAGGTACAAAAATAAATATGATAACTCTAAGAATTTTATTATGTTAGATGGTAAAACTGCTAACCAAAAAGATATTCAAAGCTTCTATGGAGATAAAAAACTATTTTTATCAATATTAAATCCAAACTACTTTATTTCTAAAAAGCCAGCTGAACAGAAGGAGCTTCTTGATAAATACCTGCCAGAAATAGATATAAATGTTGTCTATAACAAATTAGATAATGACGACAAAGTACTTTTAGAAGGTTGCCCCAAAAACATTTTAGAGTTTATTTCTGAACTAAATGAAAACAAGAGAATAACTGAAACTAAAATAGAAAACTTACAAGGCAAAATTGAATATGCACAAAATATTATTAGTTCTACAGTTATTGAAAGTGAAAAGACATTTGAAAAAGCTGAAGAGTTAAAATTTGTTAGAATGGAATTATCAAGTTTAGAATCAGAAAATATAGTTACTAAAAATAAACAAGAAAATATTGTAAATGAACTTAATGACCAAATAGTAGATAAAGAAAAACAAATTCAAGAACTAACAACAAATATGAAAGCTGGTAAACAAAAATATTTAAAGCTAAAGTCAGAGCCTGTTTCATATTGTCCTACTTGTAAACAAGTGCTAAATTTGGAAGGAAAACAAATTACAATTAGTAATATGAGAGAAGAACTAGAAAAGGCCTTTGAAACAAAGCAAAAATTAGATATAGAGCTTATGGATTTAAAAAGTAAACACGCAACTGAAAGATGCAGACTTCACTCATTAGAGGGAAATTCAAACTCTGAAAGAGAAAAACATATAGAAGAATTAAAATCTCAAATTCAAGCACTAGAGCAAGAACAGTTAGAGATTGAGAGATTTAACACTTCTATTCTCTCAAAAAGGCAAACTATTGATGGTGCAGAAAATGACATTTCTCTTTTTAGCACTCAAATTATGGACTGCACAAATTTACTAGACAATATAAAAAAAACTAAAGAAGTAGCACAAAAGTTATATATTAACTATATTGAGGAAAAAATGAAATTTGCAACTAAACATTTAAAAAATGTTAGCATTAAATATTATAAAGTTTCAAAAGATGACGGAGTTATTAAGGAGGATTTTATTATTTTATATAATGGTAATGATTTAAAGACAATATCCCGTTCTGAAACTATTGCCACTTCTTTAGAATTATGTAATATGCTAAATAAAGTTGCAAATACTAATTTTCCTTTATTTATTGACGATAGCGAATCTTGTGCTGATTATAACTTTATTGAAGATTACTCAGATGATATACAAATTCTTATTGCTAGAGTTGAAAAAGGAAAAGATTTAACTATATCAGATTATAGGACAAGTGAGGCTATGCAGGTTGCTGCATAGTCTTAAATTAAATTATTGGAGGGAAACATATGAAAATAAGATGTTTGTTAGTAATGCCTGGAAAGGAAGTACAAAAATTAAAAATTCCAGCAAGTTTAAAATTTATAAAAGCCTTTATAGGAGAAAATTTACTAAAAATAAAAGTAAATGAAAATACAATAATTTATGCAAATCAAGATGCAACAAATGATGAATTTAACCGAATTTATCAAGGTTGTATAATTTATGGCACTTTTATTGTAGTTGCAATAATGAATAATAAGAGAATATCAATGAAAAGGCGAGAATTAAGAAGATATACAAATATGTTTAAATTATCTAAGCATCAACGAAAAATAGAAAGGTACAAAGATGAGTTTTTAGAAGAATACTATGTTTCGCAAAGAACTATGAAAGAAAGAAACAGAGAATACAATAAAAAATATCTTTTTAAAGATGTAGCTTAATATGAAAGGAATGATTTATTTATGAATAAATATGAAACTGTTATGATAATTAACAATGAAATTACTGAAGAACAAAGAAATAGCATAATAACAAAAGTAAAAAAATATATTTTAGAAAATGGAATAATTACTGAAGAACAAGATTTAGGAAAGAAAAGACTAGCTTATGAAGTTAATAATCATAAAAAGGGTTATTACTACTCAATTAAATTTAATGCTAAAGCGACAAGTATTTCTGAATTAGAAAGAATTTATAGGATTACAGATGAAATACTTAAATTTATAGTAGTAAGAGAAAGTTAATTTGAAAGGATGGTAAAAGATTATGAACAAAGTTATTTTATTAGGAAGACTTACTAAAGCACCAGAAATTAGATATTCACAAACAGCAAATACTAAAATTGCATTATTTACATTAGCAGTAAATAGAAGATTTGTAAAACAAGGAGAAGAAAGAGATGCAGACTTTATAAATATTGTTGCTTATTCAAAACTTGCTGATTTTAGTGAAAAGTATCTCTCTCAAGGTATTCAAGTTAATGTTGTAGGTAGATTACAAAACCGTAGTTACGAAGATAAAAACGGTAATACAAAATATGTTACAGAGGTTATTGCTGAAGAAATATATTTTGCAGATAGCAAGAAGAAAGCTGATGAAAGTATTTTATGGCAAAATAATAGTAATAATGCACAAGCAACTGATGCAACCAGTCATATAGATGGACTAGTTGATAGTGCAGACGACTTGCCATTTTAACTTTATTATGAAAGGAGTTAATTTTTAATGGAAACAAATATTATAATGGTGAAATATGAGGACAATTTTTGTCCTCGTGTATTTCAAGGAAAAGAATATTCTTATTATACTAATAAAAAACTATCTATTGGAGATTTAATTGAGGCACCAACTAAGTACGGTTTAAAAGTTGCCAAGGTAACAAGGATAAATGTTCCAGAAACAGAAATTGAAAAAATAAAACCATATATGAAAACTATAATTAGACAAATTGATAGAGATAGATATATAAATTTTGCAGAAGTTGAAGAAGTTGCATAATGAACGAAAAGCAGATAGCGAAAGTCTTAATAGAAGAACTATTAAGGCTTGGCTTTGTTGTACATAGGTATAATGCTGTAACTACTAACTCTATTTATTTGAAGCTGGATTTCGGTGTTTGTTGTGGTATTCGCATTGCTGACCATAACGGTAAAAAGAAATATCATTACAGATTCAACGTTATAAAAGATTATAGCGGAGATAAGATTATTTATTTTAAAAATCTTATCTCTTTCTTTTATACTTTTGAAGAATTACCACAATTACTAGAAGAAATACAAAAAGAAAGGCAATTAAAGCAGCAACGATATGGAATTAGCAATTATAAATCATATATGGAAAAAGAAAAAATAAATAATCCACTTTTTCGAAGATTTAAACAAATTAAAAATTGAAAGGAATGAAAATTATGGAAGGTATAAAAAGATTGGAACAAGAAGTTATAGAAATGAATAATTTTAATGTTTATACTGTTTTTAATCACATAAAAGACTTACCAGAATTACAGGATAAATTTGATAACAAAGAGAAAACTATAAAAGGTATGTATGAGTATGTTTATGACAAAGCTGAAACTGTAAAGCAGGACAATGTAGCAATGGTAAATTACACAATTGTTTATTTATGGGCTACTAATTATTTTAAATATAGTAATAAAGAATTAGGCATAAAAGATAAAAAGGTAGCACCACCATCTGTTAAAAATGTGGAAAATAAAATTCAGCAAGAAGAAAAGGAACAAAAAAAAGAAGAAGAAAAAAATACTCAAATTTCTATGTTTGAGGAGGTGGAATAATGGGATATATAAAAAAAGCTCATAGAGAAATTTTGCAAATATTAGACAATAGAAGTTCACTTCCCAATGGTTGGAATGAATTTGTGGATAAACAAGCTGTATATCATAACTTAATAATAAAGTCAGCTAAAAACAAATGCTTTTGTACTAATTGTAAGAGTTACTTTATTAGCAAAAAGAAAGTAAACCAAGAAGTAAGATGCTCTAATTGCCATAATAGATATTTAATTAAACGTTCAAATTTAAAATATCAAGAGTTTAAAGATTATTTATCAATTTTAGACAAAGTTAATAATACTTTTGTAATAAGGTATTATGAACTAAAAACTGTAATAGATGCAATGCATAAGCGTCATTCTTCTGTTGTCGAATTTGCAAGAGAAATGGTTGCAGATAATCGTTATCGAGAATTATATATAAATGAAAGAGTTTCAAAATGTCAACAACATATACACATATATCACGAAAATGGATATTACATAAATGATAAAAAATGGAGAGAATATACTAGATACTACTCACTTATTGATTATTCAATAGTATTTCCAAATAATATAAAGAAGCTCTTAAAAGATACAGATTATAAATATTCTCGTATATGGAATATTGCAAAACATTCTACCTATATTGATTTATCACAATTATTAAAAGAAAAGGAGCAAATACCAATAGTAGAAATGCTTTGTAAAATGAAATTATATAATTTAGCACAAAAAGCAGATGAGTTTAAAAATTTTGGTAGTTTTCAAAAAATTTTTGGAATTTCAAAAGATTACTATAAATTTATGAAAAGGCATAATATAACATATACTCAATTAAAAATTTTGAGATTATTGAAAGAAGAAAATATTAAAAAAATACGATATTTAGAAAATTATGTATTTTATGGTGGTAATACAACGGATTTAGAAGAAATCTCACAATATATTAGCTTAAATCGTTTTATAAGGTATTCTAAAATGCATCATAAAGGAGTAAAGACATATTTATACAAAGATTATTTAAGATTTGCAAAGTTTTTAGGTCTTGACTTAAGTAATAATAAATATGCATTTCCCAAACATTTAAAAGAAGCTCATGATAAATTAGAATGCGAATATTATATCAAGCAAAACCCAAAAGTACAGAAAATTATCATAAAAAGGGGAAAAGAGTTATATAAAAACAGATATCATAATGAGAAATTTTTAATTGTACCTGCTCTTAATATTGAAGCACTACAAGATGAAAGTAAACAACAAAATAATTGTGTAAGAACTTATGCAGAAAAATATGCCAATGGTAATTGTGATATTTATTTTATGAGAGAGGTAAAACAACCTAAAAAATCATTAGTTACTATCGAAGTAAAGAACAACAGAGTAGTACAAAGTAGAATAAAAAATAATGCTGTTCCAAATAAAAATCAATTAGCTTTTATAAACAAATGGGAACAAAAAGTATTGAAAGGAGTGGCTTAGATATGTCAAAAAAAGATAATAAGGAAAATAAAACAAAGGAAATTTTTAATAAAATTGTAGAAGGTGTACAGAATATCGTAAATAGTGGTGAATATGCAAAATTTTTAAAATTTAGTAAAAACTTTCACAATTATAGCTTTAACAATGTATTGCTTATATTTTCACAAATGGAGGAAGCAACGCGAGTCGCAGGGTTTGCAAAGTGGAAGTCTATGGGTAGAAACTTAAAAAAGGGTGCAAAAGGAATACAAATTATTTATCCTATAAAAAGAAGCTATACTAAGAAAAAGTTGGAAGGACAAGACAGTTTATTAGATGCTGAAGAAAAAACAGCACAAGGGGAAAAAGTTGAATATCTTACATATAGATATACTTATGTGTATGATATTTCACAAACCTATGGCAAACCTTTACCTCTTTCAAATGATAGTTTAAATAGCAACAATAAAACGGAATTTTTAGAGCTACTAAAGTCATTTTCTCCATATCCAATATTAGAAGAAAATATTGGTGGATTAGAGAAAGGTTACTGGAGTAAATCAAAAGAGCATATTGTACTAGAAAGCACTCTATCTATTGACGATAAAGCATCAGTATTACTTCACGAACTAACTCATGCATTATATGATGACTTCGATTATAAAGAAAATAGAAATTTATCTGAAACATTTGTTGAATCAGTTGCATTTATTGTAGCTGATTATTTTGATTTAGATACTTCAATGTGCAGTTTTGAATATATAACTTCTTGGGCTGAAGGAGATACAAAGGTACTCTTAGAACTAGGAGATAAGATACAGAAATGTGCAAACAGTTTCATAAAAAATTTAGAAGATTATTATAATAATGGCAATATACGAATTGCTAGTTAGGAGGTCTCATGGAAGATAAAATATATACTCATAAAAGTAAATCAATAGGCCGCTTTATGGTATTAGCTCACTCTGAAGATTATTCACTAATTCGAATATTAGGTAAAACCACTGAAAGATACGCCATTGTATATAAACTTAAACTTGATGGCGAAATAGAATGGGCTTATGGAATTTACTATTCAGATTTACAAAATGCTGTAGATGATTTCTATAATGAATATTTACATAGAAAACATAAATAATTACAAAGCAAAACTTTTAAAAGGCATACATTAACTTGTATGTCTTTTATTCTATAAAATTAAAGGAGGAAGATTTATGTGTAGAGAAAATTATAAATATTATAAAGAACACAATATTTGTGTTAGTTGTGGGCAAGAAAATGCAGAGAAAAACCATACATTATGTCTTAATTGTATGATGAAAGCTAGAGAAAGAGCTTTAATTTATTTTAAAAAACATAAAAAAGAATTGCAAGAAAAAAGTCGAATTAGGTCGAAAAACAGATATGAAAACCTAAAGAAACAGGGAATATGTACTTCTTGTGGCAAAAGACCAGCTACTAACAATAAAATTCTATGCAAGCGTTGCTCTGCTAGAATAAATTATCGTAATAGACAAAAATATTTATTAAATATATATGCAACTAAAAATATATGTGAAATAAGTGTATAGAAAGGAACTGATACTATGGATAAATTAGATTTTATACAAGTACAAAGGCACATAAATATTTTAAATGTAGCTTACCAGTTATCTTTAGAAATAACTGATACTAGCGGTCCAGAAATGAAAGCAATATGTCCTTTTTGTCGGATATAATAAGCTTTCTAAAGTAGCTACATTAAGTTTAAATCCACAAAACAATAAATATTGTTGTAGCAGATGCGGTGAAGGTGGTTTTAGTATCGGCCTATATGCAAAAGTAAGAAATATTGATAATAAAAAAGCATATAGAGAATTATTGGACAGAGAATCCTTTTCAATAGAGAGGTCTAATATAACAATTAGTCCTATCAATGAATTAGCTAATATTGAAACAAGAGATATGGTTTATAGGGACTTTTTAAATATGTTAAATTTAGAGGGTCATCACAAAAGTTACTTGCAAAGAATCGGCTTTTTAAATAGTACAATAGATGAGCAAATGTACCGTTCTATTCCAAAGAAAAAAATTAAAAGAAGGTTAATATCAAATAGTTTAAAACGAAAATATGATTTAGCAGGTATTCCTGGCTTTTTTCAAGAAGAAGACTGGTGCTGGACTTTTTCTGGTCCTCGTGGTTTTTTTATTCCATTATTTGATGAGCAGAGTAGAATACAAGCACTATCAATACACTTAGATAAAGAATATAATGGTGTAACAGATATGTGGTTTTCTAGTAATGGTAAAATAAATGGTACAGCCACCAAAAATTGGATTAGTAAAAGTAATATAACTGCTAATACCAAAACTGTTGTATTAACAGATGATTTGCTATTAGGTAATCTTATTAAAGCTATATTAAATGTACCAATAATTGCCTTTTCTAGTATTAGTAATTCTTATCAAATTTTAAAAGCATTGGATAATACCAATATACACAATATTATCTTTACAGTCCGTTCTGTAGATAATCAAAATTTAGACTATATTATAAATAGAGTATTTAGAGATTTAATACCACTTGGTTATAATTTAGAAGTAAAGTATGTTAGAGATTACGAAGATGTTTTAAAAGATGATTTTTTAACCTTATACAGAATAAATAAAGTCGCATTATTTGTGTAAAAGAAATATGTATTTAGTCTACCTTATTTTTATAAGGTAGGCTATTTTATAATATGTTTTGATAATAATAAGAAACAATTTCAAAATTAAAGGAGAAGAAAATAAATGTTGGAAGAATTAAATATATCAATAACAATAGATACAAAAAATAAAATATTATATATAGCTGAAGAAAATAGCTCTGGAGCTGAATATGAATATAATAATATTCAGGATTTAACTAATAAAGTAAAATTTTATTTAGAAAATTATTATTCTAAAGAATTTGAAAATAACGATAAAAATATGTAATAATTTATTTTAAATGTTCAAAGAATTTATAAAGATAGCATACATATGAAGTGAACCCAAATTGTTAGACAAAAAAGTTTAACAAG
>UMIY01029886.1_pt1 | contig 24568 bp, 22 predicted proteins | sample 1965921 | NCBI WGS metagenome assembly UMIY01 (sample SAMEA4836134, study PRJEB28245) | human gut metagenome | biome: gut microbiome; material: fecal sample | place: Denmark | collected 2008
CGGCTACTCAAATATAACTTTTGTAATCGGCGGCAGCCTTGGCTTATCTGATGAGGTTTTATCTAGGGCTGATTACAAGCTAAGCTTTTCAAAGATGACCTTCCCCCACAAACTCATGAGGGTTATTTTAATGGAGCAAATTTATAGAGCCTTTAGAATAATAAATAACCACCCCTACCACAAGTGAGGTTCTTATGAAATTAAATTTACTAAATCAAGTTTTTTCCTTTCACGATTTTCATCTTACAAATGTTGAAAATTTTTCAGGCAAAATAATTTTATATTTTGATCAGGGAATTTATTTTGAAAAAATGGGCGATACACAAAAAGATTACATGATGACAAATCCAAGGCTTGTCCTTTATAAAACTGACACGAGCTTTAAAAAGGAAGAACTTGGAGAAATTATTGGATGGCTGATTCAGACCTTTGACCCTGACTTTGACATAGATGGCGGACTTGAAGACCTTGACGATGATTTTGGTCATGGAGTGGAAATAAATCTTTACAAAGATGGGGCTTACAAAAAAATTTCTATTGATGAACTCTTAAAACTAAATTTTGAGATAATTAATGAATCCTTTGGCTACGGCTACATGAGATTTTATGGTCTTGTCACAGGCTTTCGTGATATAGAAAAGTGGCAAGATGCCTCTCTTGAACTTTACTACAACAATAACGCAGAACTTATCTATGATGATTTAGAAGAATTGAACTAAATTAAGATATGAAATTTTGAGGTGGTAAAATGATTTTTTCTTTTGACTCATATATGATTAATGTAAATACTTACAAGACAGAAAAATTTATGACAATTTTAAAGTCAGAGGATGTTAATTTAGAAGAGAAAATAATTTCTATGCTTGAAGAAATGTCCCTTGACCACAAAAAGCCAAGCTACATAAAAAAACTTGGGAACAAATTAATTTTAAAATATCACGCAGTGGGCGAAATAATCTCCTACGGCGATGTTAGGACAAATAGTAATTTGAAATTCATTGATGGCATCCACCCAATTTATTTTTTAGAGGATGCAGAAATTTATTTCACAGAAGCAGTGGAGATGCGGGAAGATTCTCTCGATGAAAACTCCTTTGAAATTAATATAAAGGCAAAGATAAAATAAAAAAATACCTCATGACTAAAAAAGTTGTGAGGTATTTTTGCTTCTTAAATTAAGGCATCTAAAAACATCATGAGAATAAAGCCAAAGATTACGCCATAAGTTGCGGCTCTCTCGTAGCCATTGTTGTGTGTCTCTGGTATTATCTCATCGCTAATTACAAAGAGCATGGCTCCTCCTGCTAAGGCGAGGATAAATCCAAGTGTCGCTGAAAAAATTGACACAAGCCAAACTCCCAAAAATGCTCCAATTGGTTCAACTATTCCCGTTAAAGTTGCTATGGCAAAACCCTTCTTGCGAGAATAGCCTTCTCTCACAAGGGCTAGGGCAACGGCTAGTCCTTCTGGCATATTTTGAAGGGCAATTCCAAAGGCAACAGAAAGTCCATTGGACATGTTGTCTCCACCAAAGCCAACTCCTGTTGCAAGTCCTTCGGGAAAGTTGTGAATTGCTATTGCTATTACAAAGAGCCAAATTTTGGATAAATTTTTTACATTCATTCCCTCATGTTTCTTCTCTATTAAATGTTCGTGAGGTGCATACCTATCTATTAAATCAAGTATAAGCGCACCGCAAAAAATTCCCAGTCCCGTAACTATAACTCCCATCTTACCTTCGCCTGCTTCAAGGCTTGGTATAATAAGAGAAAAGCAAGTTGCAGCAAGCATTACTCCCGCAGCTGCTGCAAGAAGTACATCTAGCAGCTTTTGGCTGACATCTTTTGCAAAAAATATTGGGATTGCTCCAACCCCAGTCATAAGTCCTGGCACTATACAGCCAAGTATTATAAAAGTTAAATTCATTTTCTCACCTGTTTTTTATTATAACACAAAGTTTAAAATTTTTACTGCACTAAAAAAGCACGCCCACGCGTGCTAATTTTATTTAATAAAATATATTTACAAACTATTTACTGCTCTTTTTATTCCACCTACAAGCTCGTTGAAGAAATTTGAAACTCTATCAAAGAGATCCCCAAGGTTGAAATTTCTTATTCCATCTATTATTTGGTTCTTATCAATTTTCTGATTTCCAACAAATATTGAGATATTAAAAAGTTTCATTAGAATTATCACCAGTGCGATTATTCCTATTATTTTTAATGCTTTTTTCATTCCATCACCTATCTCTTTAAGTTTCTTTCAATCTCTTCATAATTTGGCATATACTTTTTGCACTCTTCTCTAAATTTTTTGTCATGATAAAAGTATTTGAGGTGGATAAGCTCGTGAAGGACAACTGCTTCTATCTCTTCTAGAGGTCTCGATGCTAAGTAAAGATTTATCTTTATGTCGCCCCTCTTGGGATAGCAAGTGCCCCATCTCACTTTCATCTTTCTTATCTCATAAGAATTTGGACTTAAACCTGTGAGAGCTTCGTATCTTGGAAAAATTTCTCCAAGAACTTTTTTTAGCTCTCGCCTATATATTTCTTCCAAGTCTTCTTCTGATGTAAAGTTTACTTTTTCGCCAAATAAATGATTTTTGTATCTATTTCGACTTTCATCAGCAAGTTTTAACTCTTCTATGACCTCTTTATTGGTTTCAAGAAGTTTTTTTATTTCTTTTTCACTTGTCCTAAGTGGCGCTGATACTTTTATTATACCATCTTCTACTTTTATCCGAAGATTTTTTACATTTTTTCTATTTATTTCTATTTCCATTTTATAAAAGTGGTGCTAAAAGTCTTGAGATTGCCTCTCTAAATTTAGTAAATCTTGACCTGTTTTTATACATTTCTGGCGTGATTTCTGTGCAAGACTTCAAGTCTTCTTTGAAATCTTCCTTTAATTTTTTATTAATCTCTTCATCATATAAAAAGGCATTTACTTCAAAATTTAATTCAAAGGAACGTATGTCAAAATTTGCTGTACCTACACTTGATAAATAATCATCTGATATTACTACCTTTGTATGGAGAAAGCCGCCTTCATATTGATACACGTGTGCGCCCCACTTTAATAGTTCTCCCATAAAGGAAAGTGATGCCCAGTGAACGAAAACATGGTCTCTCTTTTTAGGGAACATCAAGTGAACTTCAACTCCAGATAGGGCAGCAACCTTTAGGGCCTTTAGAAGTCCTTCATCTGGCACAAAGTAAGGTGTCTGAACATAAACCTCTTTTTTTGCAGATGTTATAAGTTTTTCGTAGCCGTTTCTTATGGAGTCTGCCTTGGTATCTGGCCCACTTGTGACAATATTTATGTCAATTCCATCTTCTATTTCTGGAAAAATTTCTGTTGTAAATCCTTTGGTGCGTTCATTTGAAGCAAATTTAAAATCCAAGAAAAATCTCCAAGCAAGTCCATTAACTGCTGGACCAACTATCCTAAGATGTGTATCTCGCCAAAATCCCATTTTCCCCTTTGAAACATATTCATCTCCAACATTAAAGCCACCAACATAGCCAATTCGCTTGTCTATAACTACAATTTTTCTGTGATTTCTAAAATTTATGTGTGTGTTTAATTTGTCAATTATTCCAGGGAAAAATACTCCGAATTTTACTCCAGCCTCTGTCAGTCTCTTCCTATCTTTTATTTTCATGTTCCTAATACCCATTCCATCTATTAAAAGATATACATCAAGACCTTCATTTGCCTTTTCAATTAAAATATTCGTAAATTCTGTGGACAATTCATCAGATTTATAAATATAATATTGGACATAAATTGTATTTTTTGCATTTCTTAAATCTTCAAACAATTCTTTGAATTTGTCTTTTCCATCATTGAAAATTTTTACTTTATTATTTGTGTAAAGTAGTTCATCTTCTGCTTTATTAAACATTTCAACCATGTGAACATAATCTTTAGTTCTCTCGTTGGAGTAGACAAATTCGTCATTTTTTATTTCAATAAGTTGTGTTTTTGATTCTTTTTTTAAAATTTTATCAGCTCTATTTTTTCCATCAAATATTTTTGATTTTGAAATATCTTGTCCTATAAATATATAGAGGATAAAACCAATAATTGGCAAAAAATTAATTGCCATTACCCATAAAAGTGTTGATGTTGGTTTTTTATTGTCATACAAAATTATAAAAGCAGATATTAATACATTTGCTACGAATAGGAAAGAATAAACTTGGGCAAAGTTCTTTAACATTTCAAAATATGCGCTAAGCATAGAACACCTCTATTATTTATTTTTCTTTGATTTATACCTTTGTTGTGAATCTAGGATTTTCTTTCTAAGTCTAAATTCATTTGGAGTAATTTCTATAAGCTCATCATCTTCTATAAATTCAAGAGCTTCTTCAAGGCTCATCTTTCTAACGGGAGAGAGTCTTAGGGCATCGTCTGAACCTGAAGCTCTGACATTGGTTTGTTTTTTTGCCTTTGTTACAGAAACTTCAATTTCAACTCCCTTTGGAGATTCTCCAACAACTTGACCCTCGTAGACATCTTCTCCTGGTTCTACAAATAGAGTTCCACGCTCTTGAGCATTGTTAAGTCCATAAGTTGATGCAGTACCAGTGTCAAAAGAAACTATAGAAGCATTAACTCTTCTTGGAATTTCGCCCTTAAATGGCACATAACTTTCGAAAATTGAATTTAAAATTCCACTTCCCTTTGTGTCAGTCATAAATTCAGTTCTGTAGCCAATGAGTCCCCTTGAAGGAATAATAAATTCAAGTCTTTGATAACCACCATTTGGCTCAATTATATTTACAAGCTCGCCCTTTCTTCTTCCAAGCTTTTCTATGACAGAACCTGCGTAAACACTGTCTACATCAATTGTAACTCTTTCAGTTGGTTCTAACTTCTTGCCATTTTCATCATACTTATATAAAACTTGTGGCTTGGAAACTTGGAATTCGTAACCTTCACGTCTCATATTTTCAATTAGTACAGAAAGATGAAGTTCTCCCCTGCCACTAACCTTAAAGGAATCAGTTGTATCTGTTTCTTCAACTCTTAGACCAACATCAGTTTGAAGTTCTCTATTAAGTCTTGCCTTAATTTGTCTCGATGTCAAAAACTTGCCAACTCTTCCTGCAAAAGGCGAATTATTTACAGAAAAATTCATTGAAATAGTTGGCTCAGAAATTTTTACAAATTCAAGAGCTTCAGTGTCTTCAGTTGATGTAATAGTGTCTCCAATGTTAATGTCTTCAATTCCTGTAACTGCAATAATTGAACCTGACTTTGAAGACTCAACTTCCACCCTATTAAGACCTTCAAATTCGTAAATTTGAGTAATCTTAATATTTTCTTGGAAGTCTGGTTTTGTCTTATTCACTCTAACAAGTTTGTCATTTTCTTTAATTATACCTTGTTCAATTTTTCCAATACCAATTCTTCCAACATAGTCATTGTAGTCAATTGTTGAAATTAAAAGTTTGAAAGGTTCTTCGTCTTTATTCTCTGGTGCTGGAATGTACTTTATTATAGTTTCAAAAAGTGGGTCCATTGAAGTCATTTCATCATCTAAATCAAGTGCTGCGATGCCTTGTTTAGCAGATGCAAAAACAAATGGACATTCAAGAACTTCATCATCTGCACCAAGTTCAATAAATAAATCAAGAACTTCATCAACAACATCAAGAGGTCTAGCTTCTGGTCTGTCTACTTTATTTATGCAGACAATAACTGGAAGATTAAGCTCAAAAGATTTTTTCAAAACAAATTTTGTTTGAGGCATTGGACCTTCAAAGGCATCTACAAGTAGTACAACACCATTTACCATTTTAAGCACACGTTCAACTTCTCCACCGAAGTCAGCATGTCCTGGTGTGTCAATTATATTAATTTTAACACCATTGTGGTTTACGGCAGTGTTTTTTGAAAGGATAGTTATACCTCTTTCCCTTTCAATGTCATTGGAGTCCATAACTCTTTCGTTTACTTGTTGATTATCTCTAAAAATTCCTGATTGTTTTAGTAGTGCATCTACAAGTGTAGTCTTGCCATGATCGACATGGGCAATAATTGCTATATTTCTAATATCTTCTCTTTTCAATTTCTCATCTCATTTCTTCAAACTTCTATCCTATTTTAATCTTAAATAAAAAAAAGTGCAACATAAGTTGCACGATTTCTTGTATTTTTTAAGCCTTTTCAAAGGAGTCGCAGTCACATACTAAATTTTTCAACTAACTCGTCAAAAGTAACTTCTTCCTGATCTCCACTCCTCATATCCTTTAAGCTATATCTTCTATTCTTAATTTCTTCTTCGCCAAGGACAATTACATAAGGCACCTTAGTTTGGTCTGCGTACTTAAACTTTTTCTTTAGCTTAGCAAATTCAGTATAGACAGAGACCTTTACGCCCTTTTCCCTTAGCTCATTTAAAAGTCTTATGCCATCATGTAAACAGTCATCCATTGGAATAATCAATAAATCAACTAGAGATTTTTCTTCACTGGAAATTATTTTTGCTTCATTTAATTGATAGAAAAGTCTTGAAAGTCCAATGGAGATTCCAACTCCAGGGAGAACTTTGTCAGTGTAGTAACTTGCAAGGTCTTCGTATCTTCCTCCTGAACAAACTGAGCCAATCTTTGGATAATTGTCGAGAGTTGTTTCATAAACTGTTCCTGTGTAATAGTCTAGTCCTCTGGCAATTTTTAAGTCGATGTCAAAACAATTTTCATCTATACCAAAATCTCTCATATAGCCAACCACTTCAGTGATTTCAGAAAGACCTTCTTGGAAGATTTCATCTTCTATCTTTAAATCATTTAAAGCTTTAATAATTTCATCTGTGCTGCCCTTAATTTTTATAAACTCTAAAATCTTTTCGCCCTTATCTTTTTCTACTCCAAGTTCGGCAAGTTCAGCTAGGACATTTTCTTCGCCAATTTTATCAATTTTATCTACAATTCTCAAAACGTTCATAGAATCTTCAATGCCAAGAGAGGCAAAGAAACCCTTTAAAATTTTTCTATTGTTTAAGTGAATTGTAAAATCAGTAAATCCTAAATCCTTAAATGTGTGATAAATTACAACTGGAAATTCTGCATCATTTACTAGAGACAACTCTCCCATACCAATTGTGTCAATATCACATTGATAAAATTCTCTAAAGCGTCCCTTTTGAGCTTTTTCTCCCCTATAGACTTTTCCTATTTGGTATCTCTTAAAAGGAAAAGACAAATCATTCATGTGCTCAACTGTATATCTTGCAAGAGGAACTGTCAGGTCAAATCTTAGACTCATATCTGTGTCGCCCTTAGAAAATCTATAAATTTGCTTTTCAGTTTCTCCGCCGCCCTTTGCTAGTAGCACTTCAGATTTTTCTATTACTGGCGTATCTATTGGCAAAAATCCATGTTTTTCAAAATTTTCTCTTATTATATCTCTCATTTCATTAAAGAGCATTTGATCTTTAGGAAGTAGCTCCATAAATCCTGGAAGAGTTGAAGGTTTTACTATACTCATGATATCACTCCTAATTTTTATTTTAATTTTTAGCATTTGTTATATTTATTAACTTTATTTTATCACAAGTTCTTTACTTTTTGTACTTTTGTATGATATTTGATGAAAGTAGCTCATTTTTAGTGGTTTTCTACAATCTTTTCCTCATGTTTCTCTTATTTTTCTTTAAAATTTCACCATTTTATCAATATATCTTTGACTTTTAAGAATCTATTACATATAATAAAATCAAGTTTATGTTCGTATTTATATGAAGATAAACTAAAATATTTTGGGAGGAAAAAAATGGAAAGAATAACTTTAGAATTCGGTATGTTCGAAGTGCTACTTCTTGCTGTCATCGGTATTTACATTGGAGATTTTCTAAGAAAGAAATTCCCTATTCTTGTTAAATACTGTTTGCCATCAGCTGTAGTTGGAGGAACTATAATTTCTATAATTACAATGATCTTATACTACGCAGGAATTGTGGAACCAAACTTCGACTTCAAAACAGTCAACACATTATTTTACTGCTTATTTTTTGCTGCAAGTGGTGCAGCAGCCAGCCTATCCTTATTAAAAAAAGGCGGAAAGCTCGTAGTTATTTTCGCATTTTTGGCTGCACTTTTAGCATTTTGTCAAAATATTGTAGCATTGGGAGTAGGTAACCTTTTGAATGTTCATCCACTTATATCTATGATGACTGGTTCAATACCTATGACTGGTGGCCATGGAAATGCTGCAAGTTTTGCACCAATAGCTGTCGATGCTGGTCAAAAGGCTGCTATGGAAGTTGCAATTGCATCTGCTACTTTTGGGCTTATCGCGGGTTCACTTATTGGTGGTCCTTACGGCAACTTTATTGTAAAAAGATTTGGCTTTGAAGATTCGGAACTTGACAACCAACAAAACACAATTGTAGAAACTGCAAAAACCGTTATGATGAACAAAAAAAATGTCATATCAGCTGTAAATATGCTAGTCCTTGCTTGTGGTATTGGAGAATTATTTTTCTTAGTTTGGAAACACTTCAATATAAATATTCCAATTCATGTAAACTGTATGCTTGGTGGAATTTTTATTAGAATTTTCTTAGACAAGACTGGCAAAGCTAACGATGACATACTGGAAGCAATTGACACAGTTGGAGATTTTTCTCTTGCACTATTTGTATCAATGTCAATTGTAACGATGAAGTTATGGCAACTTGCAGACCTAGGCCCTCAACTAATTGTTTTACTAGCTGCTCAAATTGTACTTGTACTTGTTTTCACTTATTTCTTGACATTTAGACTACTTGGAAAGAACTATGATGCTGCAGTTATGACTGTTGGTCATCTTGGATTTTCCACAGGAGCTGTTCCTGTTTCAATGACTACAATGAAAACTGTTTGTGATAAGTACAGATATTCAAGGCTAGCATTCTTTGTTGTCCCTGTAATCGGTGGATTTATATCTAACTTCACTAATGCAATGATTATAACAAAATTCTTAGATATAGCCATGAAGATGGGCGCAGGTATGTAAAATTTAATAAAATTTTAAGCATAAAAAGAGGGCTAATAGTTTTTACTACTAGCCCTCTTTTTATGCCTTATTTTTTTATAATTAGTAAAGTCCTGATGGTTTTTCAGAAGTGTTGATGAAAATATTTTTAACTTGTGAATAAGCATCAAGCATCATCTTGTGGTTTTCTCTGCCAATACCAGATGTCTTGTAGCCGCCAAAAGGTGCTCCTGCAGGAAGTTGGTTATAAGTGTTAACCCACATTCTTCCAGTTTCAACGCCTCTTGCAACTCTAATAGCCTTATTGATGTCTCTTGTCCAAACTGCACCTGCTAGACCGTAGTCAGAGTCATTTGCCATTTTTATAACTTCATCTTCATCTTTGAATTTGATAATTACAGCAACTGGTCCAAAGATTTCATCTCTTGCAACTTTCATATCATTGTTTGCATTTGTAATAAGAGTTGGCATAGTGAAGTAACCATTTTCTGTGCCATTCTTTGTAGCCTTTTCGCCACCAACAGCTATTGTTGCTCCTTCTTTCTTAGCAACTTCTACATAACCGAGAACTTTTTCAGTTTGTGATTTATTTACTTGTGCACCAACTTGAGTATCTTCTTCCCAAGGAAGTCCAACTTTAATGCCTTCAAACTTTTTGATTGCCCTTTCAATAAATTCATCATAAATATTTTCGTGAACAAAAACTCTTGAACCTGCACAGCATACTTGACCTTGGTTAAATAAAATTCCCATAGCAAGTCCGTCAATGGCAAGGTCCATGTCGCAGTCATCAAAGAATATATTTGCAGATTTTCCGCCAAGTTCTAGTGTAGCTGGAATTAATTTATCTGCTGCTGCACTTGCAATCTTGTAGCCAACTTCAGTTGAACCAGTGAAGGCAAGTTTTGATAGACCTTGGTGATGTTGTAAATACTCTCCAGATTTTGAGCCAGAGCCAGTTACTACATTGATAACTCCCTTTGGCACTACATCTTTAATTAACTTCATAAGTTCAAGTAGTGAAAGTGAAGTTGTTGAAGATGGTTTAATTACAACTGCATCGCCTGCTGCAAGAGCTGGAGATAATTTCCATGCTGCCATCAAGAATGGGAAGTTCCATGGAATAATTTGACCAACAACTCCAAGAGGTTCACGAAGGACAATTGATAAAGTATTTTCGTCAATTGCATTGGCAGTACCTTCTTCTGCTAAAATTGCACCTGCAAAGTACCTAAAGTGTTCAGATGCAAGTGGTAAATCAACATTTCTTGTTTCTCTAATTGGCTTACCATTGTCTAGGGTTTCTACCATTGCAAGGTGCTCAGCATTTTCATCAATGATGTCGGCAATTTGATTTAAAATTTTTGCCCTTTCATATTTATTTGTCTTTTTATAAGCATTGAAGCCTTCCCAAGCAGCTTCTACAGCTCTATCTACATCCTTTTCAGATGCTTGTGTTATGCTTGCTAAAAGTTCTCCATCCGCAGGACAATACACATCAAGCCTTTCTCCCGTTTCGCCTTCAACAAATTCTCCGCCTATAAATAGGCCATATTTTTTATCTAAATTAATATTTGGTTTAGTCATAACATACTCCTCTTTTTTAAAAATAATACATCATAAATGTCTTGCATATAAGAAATACCCCTCATAATTAATTTAAAACCTATAATATTTTTTACAAAGTTTTATCTTGTGCTAATTTTCTCTTTAATCTCTAAAAAATTGCTATAGGAAAACTTATCTTTATACTTAAAAATTTTACAAATCAGAAAGTTTTTATTAATCTATAAAAATTTTATAAGTCATAAAGTCATTTTTAATCTATAAAATTTTACAAAAAAATAAAAGCCCTCTCGAGCTTTTACAGTTTATAATTTTTTATAAAACCATGGATAAAAATTCCTTTGCCCTCTTAGTTTTTGGATTTGCAAAAAATTCCTTTGAATCTTCATCTTCTGCTATGACGCCCTTATCCATAAAGAGAACCCTATTGGATACATCCCTTGCAAAACCCATCTCATGAGTTACCACAAGCATAGTAAGCCCTTCCTTAGCAAGCTCTTTCATTACATTTAAAACTTCATTTACCATCTCTGGATCAAGTGCAGAAGTTGGCTCGTCAAATAGGAGAACTTCTGGGTTCATGGAAAGTGACCTTGCAATTGCAACTCTTTGCTTTTGTCCACCAGAAAGTGATGTTGGCTTTGCATCTTTGAAAGCATACATACCAACCTTTTGTAAAAATTCTTCTGCAAGCTTTACTGCCTCATCACGAGATTTTTTTAAAACTTTTACCTGTCCTATTACACAATTTTCAAGAACGCTCATATTGTTAAAGAGGTTAAAGGATTGAAATACCATGCCAACCCTTGTCCTGTAATTATTTATAGAGATGTCATCTAAAATATTTTCTCCATGATATTTTATTTTACCTCCATCAGGCTCTTCCAACAGGTTTATACATCTAAGAAGTGTTGACTTTCCTGAACCAGATGAACCAATAATTGAAACAACTTCGCCCTTTTCTACTTTAAAATTTATATCCTTTAAGACTGAATTGTCTCCAAAACTTTTTTCCAGGTTTTCTATTTCAAAAATATATTCCATCTCACACCTCTTCTTCTACTTCTATGACTTCAGCTGTTGACTGTGAGCCGTAAATCTTGTAATGTCCATCTCCATCCATTTTCTTTTCCACAAACTTCATTGCTTGGCTCACTGTTATAGTTAAAACAAGATATATTAAAGCTGTGATAAAGAAAACTTCGAAGTATCTTAGATAAGTCCCCGCTGCCGATTTTGAAATAAAGAATAATTCTGAAACAGAAATTACATTTAAAACAGAGGAATCCTTTATGTTTACAATAAATTCATTGCCCACTGATGGGATTATGTTTCTAACAGCTTGTGGAAGTACAACTTCTGTCATAGTTTGCCAATGAGTCATTCCTATGGAAAGTGCTCCTTCAGTTTGACCCTTGTCTACAGAAATAATTCCCCCTCTAATGATTTCAGCCATGTAAGCTCCAGTATTTACAGATACAATTATAAGTGCTGAAGGCATTGCTGCCATGTTTAAATTAAAATATTGAAGGGAGCCATAATAAAACATCATAGCTTGTACCATCATTGGCGTTCCCCTAATTAATTGAATGTAAACTGTGATTATGGCATTTACGATTTTTAGAAGTCCCCTCTTAAAGGCTGATGATTTTTTATTAACTTTTATTGTTCTTACAATTGCTATTAAAAGACCTATTAAGAAACCAATCAATGTGCCAACAACGGCAATTATAATGGTATTAATAGTTCCCTCAACAAAGAGGGAACCATATTCCTTTATTAAAAATCCAATCCATCCAAAAAAACTTTCTGGCATCTTTTTTCTCCTATATTTTATTCGCTAAGTGGTTGATTAGCTACAGCTTCTTCCATTATGCTTTGTCTTTCTTCTTCAGAAATTTTTGAAAGTGCATCATTAACTTTATTTAAAAGTTCTTCATTACCTTTTTTAACACCAATGGCAATTGATGTATCTTCAACAGTTGCCTCAAATCCATTTCCTTCTTCAAATTCTACAAAAGTTAAATCACTATTTGCAGAAGTAGCAGAAACTGCTCCAGGTCTTTCAGAAACATAGCCATCAATCTTTCCACTTCTAAGAGCAACTATCATAGCTGGGAAAGTTTCAAGAGCTGTGCTCTTGTTTACACCTTCGATTTGGTCAATTACTTCATAATGGAAAGTGTTAAGTTGTCCAGTTATATTTGCACCCTTAAAATCTTGGATTGATTTTGCCTTTGCATAAGATGAATCTTTTTTAACTACAATTACAAGATCTGATGTGTAATAAGTGTTTGAGAAGTCAATAGTTTCTTTTCTTTCAGCAGTTGGACTCATGCCTGCGATAATAAGATCAATTTTTCCTGAAGTAACTGCAGGAGTAAGACCATTCCATTCAGTTTTTACAATTTCAAGTTTCTTGTCCATAGATTCAGCAATTTTCTTTGCAATTTCAACATCATATCCGCCAGCGTAACCACCAGATGCAATTGGATAACCCTTTTCTTCAGAAGTTTGTGTCCAGTTAAAAGGTGCATAATCACATTCCATTCCCACTTTTAAAGTGTCAGAATCTGCTGGTGCAGCAGCTCCTCCATCTCCCTTTGGATTACAAGCTGTTAAAAACATTGTGCTGGCTAAAGTGCCTACTAGAAAAACTTTTGCTACATTCTTTCTTAAATTCATGATATACCTCCGTAAATTTTCGGTGGCTATAAAAAGTAATAAAAAAACAGTCTGGAAAACCAAACTGTTAAAAATGTCTAATAAAATATAAGACAAAGTATTTAACTTTAGATAGCTCCCCACATATTTGTGACAGTCATACAAATATTTTTTGTATGCCCAGCATATTAACTTACCATTAATACACTTCGGCGAAATTTCCTTTCATCTTTCTTCGTCGCATGGTCTTGCTCTAAAAGACTACTGATAAAGTTCGCACCTCTATCGTATTTTTCAATACAATGTATTTAATTGTTTCATCAATTATATATATGAGAATTATAAAAGTCAAGCACTTTTTTAATTTTTATTGAACTTTTTGTTTTTCGCGTAAAATTATAAAATCTAATTAATAAAATATCTAAAATTTTTCTCCATAAATAATAAAAAATAAGACTCCACTAGGGAGCCTTATTATCTTAAATTTATTTCCACATATCAACTTCTGAAGTTGAGTTTAGTCTTTCTCTGTTGTGAGTGTTTGCTGCGTCAAGAATGTTGTAGTAAGCCCAGAATCCTTCATTTACATCACTAAATTTATTTAGAGATGAAGTGTTCACATTGTTAAGTGAATTTGCTGTTGTGTTTCTGTTAAATACAGAGTTTAAAATTGTAACAGCTTCTGCTCTTGTAATTTTTGAATTTGGCTTGAAGCTTCCATCAGGGTAACCACTTACATTTTTGTTGCCATTTAATTTGTCAATTGCGTCCTTTGCCCAGTGATCTTTAACATCTTGGAAGTCAGAAGAAGATTTCTTTTCAGTCTTAACATAGCCAGAAATCATTTGTGCAAATTCTGCTCTTGTAATACTTTCATTTGGCTTAAATGTTCCATCAGGATAACCAGAAATTAGTCCCTTTGCAACAACATAGTTAATTGCCTTTGAATACCAATTGTCACTTGCATCAGAAAATCTTGTTGCTGAGCTTGTGCCAAAGTCAGCACCACCATTTAAAAGTGTAGCAAACATTTGAGCTGCTTCTGCTCTTGTAACATTTGCTTGTGGTTTAAATGTTCCATCAGGGTATCCCTTGATGTAAGAAATTGCTTTAACTTCTTCAACTGCATTCTTTGTAACCTTGTATTCAATCTTAGAAATGTTTCCTGATTTATCTTTAGCTTCAACCTTTATAGTTTCGCCAGCAATTAAGGCTCTGTCCAAAAATACAGTAAATACTCCAGAATTATTTACAGTGATATTTCCAAGTTTTCTGTTGCTTGCATCATAAACTGTAATTTCATCTTCTGCATTTGCAGTTCCCTTTACAAGTTTTTGACCTTCAAGTGCTTCTGTAATCTTGAATTTTTTATTTTCAACAGTTTTTGAATCTGTGTAAAATTTTAAATCATTAACTTCTCTGTCATAGATACTATCGCTTAATGTTGCTGAGAAATATGAATTTTTGTCAGTTCTAAAGTTTCCAATTTGTTTGCCGCCAAGATAAACTCTTATATTTTCAAAAGGATGGTTTTTGATATATCCTGTCAAAGTTCTTCCAACAAGTCTTAAATCTGTTGCAGAAACTTTTGTGCCAGTGATGTTTCTATAGTTGTCGTTTTTAATTTCAACTTCTCTTGATTCATTTAATCCATCTCTTGCTACTACAGAATAAGTTTCTCCTTCTTTAAGATCTACCTTAATCTTAAAATCACCTCTATTATCTGCATATCCTATTCTTTCATATCCTCTGTCATAGCTATATCCATATCCATATCTTGAACTAACTCTCTTTATATATATGTCAGCTTTTGCAGAAGTATAACCTGTCAAATATGTTCCATCATATCTTACACTTGAAAGTGAAAGAGTTTCGTATCTTCTTTTTCTTTCAGCTTCTTCTCTTTCTCTCTTTTCTCTATCTTCTTTTTCTTTTTTTAATCTATCCGCTTCTTCTTTAGCCTTTCGAGCTTCTTCTCTTGCTTTTTCAGCTTCTTTTATTGCTTTTTCTTTTTCTTCTCTTGCTTTCTTTTCAGCTTCTGTTTCTGTTTTTCCAGCTTCTCCTGTTCCTGTATTTCCAGATCCACTTCCTGTGCCTGGATTTTGAGGGTCGGTTACTGCTGGGGGAGTAGTTTGTCCTTGTGTATTTGGTTCGTCATTATTTGCAAAAGCAGATACAGGTATTGATGCTGCTAATACTCCTGCAAGCGCAAGTGTTAAATATTTCTTACTATATGGTTTCATTTAATAATTTCCTCCTAAATAAAATATCTTTTTTACTATGTTACTGAGTTTAAATCTCTTTTGTGATAAAAAAGTGATAAGAATTAGATATTTAGCCAATTTAATATTTTCTTAACAATTTGTAACAGTCTCGACATAAAAAGGACCTGCCTCAGCAAGTCCTCTATCAATTTAATTATTTAACTTTTACAGACAAATCATCAGCCTCTACGCCAACTAAAATAGTATCTCCATCCATAACATCGCCCTTAATAATCATCTTTGAGATTTTTGTTTCGAGAGCGTGACCAATATATCTCTTAACTGGTCTTGCCCCATATTGTGGGCTAAAGGATGCCTTTAGGATAAATTCTAAGGCAGAATCTGTAACTTCAATTTTAATTTCTCTGTCTTCAAGTTTTCTTTCAACTTCTTTAATGCTTTGTTTGATGATGTCGAAAATTTCATCTCTTTGAAGTGGTTTAAATAAAACTACTTCGTCAACTCTATTTAAAAATTCAGGTCTAAAGGCACTTCTAAGGTCACGCATTACTTCTTCTCTTGAGTCTTCAGTTATTTGTCCATCAGCACCAATTCCATCAATTAAAAAGTGAGAACCAATATTTGATGTCATAATTATAACTGTATTTTTAAAGTCCACAGTCCTTCCTTGGTTGTCAGTAAGCCTTCCATCATCAAGAACTTGAAGAAGAATATTAAATACATCTGGATGAGCCTTTTCGATTTCGTCAAATAGAATTACTGAATATGGTTTTCTCCTAACAGCTTCAGTAAGTTGTCCGCCTTCATCGTAGCCAACATATCCTGGAGGAGAACCCACAAGTCTTGATACAGAATGTTTTTCCATATATTCAGACATATCTATTCTTATTAAATTTCTCTCGTCATCAAAAAGTGTTTCTGTAAGAGCCTTTGCTGTTTCTGTCTTACCAACACCAGTTGGTCCCAAGAAAATGAAGGAACCAATTGGTTTATTTCTGTCTTTAAGTCCTGCTCTCGCCCTTAGGACTGCATCAGATACTACTTCTATTGCCTTGTCTTGACCAATTACTCTCTTGTGAAGAATATCTTCCAAGTTCAAAAGTTTTTCTCTTTCAGTTTTATTTAATTTTTCAACTGGAATTCCAGTCCATCTGCTGACTACATAGGCGATTTCGTCTTCTGTAACTTCTTCCTTTACCATAGAAGATTCGTCTTTCTTTTCTGATTCTCTTTTTGCAAGTTCTTCCTTTAGTTTTGGAAGAGTGCCATATTTTAATTCAGAAAGTTTTTCCAAATCGTAGTTTCTTTCAGCCTCTTCAATGGCATGGTTAGTCTCTTCAATTTGCTTTTTAATATCCTTTGTGGAGTCAAGTTCCTTTTTTTCAGTTTCCCATTTAGATTTTAACCTGTCAAACTCTGCCTTTTCTTCAGAAAGTTCAGCTTGAAGTTTTTTAAGTCTTTCAGCACTTGCCTCGTCAGTTTCCTTTTTTAGTGCTTGGTTTTCAATTTCAAGTTGCAAAATTTTTCTTCTAACTTCGTCAATTTCTGTAGGCATGGAGTCGATTTCTGTCCTAAGCATTGCGCAGGCTTCGTCCATTAAGTCTATTGCCTTGTCTGGCAAAAATCTGTCAGTTATATATCTGTCAGATAAAGTTGCCGCAGCAATAACAGCCGAATCAGAAATTCTTATGCCGTGATAAATTTCGTACTTGTCCTTTAAACCACGAAGAATTGCAATTGTATCCTCCACACTAGGCTCTTTTACCAATACCTTTTGAAATCTTCTTTCGAGAGCTGGGTCCTTTTCAATATATTTTCTGTATTCATCAAGAGTTGTCGCTCCAATTGCGTGAAGTTCTCCACGAGCAAGCATTGGCTTTAATAAGTTTGACGCATCCATAGCGCCGTCAGTTTTACCTGCACCAACTATGTTGTGAATTTCATCTATGAATAAGATAATGTTGCCCTCTGATTTTTTCACTTCATTTAGGACAGCCTTTAATCTCTCTTCAAACTCTCCACGATATTTTGCACCAGCTATTAGAGCTCCCATATCAAGAGAAAAGACAGTCTTATTTTTAAGCCCTTCAGGCACATCTTCAGACACAATTCTTTGGGCAAGTCCACCAGCTATGGCAGTTTTACCAACTCCAGGAGGACCAATTAAAACTGGGTTGTTCTTTGTCCTACGAGATAAAATCCTTATTACATTACGAACTTCTTCGTCACGGCCAATAACTGGGTCAAGCTTGCCATCACGAGCAAGTTCAGTTAAATCTTGTCCATATTTCTTTAAGGCGTCATAAGTTCCCTCAGGATTATCTGTCGTCACATGTTGGTTGCCCCTAATTTTTTTAAGAGAATTTAAAAATCCATCAGCATCTATTTTGTGCTTGTTAAAGACAGAAGATGAATCAGTTCCTTTCATGTTCAAAAGACCAAGATAAATGTGCTCAACAGAAAGATATTCGTCGCCCATTTTCTTCATAAAGTCCTCTGCCTTTTGGAAGAGTTCCCTATAGGATGAGTCAGCATAAACTTCTGCACCTGATTGTTTTGGAAGTCTTTCAATAACTTTTAAGATATCTACCTTTATCATATCAGGATTTTTTTCCATATAAGTTAAGACCCTTGGTATAAGTCCTTCTTTGTCATTTAAAAGTGCATAATTTATGTGAATTTCTTTTACCTCAGGATTGCCGTATTCCTTCGCAATATTGTATGCGCCTTGAACGGCTTCAAGGGATTTTTGAGTAAATTTTTCAAAATTCATAAAAACACCTCATTTATTATTTATTTACTTAAATTTTGTAATTTTTTATATAAATCTAATTCTTCCTCAGATAAATTCTTTGGATTTACAATATTAAAGATGATGTATAGATCGCCCACACTTCCCTTTAAATCTTTAAAACCCTTTGAAGGAATTCTCATTTTATTTCCTCCAACAAAATTTTCTGGGATTTTTAATTTTAATTTGCCACTTAAAGTTTCCACAGTCTTGCTGGATCCAAGAGCCGCATCCCATGGATAAATATTTTCAGTCTTAATAATATCAAGACCATCTAGGACAAGATCCTTTTCGTCACGAATATTAATCTTAAATAGAATATCTCCAGGAAGACCAAACTTTTCGCCCTTGACCTTAATCTTTTTGCCACGAGTGATACCCTTTGGAATTTTTACAGCAACGTCATATTCCTTATTATTGTAAGTAAGACTCACATTTTTCGTAGTTCCTTCATAGGCATCTCTAATTGATATAGAAAGCTCAGATTCAAACTTGTTTCTGGACTTGTTGGAAGACTTGCCTCTTCCTCTTCCAGACAAATCTCCAAAAATATCATTTATATTAAAGCCACCAGAGAAATTTCTCCCTCCGCCAGACCTTGATGAGCCAAAAATAGTTTCGAAGAAGTCAGAAAAATCTGCACCACTTCCACCAGTAGTATAAGTGTAACCATATTGAGAAGGGTCAAAATCATATCCAGAGCTAAAGTCATAATTAGAGCCAAAAGTATCATATTTTTTTCTCTTATCCGCATCAGACAAAACCTCATAAGCTTCAGAAACTTCCTTAAACTTCTCTGCTGCAGCCTCATCTCCTTGGTGTAAATCTGGATGATATTTTTTTGCCAATTTCCTATAGGCTGATTTAATCGCCTTTTCATCTGCATCTTTAGAAACTCCAAGGATTTCATAATAATCTTTGTATTTCAATTTGTAACCTCCTCATATCTATTTAAAATCAAATTACTCTCTAACTTAATTATATCCAAATTTTCTTAATTTATTATATTGAAAGTTTGTTTATAAAATTAATAATTTGACTAATTTTATTATTCATATCTATATTAAAATTTTGCTTTTGCTTTGCTTTGCTTTGTTTTGTTTTGTTTTGTTTTGCTTGTTTTGTTTTGCTTGTTTTGTTTTGCTTGTTTTGTTTTGTTTTGCTTTGTCTTTGCTCTCGCCCTCGACTTCGGCTTTCTAGGCAAAATTTCAGAAATCAAAAACTTTGTCAAAGTCCTCAAATTTTCTTTGACTATCTTTGACTATTTAATTATACAATATCGTTAGCACTCTTGCAAGCACTCTGCTAATTATTTTAAAAAATTTTTATTTTTTTAATAAGCTTGAAGACTGTTTTTTAAAACGCTATACTAAATTTGTAAAGTTAGAAAATAATACTTAAAAGGAGCATACCATGAGAAAAACCAGCAAAAAAAATATTATTTTCATCAGTCTTTTATTAATAGCATTGTTAACATTTACAGCTTGCTCAAAAAAAGAAGATAAGAATGCACCAACAATAGGAATTTCTTGGTCAACAGATGAAGTTGACAAAGACTCAAAGGACAAAGTAGACACTGACACACAAATGTATGCCGATGCTCTTAGAAAAGCTGGAGCAAAAGTTGTCTTTTTAAATGAAATGAAATCTCTTGAACAAGCAAAAGAAGAAATTAAAAATGTTCAAGGCGTTGTAGTAACTGGTGGAGACGACCTAAACCCTGCTCTTTACAAGGAAGAACCAATTCCAACACTTGAAGACATAAACCCAAGAAGAGACCAATCTGATGTATTTTTACTTAACGCTTTGTTAGAAGAAGATAAACCAACACTAGCAACTTGCAGAGGAATGCAACTTACTAACATTTTATCAGGTGGAACTTTATATCAAGATATAATAGTTCAAAATCCTACTGATGTTATTCACAGAGATCCTGAAAGAAAAGTTTTTGTAAAACACGATATTGATGTTTTACCAGATAATATTTTAGCAGAAGGATTTGGAAAATCAGGAAAACTTGAAGTTAACTCTTGGCATCACCAAGCAATTAAGGATCTTGGTAATAACTTAGAAGTTTTAGCAAAGGCTCCTGACGGAACAATAGAAGCTATCACTAGAACCGACAAAACATATTTCTTAGGACTACAATTTCATCCTGAAGCATTAATCATTGAGGATAACAATGAAGATGCTTTAAATCTTTATAAAACATTTATAACAAAAGCACAAGAATTATCACAACAAAAATAAAAAATTAATCTAGCTTTACATATTGGGGAGAAATTTCTCCCTAATTTTTTTGTAATTTTTTAAAAATTTTTATTTTTTTCGCGAAATTTTTTTAATTTTTGTAAAATTTTTCTTGTTTTTATAAATTTATTATGCTAAACTTATAACAGATTATTTAATACACTTTTTTAATTAATTTCCTTTTACACGCCGAGATATGCTCGGCAATTTTTTTTGCCTTTTTTAATTTTATTAAGAATTTTTTATAATTCTCGGCGGCAAATTTTTTCAAATTATAAAATTTTCTTCAAAAAAATATGACGTCTTGGACAAATCCACCACGTCATATTTTTAATTTATTTACTTTTAATTTTTGCGAAAACTTTAAGGCTCATCTCTTAAGTGTCCCACTCTAAAAATAATATTTCTCCCTTTTCTTCGTCTATTATTATGGCGACAAAATTCCCATACATATTTTCAAAAACATTATCAGAAGTTGCTTTGAAGTAAATTTCATTATTCAAATCAATAGATATGTCAAAGCCTCTCTTCTTAACTGCATTGAAACAAGTAGAAATTTGAGAAATTATATTTTCATCATTTTGAACTTTATAATCTTTAAGTTCATTTTTTATATCTTTAATCTCACTTTTATCTACAGAAAATAAAATTGCAGCCTCTCCGTCTCCGTGAAAGTCTGGCTCTTTATATAACTCTCTAACTCTCTTCACGCTTTTAGGAAAGCTTATTCCAAATTCATTTTCTACTTCCTTTACTGACTGGTCTCTATTGTCTGAAAGTAAAAATAAAAGAGGAATAGCTGCGAAAAAAATTATAGTCATAATAATTAAAATTCTTTTAAATTTTTTATCACTCATCTTCATCACCTTGATACCTTAAAATATCTCCAACGTCACAATTTAAAACTCTGCAAATTTCTGAAAGTGTTGAAAATCTTATTGCCTTTGCCTTATTTGTCTTTAAAATAGAGAGATTGGCAATAGTTATGCCAACTTGATCCGACAACTCTGTAAGAGACATTTTATTTTTTGCAAGTTCTACATCTAAATCAACAATTATTTTTCCCATAACACACCTCAAATCGTCAGATCATTTTCTTCTTTTAGGGCAATTCCTTCTTTTATCAAGTCGCACAAAAGAAGAAAAATTTGTGCAATTAACATAGAAACTATTGCTGTTCCAAGGAAAATTAAATTTGTAATTGAGCCATCTAAGTTAAAATTCGTATAAATTATGGAAAGAATTGAGATAAGAAAAATTCCTATAAAGGAGAGAGCAATAACTTGAAGATCAAATAACATAGATCTCTCAAAAATTTTGTCATCCCCATATTTTTTCAGTGCAAAAATTCCAAATAAAATTGCAAGAATTAAGGAAAAAATTATTCCTTCGCACAAAAATAACATGAGATACTTCATATTCATAAACATTGGATAAATTTTTGCCATAAAGCTAGACATCTTGATAAGTCCATAAAATGCTCCTACTAAAATTATTATGGCTATCAATAAAAGTGCTCCAATAAATTTTACTCGTAAAGATTTCATAATATCCTCCTTTGCCACAAGTATACTACAATATTTTATGTTTTACAATAATTATTTATTGTTTCTCAATAAATAATTGGGCTGTGTTAATTTTTATTCTTACTATTCAATTCTTGACAAAAATAATTTAAGGCATAAAAAAAGTCTGCAGGAAAACCCACAGACCTTTTTAGGAGAAGATTCTTATGTTTTATTTTGCCTTAACTTGTGCCTTTAAAGCAGCAAGTTCTTTCTTCATTTCTTCAATTTCTTTTTTAAGAGCTGCATCAACTTCAACTTTTGCATTTTCTTCTTTTAGTTTTGCAACTTCTTCTTTAAGTGCCTTGATTTCTTTTTCGGATTCATTCTTTATTCTTGTAACTTTTCTTTCTAGGCTTGACTTGGCTTTCTTTTCATCGTCTAATCCCTTAGTAATGTCTTCCACTTCACTCAAGAATTTTTCAGCATCCTTAGCTGTTGCCACTGGAAGATCTTTTAATTTTTCAACAAATCTTTCTTTATAAGATTCCTTATTTTTTTCCACAATGTCTAAAACTTCTTGTGCTTTTTCTTTGTATTCATTAGAATTTACAAGTTCTTTATAGGCTTTTTCAAAATTGCCCATATAGAATTTAAAGAAATCTGCGAAATTTTCAAGTGATGCTTCTGTTTCAAGCCCTTCTATATATGCTTTTTGCGCTTTTAGGGCTGCCTCTTGATTTTTCTTTTCAAGGAACAAATTAAAATCTAATAACTTAAGTTCAAGTTCAAGATAATTCTCTAATTCTTTCTTAGATTTTTCTTTTTCCTCTGGACTTACACCAACAGTTGGCATTTCAAAGATTTTATCCAAAATTCCTTGATAAAATTCCTTTACATCGTCAACTAATAACTCAGGTCTATTTTGTATTGCATTTTCATAAAATTCAATTGATTTCTTTGAATTTTCAATAGCAGGTTTTATAAATTTTTCTAAATTAAAGTTTTCAAGAATTCTGTAATAGCTATCTGGAATTAGTTTGTAGAAATACTTTTTAGACATTTCAACTAATTCATCGCTATAAATTTCAAATAATTCAATTAATTTATTTTGAGCTGAAACAAGATCTAAATCCTTATAAAAATCTCCATAAGCAAGGTAAAGTTTATTTAAAAATTCCATATTTTTATTGTAGCATTCCAAAGAATCTTTATAACCTGGTACTTGGCTAAAGAAATCTTTAAAATTATTTTCAAATTTGTCATTAATTTCTCTATAATCCTTGAAAAACTCCATTGGATTTTTGAAATTATTAACAAACATATTTGCACCAAAAGGTTTAAAATCTCCAAACTTAAAAGATTCCATAAATTTGCTATATGCTTCTTTTTGATTTTCAAAAATATTTTTCTGCATCTTTATCATATCTTCAAAAAAGTTTCTATTTTCCATTTTTTCCTCCTCTTAATACCATTCCAATAGTATTCCTCAACAACATTTTGCTTTACTAGATTATAACGAGAAATTTCACTAAGGTCAAATAAGGACCACCTTTTCCTCTTAAATAAATAAAAATTTTAAATACTTTTTACTTCATTTTGTTTTAAATCTTTTTGTATTATATTATTACCCAAGTTAAGTAATTATTATTTATATTTCGTAACATAATTTACTTTATTCAAACTTTTAGTAAATAAGTTCTTTTTATTTATAAAAAATATTCATCCTTTGTCTGTTTTACAACCTTCCTTTATTAATCTCAGCTACTATGTTATAATGTAATTAAGAAAAAATTTTATGTAGGGGGAGGACATACATATTATGGAAAAACCTTGGGAGTTTGACGATTTTATATTTAATGGCGATGTGCTAAAAGGAATGACAAGAAAGGGCAAAGACAAAATCAAAAATGAAGAACTATTTGATATGGTTGTGCCTAGCGAAGGACCTGACGGAACTAAAATTAGAGTTATTGGAGAACAATGCTTTTTCAGAAGAAAACTTAATTCTGTTGTAATTCCTGAAACTGTTGAAGAAATTGGGTACGAAGCTTTTGGTGTTAATAACTTAACTGAAGTAGAAATTCCAGATTCAGTTAAAAAAATAGATGCTTACGCATTCTACAGAAACAAATTAACTGATGTTAAAATGCCTGAAAAATTAGAATTCATTGGCGACAATGCCTTTTCTCTAAATGCAATTGGAGAAATTGAAATTCCTGAAACAGTTGAATTTATTGGAGTAAGTGCTTTCTACAAAAATAAACTTACTGAAGTTAAATTACCTGAAAATATTAAGGAAATTGACATGTATGCTTTCAGAAAAAATAACATAATGGAAGTAGAAGTGCCAGCTGGAATGGAAAAATTAGATGACAGAGCATTTGAAGAAAATGTCCTAGTTAAAAGAGACTAATAAGAAATTTACAAAAGACTGTTGCCCCTAATGCAACAGTCTTTTTATTTTACATAATTATTTTAGATCTATAATATCTGTAAGCTACTATAAGCTCCAAAGGATTTATAGATCCAAATAAAAATCCACCGGCGTAGCCGGTGGTTTTGCTTATG
>UMIY01011383.1_pt1 | contig 24481 bp, 21 predicted proteins | sample 1965921 | NCBI WGS metagenome assembly UMIY01 (sample SAMEA4836134, study PRJEB28245) | human gut metagenome | biome: gut microbiome; material: fecal sample | place: Denmark | collected 2008
TGAGTAAGAACATATTGGTACCCACAGGGCACACAGTAAAACAGTTTCTTTAACATATATGTTAATTTCAAACCATTGCTTAAATCAATCATTAGAGAAACTTCCTTAGCTTGTTCGGAGCTTAGTTTAGAAGTAGGTTTTGTAATTAGACTCCTGCTTCTCTTAAAATACTTTCTAAGCTTAGAATAAATATCTTTTTGAATTCTCTTTCTAACATTCTCCAAAGCCCATGAAACTTGCCTAATAAAATGATACCTGTCAACAATATGTATAGAATTCTTAAAGAACCTGTTCTTAACAGACTTAAAAGTATTAGACATATCACTAACAAAGAACTTAACATTTTGCCTCTCCTTGTTAGAGATCTTTTTGAAATATCTAAACAAAAAATTCATATCTCCGGTAGGTAAAATATCAATGATGTAATGCTCGTCTCCATTAAGAAGAGAAGTCTGATACTTAATATTTCCACTTTCTCCTTTGAATTCCTTTATGCCCTATGGGTTTCTATACACAAGACATTTGAAAACCTATTTCTAGAAATACTTAAACAATTTAAAATTCCTTTAATTGTCAAATTAAGTGCGATAAAGACAATAAGGATAAAATACTTGAATAAACACAGCAATGATTAAAAAATAATTAGATAATTATTGTAAATGTATTCTAGTTAAATCAAAATTATAGGTATTATTTTATGAGGTTGAACCGTATAAAGGGATATAGAAAGAAAATACCAGAAAATATATTATAAATTTATTTCAAAAATGAGTTGACATGATAAAGCAATAGATGTATACTTCTAGTATACAAGAAATTGTTTTCATAAGAAAGAGAGGAGAGGTATTTTGGAATTAACAAAAGATCAAAAGGATTTATTGGATGGGAAGTATGGCGAAGGAGCAAAACTTGCGATGAAAGTACAAGTTGCAATAGGGGAATCTTTTGGTGCTGAAAGAATGATTCCAATAACGAGAGCTCATGTTGCACTAAGTAATCAAGATGCTGATTTATGGTTAGCAGAAAAAATGGTAAGTTTAGGAGCTCATTGTAGAATTTCGCCTACAGTTAATCCTGGTTGGGGAATACCCTATTTTAAGGAAAGGAATATGGGAGATGAAGAAGATTATAAAATGATGCAACGAACTCATGAAGCATATAAAAAATTAGGAGCAACATTAAGTTATAATTGTACACCATACATAGATACAAATGTACCTAATTTCGGTGAAATAACTGCTTTTTCAGAATCTAGCGCAACACCATATGTAAATTCAGTATGGGGTGCTAGATCTAATAGAGAAGGAGCTAATTCAGCTCTATTTGCTGCAATTACTGGATATGTACCAGAGTATGGATTGCTTTTAGATGAAAATAGAAAAGGAACTATTCTAGTAGAAGTTAAAGCTGACATGAAAAATGACTATGATTATCACATGTTGGGAATGTGTGGTAAAAAAATAGGACATGGTATTCCTGTATTTGTAGGGTTACCAGAGCATATTAGTAAAGAAGCTTTAAGAAATCTTGGAGCACAATTAAATACTTCTGGAGCTTATGATATGTATCATATAGTTGGTTTTACTCCAGAAGCTCAAACTTTAGAAATGGCATTTGGTGGCAAAGCACCTGAGAGAAAAGTAACAATAACAAATGAAGATTTTGAAGAAGTATTGAAAAATATTTCTTTAGATGGAGAAAGAGAAATTGATTTTGCTATGTTTGGCTGTCCTCATTTTACACTTGATGAAGTAAGGCATATTTCTGACAGAATTAATGGTAGAAAATTAGAGAAAGAAATGTGGATATTAGTTTCGTCTCATGTTAAACATCTTTGCGATATAATGGGATATTCAAAGGATATGGAAAAACTTGGAGCTCATATTGTCCCTAGTACTTGTCCAGATCAACCTATATGGAAATTTTTAAAAGGGAAAGTTGGTGTGACTGAATCGCCTAAGTGTGCTTATTATCCTAAACGAAGAGGAATAGATTTTGTAATAAGAGATTTAGATACATGTGTTGATGCGGCTTTAACTGGGAGGGTTAAATAATGAGTAGAGTTTATAAATGTCATAAAATATCAGAAGGTAAAGTAGAGGCAGAAGTAACAATTTCAAAAGATCCTATAATGTTTTATTTGTTAGAGCCAGAAACAGGAAAAATGATTGAACCAAACCATGATTTCACAGGGAGAAGTATGTCGGGGAAAATTCTAGTATTTCCATCAGGAAAGGGCAGCTCCGTCGTTCAAGCTGATGGACTATTTCAATTAATGAAGTATAAAAATCAACCTGCTGGTATGATTGTAGAGTATCCAGAAACGGTTTTAGTAACAAGTGCAATCGTTTTTGAAATACCTTTAGTGGACAAAGTAGATCCTAAATTTTATGAAGATATAAAAGAAGGAGATAGAATTATAGTTGATGCAACTAATGAAGAAATAACGATTTTATAAAGAGGAGATATATATGAAAAAAGTATTAAGATTATTAACAGTTTTTCTAATAGCTATTGCTATTACGGCTTGTGGAAATAAAGGGAATTCAAATAAAACATCTGATGCTGCAGCAAATGATACAAAGAGTGCTAGTGGCGATGTAATAATTAAAATAGGTCATGTTGAACCTGAAAGCAGATCAACTCATAAGGCTATATTAAATTTTAAAAAGAATGTAGAAGAGAAAAGTAATGGTAAAATTGGGATAGAAATATATCCAAATGGTTCATTAGGTGGAGATGTTCAAATGACAGAATCTGTCGCAATGGGAACTCTACAATCAACATTACCATCAACTTCTGTACTAACAACTTATTCAGAAGAGTTTGGGATATTGGATATGCCATATCTATTCTTAAATAGTGAAGCTGCTTTTAAAGCGTTAGATGGAGAAGTTGGAGAATATTTTAATAAAAAATTGGAAGAACAAGGAATACATTGTTTAGGTTATGCATATAACGGACCTAGATCAACTACTACAAATTCAGGTCCTATAGAAAAACCTGAAGATTTAAAAGGTGTTAAGATGAGAGTAATGGAAAGCCCTATATTTATAGATTTTTATAAAACGATAGGGGCAAATCCTACACCAATGAGTTTTACAGAATTGTACACTGGACTTCAACAAGGAACAGTAGATGCACAGGAAAATCCTCCTTCTTTGACATTTGCAAACAAATTTTATGAAGTTCAAAAATATCAAACAATAGACGAGCATGTTCATAATTTTTTACCATTCTTAATTAATAAAAATGTATTTGATTCTCTTGATAAAGATATGCAAGATTTACTTGAAAGCGAAGCAAAAGTTTTTGTAGCTGAACAAAGAGAAATGGAATTGAAAGATAACGAGAAGGCCATAAAAGATCTTGAACAAGAAGGAAAACTCATTACAAATATTTTAAATGATGATCAAAAGTCTGAATTTAAAAAAGCTATACAACCAATGTATGATAAATATCAAAAACAATTTGGTCAAGAATTATTTGGATTGTGTGAAAAGTATAATAAATAATAACTAAAATTAGAAGAGTTGGGGTAACCCAATTCTTCTAAAAAGGAGTATAAAATGAGAAATTTTTTAAGAAAATTTGATAAGTTTGAAGAAGTAGTTTTAGTAAGTAGTTTAGTTGCTAATGTACTAATAGTATTTATTCAAGTTATTATGAGATATTTTTTCAATACTTCATTAGCATGGTCTGAAGAATTATCAAGATACATATTTATTTGGCAAGTGTGGTTGGGAAGTAGTATAGCATTTGTTGATGGTCAACATATAAGAGTAGACTTAATATTCAGTATTTTTAAATCAGAAAATTCGCATAGAATTTTACAGTTAATCATAAACATTATTTGGTTTGTATTTAATATATTTTTAGTGTACGTTGGCATAAAATTACTAGGTTCTATGAGCGCAAGAAATGCTTTATCATCAGGGATGCGATTACCATTAGTATATGTGTATTCAGCACTACCTGTAGCTTCATTTATTTTATCTGTTAGGATTCTCTTTGATACCATAGATTTAATCATAGGGAAGAAAGGCAAAGAAGCTATAAGTAATGAAAGGATAAAGGAGGTATAGTATGGAGTCAATAGTTTTATTTGGAATATTTTTTATACTATTAATATTGGGAGTTCCAATAGGATATGCAATAGGGATATCTACCTTAGTAAATATTGTCGGCTTTACTAATATGCCAACAATGATGATTGCTCAAAATTCTATTGCTGGAGTAGATTCTTTCCCTTTGTTAGCAATTCCTTTTTTTATGTTAGCTGGAAATCTAATGAGTAGTGGAGGGATAGCAAAAAGATTAGTTGATTTTTTCCAATCCTTTATTGGACATATAACAGGTGGACTAGGGATGGTAACAATTGTTGTCTGCATGTTTTTTGCAGCAATATCTGGTTCGGCGGTAGCAACAGTTTCTGCTGTGGGTGCATTTATGATTCCACAAATGGTAAATCATGGATATAGTAAGGGTTTTTCTACAGCTTTAACAGCAGCAGCTGGCACAATTGGTGTTATTATACCACCTAGCGTTCCATTTGTTATTTATGGGGTTGTTTCTGGAGCATCAATAACACAAATGTTTACAGCAGGATTTTTACCAGGGATTCTGATGGGTGTTGCACTCATGATTGTTTGCTATATTGTTTCAAAGAAAAAAGGATATAAAGGTAACGAAGAAAGAAAAAGCCTTACAGAAATATTCCATGCATTTATTGATGCTTTTTGGGCGATAATGTCACCTGTTATAATTTTGGGTGGAATTTATGCAGGGATATTTACTCCTACAGAAGCGGCTGTGGTATCAGTTGTTTATTCTTTTATAGTAGGAGTATTTGTATACAAAGAATTAAATTTAAAAGATGCATATAAAGCTTTTAGAGATGCAATAGTAGTTAATGGAGCAACAACTTTTATGGTTGGATTATCCACAGCATTTGCTGCATTGCTAACTATGGAACAGATACCAATGAAAATAGCTTCTTTTATAACTTCACTTAGCAATAATGGTATTATTATACTTATTCTTATCAATATTTTCTTAATTATTGTTGGTATGTTTATAGATAATATACCAGGAACAATAATTTTAACTCCAATATTATTACCAATAGTTTTAGGTTTAGGTATGAGTCCCATAACATTTGGTATAATGTTAACGATGAATTTAGCTATAGGTTTTTGTACTCCTCCATATGGAATCAATTTATTTGTGGCTACAGCAATTTCTAAAGTTGGAATGAGCGTACTGACTAAGGAGATAATGAAATTTATTTTGGCTTTGATTGTCGTGTTAATGCTTGTAACTTTTGTTCCGTTTATTACAAATGTATTTTTATAAAAGGAGAATGGAAATGTTAATTTGGATTATTGATGAAGAATGGACTAATTATGATTTAGAGAAAGAATATTTGCCTAAAGTATTTAAAAATGTAGAAATAAAAATTTCAAACTATGATTATAAAAAAGATCTTGAAGAATTTGGTAGTGAAGTAGATGCTATACTTGCACAAGTTTATGCCGATATTCCTAGAGATACAATAGAAAAATTAGATAATTGTAAAGTTATATCGACTTATGGCGGAGGATATGATAGGATTGATTTAGAAGCTTGTAAAGAAAAAGGCATAAGAGTTACAAATATACAAGGATATTGTGCTGAAGATTTAGCGGATTATGTTTTGGCAGCAATATATCATTTTAATAAGAAAATTCAGTTTTATTCTGATACTTGCTTAGAAAATGTAGAAAAAGGTAAGTGGGGTTCACTTGTAATAGAAGAACCAAAACATAGAATTTCTGAAGAAAATCTTGTTATTGTTGGTTTTGGAGCAATTGGGAAAGCTGTAGCTGAAAAGGCTAAACACACAGGAATTAACATATATGCTATTGATGATTTTTTGAGTGAAGATGAGATAGCTGAGTATGGAGTTAAAAAGGTATCTTGGGATAAAGGATTTAGTATTGCAGACTATGTAAGTGTTAATTTAAAGGGAATAGATGCTAATAAAGATAAAATTTCTATGAAGGAATTTAAAATGATGAAAAATTCTTCCTATATAATTAATACATCTAGAGGCAAAGTTATTAAAGAAAAAGACTTAATTGAGGCGATTAAAAACAAAGAGATAGAAGGAGCTATCTTAGATGTTATTACAAATGAACCGCCAAAAGGAAATGAAGAAATACTACATCAAAGAGATATTTTAGTAACTCCTCATATATCATATATTTCTATAGAGTCTATGAAAGCTTTAAAAGAATTTGCTCTAGGAAACTTAGAAGCAGTGTTAAAAGGAAAAACACCAAGAGATCCTGTGATTTAATTCATATGCCGGATAGTTGGTAATGGAATGGTTGGTAATGACAAAAGGTAGATTAAAAAGTAAACAAACTCTTTCGGATAAAGCATATATATATATAAGAGATTTAATAATATCAGGAGAAGTAAAGGGTGGAGAACTATTAACTGAAAAAAGTATTGGTGAGGAATTAAAAATGAGCAGAACCCCCGTTAAAAGAGCGCTCACTAGATTAGAACAAGAAGGTTATTTAAAGAGTATTGATGGGGTAGGAACAATTGTATTAGAATTATCAATAAAGGATTTAGCTGATATTTATGAGGTTAGAATAGCACTTGAAAAGATAGCAGTTAAGACTTCTATACACAATATTTCAGATTTAGAAATAGATAGATTGAGAACAGATTTATTAAAAATTTTGGAAGATAAAAAGAATAATAAATATATAACTGAAGATTATTTAATTGAAAAAGATGAAGAAATTCATATGCTTATTTTAGAAAATTCAGATAATAATTATATTAAAAATATTTATTCAAGTATTAAGAGTCAAATCGATCGATATCAGCATGAAGCTTATACTTTAACGGATACTATAGTTGAAAGCACCGAATACCATTTAGAAATACTAAAGTGTTTAAAAAATAGAGATTTGGAAGAAACACTGGTCATATTAGAAGAGCATTTAAAATGGTCATATGGAGTTTTAGTCAAAGAATTTATTAAATTAAATTAATTAAAAAGTGTTTATAAAGGAATCTAAGATTAAATGTAATCTAGATTCTTTTTTTATTATTAGCAATATTTTTATTATTGATAAAATAAATTCCTATTCCACGAGGACATAAAATAGTAAAAAAACAATTTAATTTTTTGCAAATTTTTAAATATCTCACATAATTTTATTTAAAAAATCTATATGTTAAAATAAATTAATGGAGGATTTATGAATATATACAAAGGACTTAATAAATATAAACTTAGAATTATTGTTGTCATACTTCTTACCTTTGGCAATGCTCTTGGGGAACTTTTTTTGCCAAAGCTTATGAGTCTTGTAATTGATAAGGGAGTAGCTTATGGTAATACAACTTATGTACTAAAGATTGGGGCTTTAATGATTTTAGTTGTAATACTAACTGTCATGTGCAGGGCATCTGCTGCTTACCACTCTTCAAAGACCACTATGGCTTTTTCAAGAGACCTTAGGTATAAGCTATTTAGGAAAATAAATTATCTTAGCTTTGACGATGTAGAGTACTTTTCAATTTCGTCACTTATCACAAGGACTACCGACGACGTAAATCAAGTTGAGCAAATGGTCTTAATGGGACTTAGACCACTGATAAGAGGACCACTTATGTTTATCGGTGGACTAATCATGGCTCTTTCAACTAATGTAAAACTTTCTATTGTTTTTCCCTTAACTATTCCCTTTATTGGTCTTGGGATTTTTTATGTATTTAAGCTTGGTCTGCCCTATTTTCCAATTTTGCAGAGAAGGCTTGACAAGTTAAATGAACTTTTCAGAAGAAGGCTAACAGGTCTTCGTGTTATTAGAGCTTTCTCAAAGGATGAGTACGAAGAAAAAGTTTTTGATGAGGCGAATAAATCTTATCAAGATATGTCTACAAAAGTAAACAAACTTCTTGTCAATGTTAGACCTATACTTGGAACTATTTTAAATTTTGGAATAATTTTTGTTTTATACTATGGGGCAAAGTTAATTGACATAAGAGAGCTTGGAATTGGGGAACTTATGGCATACATTCAATACATTACACAGGTTCTCATTGCCATGATTATGATGAGTTTTCTTTTAAGCCTTTTGCCAAGAGTTTTTGCATCTATGGAGAGAATTAATGAGGTTCTTGAGTATGAAGCAAGTAAAACTGGTGGCGAAGAAAAGTTAAAGGGAAAAATTTTTGACATCGAAGCGAAGAATTTGTCTTTTTCTTATCCCGATGCCAACTTAAAAGTTTTAAAGGATATAAGTTTTCATGTAAAAAAGGGAGAAACCCTTGGCATAATTGGCGGAACAGGCTCTGGGAAGTCAACTCTTCTTAGACTTCTCTTGCAGTTTTATGAGCCAGGCCATGGAGAACTTTTTGTAAATGGAAAAGATATTAGGGCTTTAAAAAACTTTGAGCTTAGGGATGAGATTTCTTATGTTCCACAAGAAAATTTCTTCTTTTCAAAAACTGTGGCTGAAAATTTATCTTATGCAAATGAAGATGCTGAAGATGAAAGGATGCTTGAGTCAATAAACAATGCTGATGCGAGAGAGTTTTTGGGCGATGACCCACTTAATAAGGAAATAGCAAGAGCTGGTAAGAACCTTTCTGGTGGACAAAGACAAAGGCTTGCCATTGCAAGGGCGCTCACGCGAGATGCGTCACTTTACCTATTTGATGATTCTTTTTCTGCATTAGATTATAAGACTGATTATGAGCTTAGACAAATTTTAAGAGAAAAGCTTCGTGACAAAATTGTAATTGTGGTGGCACAAAGAGTAGCTACTATTTTAAATGCCGACAAAATTTTGGTCTTGGAAGATGGAGAAGTGGCAGGCTATGGAAATCACGAAAGTCTCATGAAGACAAATGAAATTTATAGAGAAATCGCAGTGAGTCAGGGGCAAGAATATGAAGAAAGATAAGACGATTTACAGAATAATTTCATATTTAAAAGACTACAAGTTTATCCTCTTGCTATCCATATTTTTGACAATTGGCTCATCAATTTTTGAAATAATTTCTCCAAAGTTAATGGGGAATATTACTACAAGGATTTTTGAAAATTTAAAGGACAAGACTTCTATTGACTTCGAATATGTAGTAAGAATTTGCCTAATTATGGGCCTTGTATATTTAGCTCAAGGTGCCTTTGAATTTTTTAGGGGCAGAATTTTAGTTGATGTGACACAGGACTTAATTGCAAGATTTAGAAGAGAAATTTCTGAGAAGGTAAAGTATATCCCAACGGCTTATTTTGACAAGAATAAGACGGGAGATCTACTCTCTAGAATGACCAACGATGTTGAAACTTTAGGTAAAAATTTGCAGCAGACAATTTCATCAATCCTATCATCTCTTGTATTAATCGTGGGCATTCTTTTTGTAATGATAAAAATTTCTACAACTTTGACCTTGGTCTTTTTGTTTACTCTTCCAATGACCTATTTTTCTACAAAATTTATTTCGAAAAAGTCTCAAGGCTATTTCAGGAGGAAGTCAAGAGGTCTTGGCTCCATGGTTGGCTTTGTTGAAGAAAACTTTTCTGGTTCTGAACTTATTAAGGCTTTTAATTATGAAGATAGGGCAGAGAGAGAATTTTTGGAAATTAATGATAATCTCTACGAGGTTTCCTATCGTGCATCTTTTATGACGGGGATTATGCTTCCCATTATGACTTTTATTTCAAACCTTGGCTATGTAATGCTTTCTATTGTTGGTGGGCTTTTAGTGGTATCTGGCAAATTGTTTGTGGGAGACATTCAGGCAGTTATCCAATATGTTAGAAGGCTGTCAAACCCAATTGAGCAGTTGGCAGAGATGGCTTCAATTTTTCAAGCGTCAATTGCTGCTGCTGAAAGAGTTTTTGAGTTTTTAGACCAAGAGATTGAAGTGGAAATTGTAAAGAATGAAATAAAAAGACCAGTGGAAGACATTCTTTTTAAAAATGTCTATTTTTCTTATGACAAGAAAAAACCTGTAATAAATAACTTAAACTTAGAGGTTGAAAAAAATAAAACTGTTGCCATAGTTGGATCTACGGGAGCAGGAAAGACTACTATTGTAAATCTCCTAATGAGGTTTTATGATATTGATAGGGGTTCTATTAAAATTAATGGAAGAGACATAAGAGATGTTTCGAGGAAAAATTTACGGTCACTTTTTGGCATGGTGCTACAAGATTCTTGGCTTTTCAAGGGTACAATTTATGAAAATATTTTGTATGGACGAGAAGATGCAACAAGAGAAGAAGTTATTGATGCAGCAAAGAAAGCCTATTGTCATTCTTTTATAGAGAAATTGCCAAAGGGTTATGACACTGTTTTAAAGGAAGAGGCGTCAAATATTTCTCAAGGGCAAAGGCAACTCTTGACAATTGCAAGAGCACTTTTGTGTGACCCAGAGATTTTAATTTTAGATGAAGCAACTTCATCTGTGGACACAAGGACAGAGGCATTAATACAAAAGGCAATGAAAAATCTCTTAAAGGAGAGGACAAATTTTGTAATAGCACACAGGCTCTCAACTATTGTAAATTCTGATGTGATTTTAGTTTTAGACAAGGGAGATATTGTTGAAAAGGGAAATCACAGAGAACTTATTGAAAAGGGCGGAGTTTATAAAGACTTATATAATTCACAGTTTAAGGACTAGGAGGTCAAAATGAAAGATTTTATTTTTAATGTTACGACGAAAATTCTTTTTGGAAAAGACCAAATGAGAAATTTGGCAGCTGAAATTAAAAATTATGGAAGTCGAGTTCTGCTTTCCTATGGTGGAGGATCTATTAAGAGAAGTGGACTTTATGATGAGATAATAAAAATATTTGAAGAAAATGATATTTTTTACAAGGAACTTTTTGGCATTGAGCCAAATCCAAGAGTTGACTCAGCAAGAGAGGGTGTAAAAATTGTTAGAGAAAATGATTTAGATTTCATTTTGGCAGTAGGCGGCGGATCTGTTATTGATTTATCAAAATTAGTTGCGGGTGCAGTATATCTTGACTGCGACCCATGGGACATTGTAATTAAAAAGGCAAAAATCGAAAAGGCACTTCCTATTGGTACAATTTTAACTCTTTCAGCAACAGGATCAGAAATGGACAGAGGTGGAGTTATAACAAATCTAAAGACAAATCAAAAACTTGGCTTTGGATCTGAATACACTCTTCCAAAATTTTCTATTTTAAATCCAGAGCTAACTTATACAGTTAATGCAAAGCACACAGCAGCAGGAATAGCAGATATAATGAGTCACACAATGGAAAATTATTTTACCCTTAATGATGGAGCTTATATGCAAAATAGACTTGCTGAAGGAATTTTAAAAACTTGCATACATTATGGGCCTATTGCCATGGATGAGCCAGAAAATTATGATGCAAGATCAAATATTATGTGGGCATCATCTTGGGCAATCAACGGTTTACTTTCAACAGGCAAGGCAACAGGATGGTCAGTTCACGCTATGGAGCACGAACTTTCTGCCTACTATGACATAACTCATGGCATAGGTCTTGCAATTTTAACTCCAAGATTTTTAAATCATATTTTAAATGATGATACAGTTGATATGATTAGAGATTTTGGCATAAATGTCTTTGGCATAAAGGCAAGTGATGATAAATTTAATGATGCTAAAAAAGCAATTGCCCGTCTTCATATGTTCTTTGAAGATGACATGAATATACCAATGACACTTGGCGAAGTGGGAATTGACGATGAAAAGTTAGAAGTCATGGCAGAAGCGGCAGCAAGACACGCTGGCGGCTCAATAAAGGGTGTTGTGGAACTTAGAAAAGAAGATATACTAGAAATTTATAAGGCTTCTCTATAAGTTTTTAAAAATTTTGAAAAAAATAAAAATTTTGAAATAAAAAATATGAAGGCACAAAAAAAGGCGAGGACAAAAATCCTCGTCTTTTTAAAATTTTTTTATTAAGCTTCTACTGAGTTTTCCCAAAGTCCGTGGATATTACAATAGCTTAGTGCATAAACTTCTCCACCCTTGTCAGTTTTAACAGCTGTTTCAACACAAGGTACTGTAGAGATTTCGCCTTCGCCATGAGCGTTAAATTCATAAGAACCAACTTCAATTGGGAATTTTTCTCCTTCTGGTTTGAAAAATACTTTAATCCATGCAATGTGGTGTTCTAAAGTGTTTGGATGTTCAATTTCTTCTCCAACAAGAGCCTTAATCTTTAGAAGACCGTCAGCCTTTTCTACGTGGATTACAGGAACGTGTTTTTCAGATTTAAAGTCAGCAGTTTGTACTGTTTCAGTTAATTTCATTTTTATTACCCCCAAAAATTTATAAATTTTACTACGATAAGATTATTACCCTAATTAAATTAATTAACTCATTAATTTTAAAATAAGGAAAAAAATTTTTATATTTAGTATAATGGATTAGAGGTGTAAAATGGAAAAAATAAAATTAATCGCCACTACAAATATGGGTCTCGAAGCAGTTACAAAGAGAGAACTTATTGACTTGGGCTACGAAGATTTAAAGGTTAGTGACGGAAAAATTGAAATAGATTGCGAGCTTAAGGATATTGCCATATTAAATTTAAAACTCAGAACGGCAGAGAGAGTTTTACTTTTAGTGGACTCCTTTAAGGCAGAGACCTTTGAAGAACTTTTTGACAAGGTTTTTGAAATAAGATGGTGGGATTATCTTGGAGAGGAAGATAATTTTATCATTCAAGGAAGAAGTAGGAAGTCAAAATTATTTTCTATTTCCGACTGTCAAAGAATTACCGAAAAGGCAATAATCGAAAAGTTGAAGATGAAATATAAAGTTTCTTGGTTTGAAAAAAGTGGGTCCAGAGTAAAAATTGAAGTTTCACTATTAAATGACCTTGCAGAAATTACCATTGATACATCAGGTGAGGGACTTCACAAGAGAGGTTACAGAGAGGTTAACTACAAGGCACCACTTTCAGAAACTATTGCTGCAAGCCTAATTAAGCTAACTTTTTGGAATAAAGAGAGGATTTTAGCAGACCCTTTCTGTGGTTCAGGTACTATACCAATTGAAGCAGCCATGATAGAAAAAAATATTGCACCAGGACTTATGAGAAATTTTGATTTTGAAAATTTTAAATTTTTTGATGAAGAAATTTTTAAAGAAGAAAAGAAAAAGTGCTATTCTGAAATAAAATACGATGAAAAATTGGAAATCCTTGCATCAGATGTGTCTCACAAGGCAATTCAAATTGCAAGGACGAATGCAGAAATCCTTGGACTAGAAGAGGACATTTCTTTCTTCCAAAAGGACATAAGGGACTTAGATTTGCCAGATGATTATGGCGTCATCATAACAAACCCACCTTATGGAGAGAGAATTGGCAAGGAAGATGTTGACGAATTAAATAAGGAGCTTGGCAAGCTTGCAAAATCTTTAAAGACTTGGTCTTTTTATGTTATAACTGCCAATGAAAATTTTGAGAAAAATTTTGGTAAAAAGGCTGATAGAAATAGAAAATTATACAACGGCAGATTAAAAACTTATTACTACCAATATTATGGGCCAAAGCCAAAAAGGTAATTGTTATGTGAATTTTAATTTGCTATACTGTAAACAATAAACAAAGGTGGTGACACATGGAAAATTATTTAGCTGAAGAAAGAACTGATGACAAAATTGACGACAAAATTGATTTTCAAGTTTTAAACGCCATTGCAGACTTAGTCCGCGTACTTGATTACAAGGAGAAAGTTGTCTTTGTAAATAAGGCGATGGAAGATCTTCTTGGTTATGACAAGGATAAAAAAATTTGCATCTTGGGGGAAGACCTCTTTGATCCAGAGATAACTAGGCGCGCTCTATTAAGTGGCGAAGTCATCCAAAGAGAAGAAAATATTGGCAACATGGTTTTTTCTGTAAAGTGTTCACCAATCATTAACAAAAAGGGAGATATAATAGGAGTAGTTGAAGTTTTTAGAAACGTCACTATGGCAAGAAAACTCCAAAGAGAGATTATCGAGAAAAATAGATTAATGACAAGTGAAACCATGGCAGCTTCACTAATTCAGCGGACAGTTTTGCCAGAGAAGGGCTTTATAAAAAATTTAAAGGTAAATTATATATATAGGCCTTCCACTATTTTAAGTGGCGATATGTTTGATGTATTTGAAATAGATGAAAACCACATTGCAGTTTACATAGCGGATTCTGTGGGGCATGGTTTCGCCGCATCTATGGTAACAATGTTTATTAAGTCTGTTGTAAGGACTCTTAATAAAGATACTCTTATTTCTCCTAAAAAAACTTTGGCACAACTTTGCTCTAGGTTTACAAGTCTTGGACTTGAAATAGAAAATTATTTTACTTGCTTTTATGGAGTCTTTAACACTAAAAACAAGAACTTTGTTTTTTCCAACGCTGGTCACTTGCCTCTACCTATATTAGTTCGTGACTCTTCCTATATGAATTTAGAATCAAAGGGTTACCCAATCTCAAGATTTTTTGCTAAACCAGATTATGAAGAAAAGGAGATAAAACTTTATTCAGGCGACTATATATTGTTTATGACAGATGGAGTTGTGGAAGCGAGAAATGCAAAGAAAGAAAGCTTTGGCTATGAAAGAGTACATAATATTATATTAGAAAACAATAAGGATATTTTAGAAATTTTAAATAGCGACCTAGAGGCATTTAACGATGGAGAACAAACTGACGACATCTCTATGATGCTTATAAATGTTTGGTAAATAAAAAAGCTCACGACTTAGTGAGCTTATGAATTATATTCAGGTAAATTTTCTTTTAAAGAAATTTTTGCCTGTTTTTTTATTTTAAGAGAGAGCCCCATCGCCACAAGAATATAGGCTATGACAACAAATTTAATTACGCCAAGAGAGGCAAAACGTGAAATTATTTGGAAAAGTATAAGGGCACTTAGAGCCATGGTCGCCATGCTGAGTATTCCAAATAGAAAAACTGGAAAATTTCTCTTCACAGCTTCTTGAGGGTTTTGCCAATCAAGCTTTGGATATTTTATGCCATAATAAATGCCAAAGCATGAGGAAGCATAGGAGCCAAGGCATGAGCCTATGAGCATTGCCAAAATATAAAATACATTAAAGTTAGTGAAGTAAGCAAAAAGTAAAACCACAGGAAGGGTTGATACAATTTGAAATAAAGTTGAGCCTAAGACTCTTCCCTTTACTTGGTCTTCACAAGATATGGGCAGTGTCTGCATTAGATAAATATTTTTCCCTTCACGAGTTATGCTTGTGAGAGACAGTGGCGTCATAAAAGCGGAGTAAAAAAATAAAATTATTAAAAAAACAAAAAATAAATCAATTTTTCCCAGTCCATAATTTTCAAGACTTAAAAAAAGATTTTGAATTTTTGCAATCTTTTCTGTTCCCTTAAAAAATGCAAGTATAATAAAGAAGGGAACCATAAATCCAGTTGATGCCAAGTTAAAAAAGTAAACTGGCGTCTTTATTACATTGGCTATGTCTTTTTTCGCAAGGGAAATTGCAATAGATGTATTTTTATTTTCTCCTTTTCTCTTTGACCTTGAGCCTGAAGTATTTGCCTTTAAAACTCCAGCTATCATTAGCCTTGAAAGTGGAAAGCTTAGGGCATATAAAATCGCTGTGGTAAGTATAAGTGTGGCAAGGCTCAGTATTAGAGCAGGAAAATCATTCATGACATAAAATTTTCCAATTAAGCTAACTTGTGGGAAGATTAACTTTAAAAATTTCATCAAGTTTTCTTCCATAAATGCCTTAGAAGAATCAGACCTAGACATAAATTGTGGAAGAATAGAAATACCAATGATAAAAATAAATCCAAATACTTGTAAGAAATTTTTTAAGCCGTGAGATCCAGAGAAAACCTTCATAAATAAAATTAAGATTATGGACAAAATTAATATTGTAAAAATAATATTTGATAAGTCCAAAAATATTATGGAAAAAAATTTGAGAAAGGTTAAATTCCCAAATTTTATTAGCGGGAAAGTCATGGGAATAAAAACTATGAAACTTACCACAAAGACTGTTATGACAGAACCTAAAATTTTTGAAAGAAAAATATTATTTCGCCTAATAGGAAGGGGTAACAACAATTCTAGGTCCTTAGAATAATAAATTTTTGATATAATGCTGGCACTTGTAAAAATCACAGCACCCAATGAAACAAATCCCAAAAATGCCATTAAAATCACATTAGACTTGCCAGTTCTAGCAAAAGGAATTACAATGGCAAGAAGTAACATGAGATACAAAAAGGCAAGGTAGAAAAATAAGATTACCATACCCAAAATTGTAAGTCCCTTGTAAGAATTGCCATATTTTGATGGCTTTTTTAGGGGAGCAAGGAGACTTAAGTATAAATCTTTTTTTAAAAGTGTTTTTAATTCAAAAAAATTATTCATAAAATCACTCCGTAAGCTCCAAGAATATTTTTTCAAGACTACCGCTGTCCTTAGCAGCAGCTCTTATCTCATCAAGACTTCCCTTTGCAATTAATTTTCCTTTATTAATAATTGCAATTTCATCGCACATTTTTTCAGCAACTTCCATAACGTGAGTGGAAAAGAAAACTGTGCCGCCAGCATCTGCCACTTCTCTCATAATATTTTTAAGTCTAAAGGAACTTTTTGCATCGAGACCAACCATTGGTTCATCTAAAATTAAAAGTTTTGGCTCGTGAATTAGGGCTCCAATTAAAACTATTTTTTGTTTCATACCATGAGAAAGCGTAGAAATTGTTGCATCCAAATTGTCTGTCATTTCAAAAATTTCTGCGTATTTTTTTATATTTTCATTTCTCTTCTCTAAAGTCATGGAGAAGACATCTGCCATAAAATTGAGATACTGCCTTGCAGTCATGGTGTCATAAATATCTGGATTGTCAGGCACATAGGCAAATTTTTTCTTTGACTCAAGAGGATTTTCTAAGGTGTCGATCCCATCTATTTCAATTTTTCCTTGGTTTTGTTTTAACATGCCAATAATCATTTTGATAGTTGTAGTTTTGCCAGCACCATTTGGTCCGAGAAAGCCATAGACTTTTCCGCTTGGCACATCTAAAGTCAAATCATCAACTGCAACTTTAGTGGCAAAAGTTTTTCTCAAATTTTCTATTTTTATCATAATGTCTCCTATTTCCGTTAAAAATACCTCAGTAATTAAAATCATCTTATAGCAATTATTTTATTCTGTCAATTCTATTTTGAAAAAAATCTAAATAGTAGAAATTTTATTTTTTAATTCATAAAATTATCTCGCTAATGTTACAAAATTATTAAATTTGTTAAGATTTTGTAAATTGTTAAAATTTTTCTCTTTAATTGGGTATAATAGAAACAAGGAAAATGTTTTTACATAGAATTTATAACAAGGAGGAGAATTTATGAAAAACAAAAAAGTGCTTAGTCTATTACTTGCAGGAGTAATGATTACAGCAATTCCATTTAATGTATTTGCTGATGAACCACAAGAGGAAACAGCAGAGCCTAAGAAAGTTGAAGAAACAGTAGTCAAAGATTCTGAAGAAGTTGTTGAACCAGAAAAACTTGAATTAAGTGAAAGTGCAGTTCCTACACCAGTAGGGGATCCACTTGGTCATAAAGTAACATTTAATCCAGATAATGGAACGGATTCAAATTTTGTATATGTTAAAGATGGAGAAAATGCAAAAGAACCAACTGCACCAACAAAGAACGGATTTGATTTTGTTGAATGGCAAAAACCTGATGGAGCAAAATTTGAGTTTACTACTCCAATAACAGCAGACATTGAATTAAAAGCAGTTTGGAAAGTTAAAACAGTACCACCAGCAACAGAAAAATTTACAGTTAAATTTAATTCAGATGGTGGAAGTCTAGTACCTGATCAAGATATTGATAAGGGAAGTATGGCAAAAAAACCAGCAGATCCAACAAAAGAAGGATATAATTTCTTAGGTTGGTATGATGGCAATAGCCCATTTGATTTCAATACTCCTATTACAGGAGAAAAAACTTTGACAGCAAAATGGGAAGTTAAACCTCTTGTACCAATTGTAAAAGTTCTTTCTATTTCTGAAAGATATTATGACAATGGAAGATTTTATGGCAGGGTAACAGCTGATGGCATAGGAATTAAAGATGCAACAGTTAAGCTATATGATTATGACGGATCCTATACAGGCAAGTATGTTGTAACTGATGAAAATGGATATTTTGATATCTATGTAGGCGATTACTATTATGGATATTACAATGGCAAATATTATGACGATTATTATAATGGATATTATCGTTATGACAGCAATAAAGGAAAATATTACTATTACAATTCTTACAATGAAAGAGTTTATGTAGATTATACTCCTTATGGTTATGGATATAATGGTAGATACTATGATGGAAGATATTATAATGGTAGATATTATGATGGAAAATATTATGGTGGATATCTATTAGCAACTAAGGATGATTTCACAACTTCTGCTAAATATGAATTGTATGGAAGATATTGGGACGGATATTATAATGGATATAAATATGACAAATATTATTATGACAGATATGACAAGAAAGTTTATCCAACTGATATTTCAAGAACAAATTATTCTACTAGCGGATATCTAAAGGGATATTACAACAGAACTGTATATGTTTATGACAATGGAGTTTATCTTGGAAGTGATGTAATTGATTCAAATGGTTACTTCAAGGTAACTTGGAACAATCCTTATGTTTCTACAGATAGGACATTAGACTATTATGTAAATGGAGATAAAAAAGCTACTAATGACAGTGGATACTCAATTATACCTACAGTTAATGCTCTTTCTGCTGGAGCAAAATTTGTAAGAGGTAATGCTGGAGCAAATGCAAGTGTAACTGTATATGATGCAAGTGGAGTTAAGCTTGGAAGTACAACTGCTGGAAATACTGGTATCTATAATGTTACTTTAAGTAGAGAATTAAGAGCAGGCGAAACTATTAAGGTTGAAGCTAAAGAAGCAGGCAAGATTGCTAGAAGCACTGATTATAAGATTGGTGGAGTAACTGTTTCTACTGAAAAAGTTAACCAACCTTCTTATATAGCAGGATTCCCTGATGGAACATTTAAACCATCTAACCAAGTAACTAGAGCTGAAGCTGTAAGAATGTTTGTTAAACTTGTAAATAATGGTGCAGAACTTCCAAAGAATCCTACAACAAGTTTTAAGGATGCAAATAATGCTTGGTACTCTGATGAAATTAACTTTGCAGTAGCTAAGGGATTCATCAAGGGATACTCTGATGGAACATTTAAACCAAATCAAGCAATAACAAGAGCAGAATTTGCACAAATGATTTCTGCATTTGTTAAAAATGGTTATCCAGGAACTGGTAACTTTAAGGATGTAAAGGGTCACTGGGCATCTGATGCAATTAATGAACTTTACGGAAACAAGAACATCAAAGGATACTCTGATGGAACATTTAAACCAGACCAAAAACTTACAAGAGCTGAAGCTGTTACAATTTTGAACTCTGTATTTGGTAGAAATACTAAATCAAATTCCTTCGCAAATGTTAGCGAAAGTGGATTAAAGAAATTCTCTGATGTAGCTAAGAGCCACTGGGCATACTATGAAATCTTAGACGCATCTAATGGACACAATGCAGCTAAAACTGAAGGTTCAGACGAAGTAAGTATTTGGCAATAAGTTATATTTTAAATTATTTAAAGTTTAAAAATAAATGACTTGATAAAATAAGAGCGACAGGCTTATGATCCTGTCGCTTTTATAGTTTTATGCTTTTAAAAATTTTAAAGACGTTAGTTTTAAATATTTTGATAAAAGAGAAATCTGATGTTTTAAGTACAAAAGATTTCTTTTTTATTTATGGAATGGATTTTTTCTAACAAATTAAAATAAGCTACTTTATTTACAGTTTATTGTGCAATTTCTTTTGCTCTCAATGCCTTTACAGAGACTAAGATCACTGCCAATGTTATAAGAATATGTCCAATACCACTTATTCCTACCATAGTCATTCTTACAGCATTTAATGGAGCAAAATTATCTACTAAACCGTGTAAAGACATTATAGTGAAGCTAAAGAAAATTCCAAAGCTATAAATTCTATATAATTTTTCCACAGTTTCATTTGAAATATTTATATTCTTTATTAATAGATAGAAAATTGATGAAACTATAAAGCCTAGCACAATTAAATGAGTGTGAACAAATGCCATTTTAACATCAAGGGTATAAATTTTTCCAAGTTCACGATAAACTGCTCCTGCTAATATTCCTGAGAACAAGTAAGCAAGAGCAAATTCCATAATATCTTTTTTAACAAAATCTTTTTTTAGGTTTTTGTAAAGTTTTACTACTATTAAAACATACATAAGAGTTTTTGGCATCATAAGAGCACCAACACTTGGGTAGGTATTTTTAAATAAAACAACTGGAATATAAAATAGGAAACTAAAGAAGACATAAATTGCTAAATGTTTAAATTCTTCTATTTCTCTATCTTTGTATAATAAAATTATGTCGATTAGACCCATTATTACAAAAGGAATATTGGAAATTAAATCCATATTAGGGTCATGATTAAAACTAATTAGGACAGTTGCAATTCTTACTGCTAATAGTACAAACATAGTTATATCAAGGCTCTTGTTGTTTGCTCTCCTTGTCTTTTTGATGTAAAAATAAAATAATAAATAGAAAATAGACATTGTGATAGCTGATACTCTTGTTCCTAAGAATAGATCAAAACTATTTACTGCAAAGCCATTTTCCATTGTATTTGCAAGAATTCTTGGGACAAGATGAAAGGAATCGCCGAGACCAAGAAGTAAAGTCATGGATCCTAAAATTTTATTATTTTTATTTTCTATTAGTAGCATCCTTATGCCAAGAAAAATTACAAAAGCAAGATAAAGTGCGTCAAAAAAGATTTCAAATTGATTCATTATTTATTCCCCCTAACAACCAATTAATATATAGGTTACAAAGTGTCAAAAACTTTTCCTTATCATAATTGCGAGTTATGTTTTCTTTTATTAGCTCATGAAAGACTGCCATTATATAAAGAATTAGATGATATTCCTTATCAGATAGATGACTTAGCAAATATTCTTTGCCGTGAAGCATAAAAGAATTTTCAAATATAAAAAACTTTGCCCTGTATAATTTCTTTAAATTTTTGTCGAAAAGCTCTTCAGCTAAATAATCTCTATATGCGTTTAGAGTTACATCTAAATTTTTATTATTCTCTTTATAGAGATTAAAAAATTTATGATGAATTTCGCCAGTCTCCCTCTTAAGAACTGTAAAGTAAGAATCTTCTAAATCTTCAAAATATTGGTAAAAGGATCCTCTAGCAATACCAAGTTTTTTTACGATTCCAGAGACGTTTATATTTTTTAGCTCTTCTTCTTCAAAAAATTCTTTTAAGCTGTTATATATCTTTTCTTTTTTTTCTTTGTCTAAGTTATTAAAAGTAGTTTTTGCCATGTTACCTCCTAAATGACACGGTGTCATTTTCTGCATAATAAATCTCTTAAAATTAATTGTCAACATTAATTTTGATTTTTTTAGTATAATTAAAAAATTATTTTTAATCATTAGATTTTAAAATCTAGCATTACTTCACTTTTGTAAAGAATTACAATGTTATTTTAAAACTTTTTGCTTTGGGGTATAATTAAATTACAAGATAAAAGAAACTTTAATTTATTTATAGGAGGTAAAGATGAAAATATTAGTACCAATTGATGGCTCAAAGTCTTCAAAAAAATCAATCGACGTTGCAAGAGACATGGGAGAAAAATTAGGGGCTGAACTATTAATTTTAACAGTTACACCAGAAACTTCTATATTCGAGCAATATCCAGCAAATTTTAATTTCACGCTTGAAATTGACAAGGCAAATGTAGAAAGAGCCGAAATGATACTTAAAGATGCGGAAACAGATTTAAGCGGTTATCCAAATAAGGTAGAAACTTTTTATACTTCAGGCAATCCTGGGGAACAAATCTGCAAGTTTGCTGAGGAAAAAGATGTTGACTTTATAGTTATGGGAAACAGAGGACTAGGTGCTTTCTCAAGGACACTTTTAGGTTCTGTATCTAATAAAGTTATAAATCATTCAAAGAAATCTGTACTTGTAGTAAAGGCAGATATTTAATAAGGGGCGGGTTACCGCCTTTTTATTTTGCAAAATTTTCTATTATTTTAGTTTGCTTGTGAAATTATAAGATGATTAGAAATTTTCTTGTATTTTATAAACTATTATAGAAATTAAGGAGACTATATTTAATTTTTAAATATTTTTATAAATTTTTGGAAAAACCTTATCCTTAAATAAATTTTTTTAAAAGTTCAAGAGTCATGAAGGTACTTTTAGTTAAATAAAAAATGTAAAAGGCTCAATAAAAATTATTTTTGAAAGAAAAATTTTACTATAATTTCAATTTCAAAATTATGGCAAATTTATTTATATAAAGACTTTTGAGCAAATAAAACCTTGAAAAACTAAGCCATAATGTTATAATAGAAATAACGTATGTTAATTAAATAACATTCTTTATAATAATTGTTAGGGGGATTTTAAATGGATTTTAGAATGGACAAGGAACATCTATTGTTACAACAAATGTATCGCGCATTTGCTGAAACTGAAGTAGAACCTGTTGCCGCTGATGTTGATGCGACAGAAGAAGTTCCTATGGAAAATGTTAAAAAAATGGCCAGATATGGTTTCTTTGGAATACCATTTCCTAAAGAATACGGTGGACAAGGTGCAGACTATGTAGCTTACGCTATGGCAGTAGAAGAACTTTCAAAGAAATGTGCTACTACTGGTGTAATTGTTTCTGCTCATACTTCACTATGCTGTGCTCCAATTTATGAAAACGGAACAGAAGAACAAAAGAAAAAATACTTACCAGACTTACTAGCAGGTAGAAAAATCGGTGCTTTTGGTCTTACTGAACCAGGCGCTGGTACTGATGCAAGTGGTCAAAGAACAACTGCTGTACTTGATGGCGACGAATATGTACTTAATGGCTCAAAGATTTTCATCACAAACGCAGGATTTGCAGATGTATTTGTAATTATCGCAATGACTGACAGATCTAAAGGAAATCACGGAATTTCTGCTTTCATAGTTGAAAGAGGAACTCCAGGATTTAAAGTTGGCGAACCAGAAGACAAGATGGGTATCAGAGGTTCTTCTACTTGCGAACTTATCTTTGAAGATTGTAGAATTCCTAAAGAAAATCTTCTTGGAAAAGAAGGTAAGGGATTCAAACTTGCAATGAAGACTCTTGATGGTGGTAGAATTGGTATCGCATCTCAAGCTCTTGGTATTGCAGAAGGTGCAATTGACGAAACTGTTAAATACACTTCTGAAAGAAAGCAATTTGGAAGAAGAATTTCTCAATTCCAAAACACTCAATTTGAACTTGCAGATATGAAGACTACTGCTGAAGCAGCTCAACTATTAGTTTACAGAGCAGCTGATGCAAAGGGTAATGGCGAAGCTTACGGACACTATGCAGCTATGGCTAAATTATTTGCAGCAGATGCAGCAAGTGATATTACTAGAAGATGTCTACAATTATTCGGTGGATATGGTTACACTCGTGACTATCCAATTGAAAGAATGATGAGAGATGCTAAGATCACTGAAATTTACGAAGGTACATCTGAAGTAATGAAGATGGTTGTATCTGGCTGGATGGGCGTTAAATAATCGGAAGGAGTATTATAGATGAATATAGTAGTATGTATTAAACAAGTACCTGATACTAATGAAGTTAGACTTGACCCTGTTACTAACACTCTTATTAGAGACGGTGTGCCAAGTATTATAAACCCTGATGATAAATCAGGTCTTGAAGTTGCACTTAGACTTAAAGATGAAAATCCAGATATCCACGTAACAGTTTTATCAATGGGACCTCCACAAGCAGAAGCAGCTTTAAGAGAAGCTCTTGCTATGGGAGCAGACGATGCAATTCTAGTTTCTGATAGAGCTTTCGGTGGTGCTGATACTTGGGCAACATCTTGTACAATTACAGCAGCTCTTGAACACTTAGATTTCGATCTAATCGTATGTGGTAGACAAGCAATTGATGGCGATACTGCACAAGTTGGTCCACAAATTGCTGAACACATTGGAGTTCCACAAGTTTCTTATGTAGAAGAACTTGAACTTGATAAAGATATGAAGGGCGTTACTGTTAAGAGACAATTCGAAGACAGATATCATACAATTAATGCTAAATTCCCATGTCTAATTACTGCAATTGCAGAATTAGCAGAACCTAGATATATGACAATTGGTAAAGTTTTTGAAGCTTACCAAAAAGAAATCAAAGTATGGGGTCTTGAAGATATTAAAGACAAACTTGATATGGCAAACATAGGACTTAAAGGTTCACCTACAAAGGTTAAAAAATCTTTC
>UMIY01003568.1_pt1 | contig 24262 bp, 20 predicted proteins | sample 1965921 | NCBI WGS metagenome assembly UMIY01 (sample SAMEA4836134, study PRJEB28245) | human gut metagenome | biome: gut microbiome; material: fecal sample | place: Denmark | collected 2008
CCGCGCCCTCGTTAAATTATGCCGCAGCTACTCCACGGTCACGCTCTTTGCAAGGTTGCGCGGCTTATCGGGGTCCCTTCCTAAAATTACCGCCGTGCGGTAGGCGATGAGTTGGAGGGGTATCACCGAAACTATGGGCGAAAGGAATTTTGAGCAGGGCGGCACCTCTATGTAAAAATCGGCGCGCTCTTTAAGTCCCTGCGGCGCACAGCCCGAGGCGCACACCACCACCGCCCTGCCTCCGCGCGAATAAATCTGCTCGACGGCGGAGGCCGTCTTTTCGCCAAGCGCACGGTCGGTTATCACCGCCACGGCGAGCGTGCCGCCGTCTATCAGCGCTATCGTGCCGTGTTTGAGCTCGCCCGCGGGATAGCCCTCGCCAGGCACGTAAGATACCTCTTTGAGTTTCAGACTGCCTTCGAGCGCGACGGGGTAATCTGTGCCCCTGCCGATGAAGTACACCCCCGACGACGAGGCGCAGGCGCGCGCGGCGTCCTCTACCCTGCAATCGGATATGGCGGCAGAGCACTTAGCCTCAGTTTCTTTGAGTTCCGAAAGCATATTTTTATAAGTTTTGCCGCCTTTGAGCGCCGCGAATATGAGCGAGAGCGCGGCAACCTGACCGCAGTAACTCTTGGTTGCGGCAACGCATATCTCTGTACCGGCGCGCACGGGCACAACCCCGTCGGCAATTCCCGTGATTGCGGAATACTCTACGTTGGTGACCGCTATAACGAACGCCCCCGCCGCCTTTGCCGCGCGGGCGGCCTCTACCGTATCGGCAGTTTCGCCGCTCTGACTGACGGCTATAAACAGCGTTCCCGCGCCCGTCGCCGTCTTTTTGTAGCGGAATTCGCCCGCCGTTTCGGCGCGGACGGGTATGCCCAAAAGTTCCTCGCCGCAATAGGCCGCCGCAAGCGCGCTGTGGTATGCCGTGCCGCAGCCGCATATCATCACGTCCCTGAAACCGCCCCTCTTTTTCGCCGCGCGCGCAAGTTTGCCCTGGCAACCTTCGTCGCAGAAGGCGCGCACGGTATTTTTGACCGAGGCGGGAATTTCGTTTATCTCCTTTATCATAAAGTGCGGAAAGCCGCCCAGCCTGACCGAGCGCGCCGCCGCGGGTATGGGCGAAAAAGTAAGTCCGGCCGCCTCGCCGCCGAAGTCGCATACCGAAATTTTTTTGGCGGTGACGAAGGCAATCTGCCCGTCTTTTAAAACGGCAACGCTTTCGGCAAGCCCCGAAAGGGCGGGCATATCGCTCGCCGCAAACGCCGCTCCGCCGCCCGTTCCCACGATTATGGGATTGCGGTATTTCACCGCGACGAAGCCTTCGAACTGCTCGCACAGAATACAGAGAGCAAACGCGCCTTTGAGCCTTTGCACCGCGCTTATAACGGCGGCTTTGAGGTCGCCTTCGTAATATTTGTTCAGAAGGTGCACCACCACCTCGCTGTCCGTCTGCGAAAAGAAGGCGTAGCCTTCGGCAATAAGCTCGGAGCGCAGTTCGGCGTAGTTTTCTATTATGCCGTTGTGAACGACTGAAAATCTGCCCGAAGAATGGGGGTGTGCGTTGCAGTCAGACGGTCTGCCGTGCGTCGCCCAGCGCGTGTGCCCTATGCCGGAGGTGCCGCAAAGTTCCTCTGCCGCACATTTAAGGGCGCTGACCCTGCCCTTTCTCTTTACGGTATGTATGCTGCCGCCTTCAAGCACGGCAATGCCCGCGGAGTCGTAGCCGCGGTACTCCAAATCTTCCAGTCCCCTATAAAGAATTTTAGCGGCGTTTTTTACGCCCGTACAGCCTATTATTCCGCACATAAAATTCAATTCACCCCTGTATATCCCTTAAATAACGCGCTATCCGCGCCACGGCACGGGCGCAGGCCGACTGTTCTTCCGCCTCGGCCATAATGCGTATGCACGGCTCCGTGCCCGAAGGGCGCACGTTCACGCGCAGGCAACCCTCCTCCCGCATTACGCGGTCGGCAAACTTTTCCACTCCCGCCAGAAAGGCGCGCTCCTTGTCAGCCACCCGAACGGAAAGCTGTGCCTGCGGCAGGGCCTTGTAACCCTTCAAAAGCGCCGAAAGCGGTACCCCGCGGCAGACGGCGCATTCAAGAAGTTTGATTGCCGTCACAAGTCCGTCGCCCACGGCGCCGTACTTTGCTATTATTATGTGCCCCGACTTTTCGCCGCCGAGAGTTGAGCCCGTTTCGCACATCTTTTTGTATACGAACCTGTCGCCAACCTGCGTCAAAGCGCACGCAATTCCTTGCTTTTCAAGCGCGGAAACGAGGCCCGAATTGCTCATTACGGTGGCTACTATGCCGCAATCATTCAGTTCGCCAAGCTCCCTCTGGCGGCGGGCGAGTATATACATTTCGCCGTCGCCGCCTATCACCTCGCCGCGCTCGTCTACGGCAATGCACCTGTCGGCGTCGCCGTCGAAGGCAAAGCCCGCGTCCAGCCCCAGCTCGCGCACCATTGCGCGCAAACGGCCCGTCGAGGTAGAGCCGCTCTCGTTTATGTTCAGTCCGTTCGGCTCGTCGCCTATCACATACGTCTTTGCGCCGAGCGCGTCGAACACCGCCTTGGCAATCTGCCAGGCGCTTCCGTTGGCGCAGTCCAGCCCCACCCTCAAATCTTTGAACGAGCAGACGGAGAGAGCAATCAGGTGACCTATATACCTGTTTCGGCCGCATACGTAATCGAGCGAACTGCCGATATCCGCGCCGCGCGCCGCAGGGAGCGACGACAACCCTTCGGGCATAATGCCGTCGAGGTAATTTTCGAGCGCGGCAACAATTTCGTCGTCCAGCTTTTCGCCGCCCGCGCCAATCAGTTTTATGCCGTTATCGCAAAAAGCGTTGTGCGAGGCGGAAATCATTATTCCGCAGTCGAAGCCGTCGGTGCGGGTTATGTACGAAACCGAGGCGGTCGTCGTCACGTGCATTATGTGCGCATCGGCGCCCGAGGCCGTGAGCCCCGAAACCAGCGACGATTCGAGCATATACGACGACCTTCTGGTATCCTTACCAATCACCACCCTGCACCTTTTGCCGCACGAGCGGGCAAAGTACCAGCCCAAGAACCTGCCGATTTTGTATGCGTGTTCTGCGGTGAGCGAGCTGCCCGCCTCACCGCGGAAGCCGTCAGTTCCGAAGTATCTGCCCGTTTTTGTACCTCCCCTCCGCTCCGCGCGGCCTGATTTTTTCGCGCTGGCGCGCGATACAGAAGTCAAGGGGCGCCAAATCGCGAGTTACGGTGCTGCCCGCCGCAACGTACGCCCCCGCGCCCAGCTTTACGGGCGCAACTATGTTGCAGTTACAGCCTATAAAACAGCCGTCGCCCACTATGCTGCGAGCCTTTACCATACCGTTGTAATTGGCGAACACCACGCCGCAGCCCACGTTTACACACTTGCCCAGAGAGGCGTCGCCTATGTAAGCGTGGTGCGCCGCCTTGCATCCCGTGCCGAGCGTGGAGTTTTTAATTTCGACGAAGTCGCCCACGCGGCACCCTTCGCCTATGTCTGCCCCCGCCCGCAGAAAGGCGTAAGGCCCCACGGAGCAATCTGCACCCACGCGCGAATTTATCAGGGTGCTCGCACGTATCACCGCGCCCTTGCCCACAAGGCTGTTTTCTATGTGCGAAAAGGGCATTATTTTTGCGCCCGCGCGAATTTCGCTTGCGCCTGAAACAATACACGGGCCGTAAAGTTCGGCGCCGCGCTCGATTTTTGAATCGGCGCTCACAAGAACGTCGCCGCACACCTTTACGCCCGATTTTTTAAGGGAACGCGCGGTAAAATATGCGCGTTTTTTGAAATGCAGACCTTTCATAAGATACTTTTAGCTTATGCCGCGGCGCCGCGAAACGTTCATAAAATGTGCCGCAAGGCGGCATAAAAAAGCGCCTGAGCGGGCGCGCAGATTGCGCGCCCGCTCAGGCGCATACAAATATTTTATTCAATTGGTACGGCAGTATGCCGCATTTAACGCATTTTCGGCATACGCTTACCGACAGGCATAAAGCGGAACAAAAGAGCTGCCGTCCGATGTTTCTCTACTCTCCTGTGTGCAGAAGCCCGTTCAGCCTCCTATGTCGTCGGGAGAAAAAGTTCCTCCGCCGTACATACGCTTATAAAGCTCTATGTCCTCGTTCGTGACGGGAATGTGCTGAACATAGCCCGTGTATTCGTTTGCGCTTATAAGGCCGGCGCAAAGCGCCTCGTCGCCCCTGAGGTCGGCATTCTTTTTACGTTTTTTGCTCATACCGCTATTTTGCGCAGATTTTTTAAAATTATTTAAAATATCTCGCCTTTTCGTTGTCTCCTCACGCGTAAGGAACGGAATAGCGGTTGCTGCGCCTCGGCGCCAATCGCGTCACCGCGCTTAGCTTTTCGCCCGATGGAGTCACCACGAAAAAGCGGATGGCTTATTGCCATCCGCTTCGTGGTGACCCCTTTGAGGTTAAAGGCGAACTATTTACTTCTTCAAACGTTACCGTCTTGCTCTGGCCTTTGTAATTGTATGTAATGACGAAATGGTCGTCATATAAGTAAATGCTGTTTACAAAGCCGTCAATCAGCCGCTGCTTGCCTTCCTGCGTGGAGATGTCTATCTTGCGGAAGTTGTGGAGCGCAAACAATATCTGCTCCTTGGTGAGCACCGGGTTACGCATCTGCGCCTCGAACAGCTCTATTTCAAGATTTCTCTTGCGCTCTTCCAACTCGTCCAGCGCCTTCTTTGTCGCAGAAGAGTAAATGCCCTGTGTGATCGCCTCCACAAGATTGTTCAGTTTGATCTCCACGCCCGTGAGCTGTATCTGAATGGAAGCTGCCGCATTGTCCTCTTGCTGCTGCAATTCATAGACGCGGTCGGCAAGTTCTTCTACTACCTCGTCGCTTGAAAGCAATTCCTTTATCTCGTCCAGCACAAGCTCTTCCAGCCATTCCTTTCGGACGGACTTTTTGTCGCACTTGCCCTGTTTCGCGTGGTTGCACTTATAGTATCGGTACTGCCGAGAAGTATGGCTCGTCCCAATAACGCCCGTCATCATCGCTCCGCACTTACCGCAAAAGAGCTTTGTGGTGAGCAGATAGTCGTCCTCGCTCCTGTGCATTGCAGGAGCTTTTTTATTTCTCGCCATACGCTGTTGTACGCTGTTGAACGTTGCTTCGTCTATGATTGCGGGAATGGCGTTGGGAATTACGATGTCGCCGAATTTATACTCGCCGATATACTTGCTGTTGGTGAGAATGCGAAACACGGCGTTGTACTTCATCTCAAAACCCTTATGCTTAATGCCACGCTCGTTGAGATGTTTGGCAATGTCATTTACGCGCATACCATCGAGATAGAGCGTAAAAATTTCCTTAACGACGGGCGCAAGTGTTTCGTCTATCTGATAGTGGTCGGTATCGTCCACATAATAGCCGAATGGAGGGCGCACACCGTTGCTCTTTGCTTTGAGTGCATTCTCCGTCATGCCGCGCTTGACCTTCTCGGAAAGCTCGGCGGAGTAGTACTCGGCATAGCCTTCTAACAAGTCAAATGGACATAAAACTTATTTTAGGGTTTTAAGTTGTCAGACGGATAAAACCGAGTCGATGTCGATCTTATAATAGATGTGGATTTCCTGCGGCTTGCCCGTGACCGTTTCTTTGCCTCCAATGATGAGTCTGTCGAATAGTGCCAAACACATCTCGCGCGTCAGCGTGGGCGAATCAAAGTACAGTTTCAGTCTGCGGATAAATTCGTCCACATCTGTCTTGGCTTGTGTTACTTCTTTAAGCCCGTCGTTAAGTGAAACCATCTTTTCTTGCAATTCCGTCTGTTCGGCGGTGTACTTTTCAATCAACTTAATACACACGTTTTCGGGTATCTTTCCTGCAACTTTCTCTTCAAATGCGGCTTCGATCAGCTTTTCGAGTTCACGCAATCGCTTTTCGGCTTTTTTCAACTCTTTCTTGACCTCAGCTTGATTGGCGTCTGCAAGAGTCGTCTGCCGCTGTAAATACCGCTGTTTGAATTCAGCCTCACGCCCAATGATCATCTTGGCTTTTGCAGCAACGTCTTGTTTTACGATCTGTTCCAAAACAGGTACGGGGATAAAGTGACTGAAACAGGCAGACGAGCCCATACGCGACTTTGTTCCGCAATTGAAGTTGAAATACGTATTTTCTCTGCCAAGCCGTTTTATGTATGTCGTATTCCAACCCAGCCGCATTTTTGCACCGCAGTCTGCACAGAACATCAGTCCCGACAACGGGTGCATATAGCCTCTCGCGGTGTGCTTTCCGTGTCCTACGGCTTTTTCGACTTCCTTAACCTTATCCCACAACTCTTTCGAGATGATAGCCTCGTGCGCGTTTTCGACAAGGATCCATTCTTCTTCGGGGCGGCGTTGCCACTTGTGGTTTTTATATGAAATTGTAGTCGACTTGTGCTGGACTAAATTGCCGATGTAAGCCTGATTGTTCAGAAGCGTTCTCAATACGGTCGTATGCCACAGATGCGAAGAATTCCGCACGCCGTTGATGCCCGTCGTTGCAATTCTGTAATCGTTGGGCGTAAGAACTTTTTCCACGTTGAGAATATCCGCTATCTTTCTCGGCGTCATGCCGCACGCACGCATCTCAAAGATGCGCCTGACAACGGGTGCGGTCTCTGGATTGACTTGCAGTGTGCGCTTTTCATCCGTTCCGAGAATATAGCCGTATGGCGCGTGGGACATTCCGTTTTTGCCTTCCTTAGCATTCTTAACGCGGACGGCGCGCAGCTTCTTACTCGTAGTTGCCGCCCACCATTCATTGAATACGTTGGTGATCGGCATCATGTCCATCGCGGGGGTATCCTTATTCTCCGTGTCGATGTTGTCCGAAAGCGCCACAAACCGTATGCCGAACGAGGGAAAGATGTAATCGAGATACTGCCCGACCATGATATAGTTTCTTCCGAAACGGCTCATGTCTTTTACAAGGATCGTATTGATGACGCCTTGCTTTGCGTCTTCAAGCAATCTCTTAACGCCCGGCCTTTCAAACGTCGTTCCCGAAATACCGTCATCCACATAGATGTCGTGGAGCGTCCAACCCTGCGTTTCTATATATTCCGAAAGAATGGCTTTTTGGTTTTCGATAGAGAGAGATTCTCCTGCGCGCTCGTCGTCGCGGCTGAGTCTTACATACATTCCGACAATGTAGTCTTTGTTGTTTTGCTTTGATTGCATTCTTTTACTCCTTCGAATCAAAGCAGCCTGAATTTTCAATGTGCCATGATTATAGCACGGCACACCGAAAATTTCAAGCCGCCCGATACAAATCACCTTACGGAATTTTGCATATCCGCAAGCACCTGACTGAAAGCCAGATCGTCGAATACCTTTTTGAAGTCCTTGTTTCCGACATAATGGCTCACAACGATGTATTTTCTTCCCCCGATCTCATATTCGCTCATAGAGGTGGGTGCAGAGTTGAGCTCCGCACACATTTGCTGCTTTATTTTCCCCGTGGTCGATATCCTCCCAATATTTACTTATCATGTCAATGGTTTTTTCATAATTATTTCTCCTCTCGCGCCATTGTACGCGTTTCCGTTTCATACGGACTTTTTCCCGTTCTTCTGCCGCAGACGCTCTTTCAATCCCTTTACTCATTTTCTCCGATAGGACACCTGCGCCGCGGTCAGTTTTTTGTTCCTTTGTTACTTGCCACCGCGGTCGTTGCCACGGCTGTTACCTTTATAATAGGGCTCTGCTTTCTTCTGTCGCGATTTGTTTAACAAAGCGTCGAACTCGTCCGGATAGGCGGCAAGCATATCGCTTACCATCCCGAATGCCTGTTCCTTGCCTTTGGCGCGCCACTCGGCTTTTTGCAACTGTTCGAACAAGTCGCTGCGGTCGCGGTCGGCAATTTCTTTCGATTGACGCAAGGCGGCATTCTCCGTGCGAAGAGAGACAAGTTCTTCTTCGGCTTGTTTCTTGCGTTTCGGCGTAGGCTTGCTGCGCTCTGCATCGATGCCTTGCACAATCCCGTCCAGATATTCCTGCGCTTGCCGTTTGGCTTTTTCCGCCGTCCGTTCCGCCTGTGATACAATGCCGTCCGCGTGAAGTCTGGCAATCTGCACTTTGCGCTCCGCTTTTTGATCGGCTTCTGCGAGTATGCCGCTCGCTTCCCCGCGCGCTTGCTCGACAATTTTCTTCGCCTTATACTCTGCCGTGGAGAGGTGCTTCTCCTGACTTCCTTCCTTGCCGCGTTGTAAATTCCATTTCTTTCCCACGACAGAATAAAAGTCAGTCTGCAATTCCTGCAATGCCTTGCGGTCAAACAGTTGCTTGGCGCAGAGTCTGCCGTCAGCAATCGGGATTAAGTTCAGATGCAGATGCGGCGTAGTTTCGTCCATGTGTACGACCGCCGAGATAATATTGCCTTCGCTGTATCTGTCTGCAAAAAAACGAGTACAATCCGCAAAGAATTTTTCCTGTTCCCGTACTGATAAACTTTTGAAAAATTCTCTGTCCGAACCCACGACGAAAGAACACATAAGCACGGCGTCCTTCCGAACTTTCGTAGGCAAGTAGAGAGCTTCGATCTTATCGTTGATGAATTGCGTGTAGCTGCGCTGCCGCTTGATAATGTGATAGTTGCCGTTCGTGCGTGAGCAATCGATCTGCGGGTTGCTCGCCCGATAGGTTTCGTCGCGTTCGTTCTCCTGTTCGACGGGCGCAATGTCCGTCTTGTGATACTTTTCCATGTGACAAACTAAATAGCTTATAGATTTATCTCCTTTGATTTTTTCCTGTTAAAAAGCCTCGCAGAGCCCACTAAACTTCGGAACGAAGTATAGTGGGCTATACTTCGCGTCGAAACAAACTTTGCTTTCCGTGCAGCGCCGCAAGCGTCGCCGCACATTTCGCTCCGTTGTTTCTCCTTTTCCCACAAAATCTTGTTACGCAATCTTTTGCGGGAGCCCTCAAAGTAATAAAATTTTTGCTTGCCGTTTTACGGCTGTTACTTTCTGTTTGGTTTCACGATCACGGCGGTCTGATTGTTTTTATCTTGCTCATAACTTTCCTCCAAATTTTTTATTTTTCTATCTATTCCTACGGTGTAAGGCGGTAGGCAGATAGCGCGAAATAAAACAAAAAGTCCATAGAAAGCATTACCTTCCTATGGACCGAAATGACTATGAATTGTCCTAAAAACGGTATGCTTATAACAGCTCTTGTCTACGCTAAAAAACGCAACAAAAGCAACGGCGGAAGTAATTTACTCCACCGCAAGCGGTCGTAAAAACCGCCCGTTATAAACAGTGACAACTGCCGTCGGCTACTGAAAGTTTCTCAGGTCACAGCGCAACAAAACAGTTATTCTTCACAACCCGTCGTCGCAAGCTCGCAAGTAACTGCGCAACACTATAAAGAAGTGCAGGGCTAAATCGGAAACCAACCTGCTCGGGTACCGTTTTTTGTTTTTCAAAATGCCGCTTTTACGGCCGATTCGCCGCCAGCCGATCCAGTCCGTTAAAGCCATATAGCCGAACAGTCGCAAACTGCATAAGGCAATGGGAACAGACTCAACCTCTCGTTTCTTTCACCGATACGGGCATTTTTCTTGTATCTTCTCCGATACATTCGCATTATATCACAGTACAAACCTATTTGTCAAGTAAAATACGAACATATGTTTACACTTTTTGTGGTGTGCGCGTTTAATTATCTACTTTTGCTTGACACACAACACATCACGAGTTATAATAAGTAAGAAAAGTAATACTAATTATACCAAAGGAGTGTATTATGGAGAATTTCCCCGAAGGTAAGTTTTTGACTACGGTAAAAATCGGCCCCAAAGGGCAGATTGTCATTCCAAAAGAGGTGCGGGATATGTTTTCGTTAAATACCGGAGATTCTTTGGTTTTAATGGCAGACAAAGGGCAAGGTATTGCTTTGCAGCCGTTTTCATATATGGAAACGCTTTGGAATGCAGTCAATCAAGTTAAAAGCGGAGATAAAGAGGAAAAATGAACGCGCTTGAAGTAAAAGAATTGAAGAAAGTCTATCCTGAATTTACACTGGACAAAGTTAGTTTTTGTGTACAGCAGGGACATATTTCCGAACTTATTGGAAGAAACGGCGCAGGGAAAAGCACAACAATTAAGGGTATTTTGCGCCTTATCAATGCAGAAGGACGCGTCTCTGCTTTTGGGAAAGATTTTCTCAAAGAGGAAATGGCTGTTAAACAAATGATAGGTTATGTCGGAGGCGGTTTTCGATATTATCCTATGAATACGCTCGTAGCAATACGCAAAGCATACGCGCCTTTTTATCCGACTTGGAATCAAAGTAAATATGAAAAATTCCTTTCGCAATTCGAGCTTATTGAAAGTAAAAAGGTAAAAGAGCTTTCCGAAGGAATGAAGGTAAAGTTTGCGCTTGCCCTCGCCCTCTCGCACGGAGCAAAATTGCTCATTATGGACGAGCCGACAAGCGGTCTCGATCCGCTTTCCCGTGAAGAGTTTTGCGACATTATTTTACAGCTTGTACGCGAAGAAGGCGTATCGGTTCTTTTCTCTACGCACATAACGTCAGATCTTATGCGAATTGCAGACGATATCGTTTATATTTCGCAAGGGAAAATTCTTGCGGCGTGTCCGCTAAAAGAATTGCTTGATCAATATAAGTTGGCGCATTTTTCTTCTCTTGCAGACGCAACGGCAGCAAATGCCATCGGTGTCAAGTCGGTAAAGGAAGGATATGAAGGACTTCTTCCGCACGATACGCAAAGATTGAACGGAGTTACTTTTGCAGACGCAACGATAGACAATATCATAGTTCATTTGGAAAAGGCAAACGAGGAGAAAAGGTATGCTGAATCTGATTAAAAAAGAAATAGCTTTATGCTTGCACCCTACGGCTTTTATCTTTCTCGCCTTTGCCGCGCTTGTATTTGTGCCGAATTATCCGTATGAAGTCATTTTCTTTTTCTCTTGCCTTTCGGTATTTTTCTGCTGTATGATGACAAGGGAAAACGGTGATATTGCGTTTTCCTGCGCACTGCCCGTAAAAAAGGAGCATATTCCTCTTGCAAAAATACTCGTAACGATTGGATTGCAGTGTATAATTTTATTGCTTGTGGGAATTATCGGCGCAGTCAAAGGAGCAATTTTGCCTGCGGAGCAGTATGTCAACCAAGCGGGAATATCGGCGAATCTTGTTTTGGTAGGCAACGGGGCGATTTTGCTCGGCATATTCAATCTGATCTTCTTCCCCTGTTATTTCAAAACCCCCGACAAAATCGGAGCCCCTTTCGTAATAGGTGCAGTTGTTATATTTTTGCTAATCAGCGTTTTTATCGCTTTGCGTTGGGTAACACCGCTCTATTCTACAACCCTGAACGGACTCAATTCCGAAAATACAGGCGCAAAGCTCGTAGCACTTGTTATAGGTATTGCTGTCTATGCGATCTTGTCTACCGTGAGCTGTAATCTGTCAATGGAGAATTTTCAAAGAATCGATGTTTGAAGACTGTTTCATGATAAAAGCCATCGGATATTGTCTCCGATGGCTTTTACTTTACACTGAATTGGCTGCTTTGTTCTTAAATTAGATATATTATGTCCATTTGAACGCTTAAACCCTTCGAGGATAGATTCGAGCAATATGCCGTCCGCGCCCTGAGAAATACTCTCCTTAGCGGAGATGACGCGCACGCCATTCTTTTTAAGCACGTTTTTATAGTAAGCGGAATCGTAGCGGTTGCGGGCGAAGCGGTCGAGCTTCCAGACAATGATACAGTCGAAGACGTGCTTGTAGCTGTCTTTGATCATGCGCTGGAATTCGGGGCGATGATCGGTCTTTGCCGACTGCGCCCTGTCTATGTAATTCCCGATGACCTCTATCCCGTTGAAGTTGGCGTACTCCAAGCACTCGCGGAGCTGCCCTTCGATACTCGCCTCGTTCTGTTTTTCCGAACTAAATCGGGCGTAAATTACGGCTTTCATGTTATGTCTTATTTTAATCTAATCAGTTTAGGAACAGATGTAGTCTCTTTAAGCGAATCCCGCTCTATGGATAATAAATCCTCTACATCCTCATGACGCATATACAGTCCTTTACTCTTTAAGGCAGTCATTAAATCATATGGTTTCATTTCTCCAGAAGAAAAAAGCAACTCTATTGCTTCCTGTAGAAGTGTCTTCTCAATATCAAATGGTCTATCGTACGGCTCGCATGAACGCCAGCCACGCTTGGAAATTTGTCTCATTAAATACTGATACTGTGTAGTTGAAATTATCTTAAGTTGGTGCGTTCTATAAATCATCGCTTGAATAGAAACGTTCCATTTTTCTTTTAAATGAAGATAGTATTCTAATTTTGTAGGATAGTGGCTAACATCATTACCAAATGATTCTCTAGGCAACAAAAAGGCTCCAGCAAATTTATTTGCTTGAGACTCACGTTCTTTAAATTCCTGTCTAGAAAGCTCCTCAATATTCTCGCTCCAGGGATGCAAAAAGATATGTCCCAACTCGTGAGCAATGTCAAACCTTGTTCGAACATTATTTTTAGTTGAATTCAAAACAATTATATATACTGAGTTTCCATTAATTATTGTTCTTTGACTAAATGCGTCGATTTCATCTTTATCTGTAAATAAGGACGTGATAATAATTCCGTTGCTTTCTACCGTTTTTTGCAAATTGACGATTGGACCAAATCCTAATCCCCAAAACTTTCTACATTGGGTCGCAATTGATTCAATTTCAGAAGTTTCCTCTTCATCCGCGCACTCGCTAAAAGCATTTCTTCCGCTAAAAGCAATATCCGGGAAATTTCTGTCAGGAAAGTCAACGTAGTCTATCAGTATCTCATAGATTTTTGCTATAAACTCAACTCGTACACTCTGTGCAGTTCTTGCAATTTTCGGTGTGCTCAATAAGGACCTAAAATAGGTCGATTCTGTTTTGACTTGAAAATTGTCAAGGCTCATAAAATACTCTATGGGGAAATCAAGAGCTTGTGCAATTGCAACGAGCTTACTAATCTCTGGCCTTATAGTTTCATTTTCATACAACGATAATGCTTGTTTAGTTATCCCAGTTTTATTAGACAAATCAGATAACGATAGCCCTCTAAAAAGTCTCGCGCTTTTTATGTGATCTCCGTTGATTTTTTGCGTATTGGTCATAGCTTACTCGTCCTTCTATGCTTGTTTTTCTTCTTCCTTAAGAGAAACTAGCGGGGTTGTAATATTGGATTCCCGCTTTTTTAGTTTAACACGTGGTACAGAGCTATCGCTGCCCTTTATAGAAGAATGTTGACTTGTTAAAGCTGAATATTCGGGCGTGATATATCTGTTTAAGCTTTTCTTTGCCGCGACATCCAAATCACGATCTAAAATTATAACTTGACAGTCAGATAGTTCTCTATCAATTACTTCATATGTAATGACGCAATATTGATAATTTTCATTTGTGTTTAATATTCCACCTACGAGCTTGTCAAATCCCTTTGTCATGATTTCATCAGAAAAGGGATACTCATCGAACATGGACATTTGTTTATGCGGAGCACGCACCTTTGAATTAAGATTATAAGCAAAAAGAAGCGCGTAATGCGGAACATTGCGATGCCTTGCTTCTTTAGCGACTTGCTTCATTCTGCCTTCACTGATTACACTATAGACTCTTTTGTGTTCACGGTCAATAACTAATCGGCTTTTCCATCCAGAGCGGCATAAAGGTACAACCTCGATTTGTTTGCTGCCTAGTTCTGTTTGCAGGCGAGTATGTATAAAGTCTCCTTTTAACGAACGAAGCCCATTATGTGTTACTAAATTTGAAGACGCTAAAAAACTTGACACATCATCTTCAAGCGCTTCTCTCAGACAACAAACAATCTTATAGGCAAGATCATCTGGAAGTTCAATAGAGGCTTCTACAATTTTATCCCTTATCAAGACAAAGCTCCTTTGGTCAAAGTTCGTAGAACAGAACGAAACCATTTATTTTTGATTGTAGTTTAACATAAAACGACGATTTCGTCAAGTAATTTTGCCTATATTTTTATTTTTGTCTATAATTTTTATTCCTCACCTGCTCTACATAGCCGAGAAGGTACAGGAACGCTGGCGCGGGGATGCGGTAGACGCTCTTTTCGCCGTAGGAATGAAGCCCGAAGTCCTCCGGGCGCTTGGTGATGAGAAGGTTTGGATGCTTCGCGCCCGCCTCCGTCACGATGGCGTCGTCCTCCGCGATCTTCGCCTGCTCGCGGTACTTGACCTCGATCATGATGGGCTCGAAACGTTCCGACTTGACGACGATATCGATCTCCTTGCCCTTCCCGCCGCCGCGGTAGTAACCGACCGTGGGCGCATCTTCATAGTAAAACGCCTTGATATGCTTATAGACGGCGGTTTCCGCAATCAGCCCCAGCTCCTCGGGATCGTTGGTGATGTCGTCCTTCATCAGAACGGCGTTGCGCATGGCTGCGTCGGCAATGTAGATCTTATTCTGATTCTTTAAAACCTTCTTTGCGTCTAATGTGACGAGCGGGCTTACATAGATAAGGCTGGCGCTCTCCAGATACCCAATATACTTTTCGATGGTCGTGCGGCTGACACCGTCCATCTCCTTGCCCATCGTCTGCAAGTTGATAATATTGGAAGAATTGTAGCAGAGGTACAAAAAGATACGCTCGATATCGGCGATGTTGCGGATACCGTAGATGGCTGGGATATCGCGCTTCAATGCCTTATCGACGATATCTTCCCGGAGAACGCGCTGGGCGTACAGATCGTCCTTGCTCAAAGCGAGCTCGGGGAAGCCGCCCACCTGCAGATAGCGGATAAAATGCACTTGCAGCGCGGAGAGCTTGCGCAGAATATCCTGCTGTTCGCGCTCGTCGCGCAGGTATAGCTGCGTGGGCTTGATGTCCTGCGGCAGCGGCGGCACGGAAATTTGCAGCAGCTCGCAGTATTCGTAAAAGGAGAGCGTCGGCACATGGATGACCTTCCAGCGCCCCAGACCGCTCTCGCTCGTCTTGTCCGAAAGGATGGGGCTTGCCGAGCCCGTCGCCATGATCTTGATCTTCGGGTCGGTGTCGTATAAGATCTTCAGCCAGTTGTTCCAGTCGGCGGCATATTGGATCTCGTCGAAAAAGCAGTACACCGTCTCGCTGGCAGAGATATTGGAACGGAAGGTCTCCATGACGGTATTCACCGAACACAGCTTCAAGAGCGGGTGATCGAAGGAGACAAAGAGGATATCCTTGGGGGAAACGCCCTGCTCCAAAAGTGCGGAGATCGCCTGATACATGATGGTCGTCTTGCCCGTGCGCCTGGCGCCGCACAGAACGACGGAGCGACGGATATCCTCGCGCATCATACAGCGGAATGCTTCAAAATAGGCAAAGCGGTGCATGGGCTTGACGAACTCCTTTTGAATAAAGCCCGTCCTCCACCACGGGTTGTAGGAATATAAAAGGTCTAAAACATTTTCACGGTTGACGATAGACATGGGTGCCCTCCTTATGAATAGTATAGCATAGAAATTTACTTTTCGCAAGCCTTTTAGCATTTTTTCTTCGTGTAATTGCTATTATAGTAGTAATTGTTTGCCAAAAAACGATCTATATATACCGATAACGCGCCAACCCCCGAGCCGGAATCGGCTCGGGGGTTGGCGTTTTACAAACTCTTCAAAAAGGCGACCAGAAGTTGGCGTTGGGAGGGTGAGAGGGATGCGAGACGGAATGTGTAATTTTCTTCCTCGTTGGGATAGTCGAAAAATTCTTTCAGCGTCAGCCCAAGCCCCCAACAAATGTGATCGAGGTATTCGACCGTCGGGCTCTTTTCGCCACGCTCTAACTGATAAATATATGTCGGAGACACGCCGGCTGCGTTTGCCAAAGCGTTTTGTGTCATCTTTTTTGCTTCCCGCAATTCTTTGATCCTGTTGGCAATTTCGCTCTTTTCCATAACCATAGCCCTCGCAAACTAAAACTATAGTTATAGTTTATTCCTTTCGAGTACCACATATTAAAACTTTCGTGTTGACGTTCTTTTACTATTGTGTTATAATATTATCACGATAGTAAAAAGTACGCACATGAATATGAACAATAGTAAAGCAAGAGGACAAACCAAATCGAAAGAGCGCGTGCGCGACCACGGGGAAGTATTCACGGCGGAACGGGAAGTAAAGGCAATGTGCGGCCTCGTGAAAGACGAAACAGAACGCATAGACAGCCGATTTTTAGAGCCTGCCTGCGGGGACGGCAATTTTCTTGCCGAAATTCTGACGCGAAAGCTCGCCGTTGTGCGAAAAAAGTACGGCAAAAGCCATTTAGACTACGAAAAAAACGCCGTACTTGCGGCAAGCAGCATTTACGGCGTGGATATTTTGATTGACAATGTGATTGCCTGCCGCGAGCGGATGTTCGGGATATGGAATAAAGAGTACACCGCCGTATGCAAAAAAGATTGCAGCGACGAAACGCGTGAAGCGGTCAGATTCATCCTTTCCCGCAATATCGTGTGCGGAAACGCGCTCACCCTTATGTGCGTGGACGAAAACGGCAACGACACGAAAGGGCCTATCGTCTTTTCCGAATGGTCGTTTATAACGGGTAGCCAAATACAGCGGTGCGACTATACGTTTGCGGAATTGCTTGCCCAGGATGACGAAAAGCACAATGCAAAACAGCAATCGATGTTCGACGCCAAGCCGAGCGATGAAGGCAAATTTTTGAAGCGGTATATTTCTCACTACAGGAGGGTGCAGGAAAATGGCTGAAAGTCTGTTTAATAAAGTATATAACCCCGACGTGCTATCCTGTCTAGCCAACCTTTCCAACGACGAAGTATTTACGCCGCCCGAAATCGTCAATCAGATGTTGGATATGCTGCCGCAGGAGCTGTTCAAAAATCCCGACACGACATTTTTAGATCCTGCCTGTAAGACGGGCGTTTTTTTGCGGGAAATCGCAAAGCGGCTCATCAAAGGATTAGAGCCACAATTCCCCGATTTGCAGGAGCGCATCGACCACATCTTCCAAAAACAGCTGTTCGGCATCGCCATTACGGAGCTTACAAGCCTGCTATCCCGCCGCGGCGTTTATTGCAGTAAATACCCGAACAGCGAATTTTCGGTAAGCTATTTCGATACTGCCGAAGGGAATATCCGCTATAAGCGCATTCCGCATACGTGGAAAGACGGCAGATGTATCTATTGCGGCGCAAGCCAAAAAGAATACGACCGCGGCGGCGAATTAGAGACGTACGCCTACGAATTTATTCACACGATAACCCCGGAGAAACTTTTCAATATGAAATTTGATGTGATCATCGGCAACCCGCCCTATCAGTTGAGCGACGGGGGAGGAACAGGTTCAAGCGCTATGCCGATATACCAGCACTTTGTAGAACAAGCCAAAAAGCTGAAACCGCGCTATTTAACAATGATCATTCCGTCTCGATGGTTTACAGGCGGGAAAGGCTTGGATGACTTTAGAAATGAAATGTTGCATGACGACAGGATAAGAGAGATCCATGACTTTGGTGATGCAAGCGAATGTTTCCCCGGCGTTGCCATCGAAGGGGGCGTATGCTACTTTCTATGGGATCGGGAGCAAAAGGGCTTATGCAAAGTTTTTTCTCACAATAAGGGTAACATCACCGCCATGTCGGAAAGGCCCTTATTGGAGAATGGAACCGACGTGTTTATCAGATATAATGAAATGATCTCTATTATTAGAAAAGTTACCGCTTTCAAAGAAGAAAGTTTTGCGAGTATTGTTAGCTCACGAAATCCTTATGCGTTTCACTCTGATTTTGTAGAAACAGAAAACCTTGATAAAACTTGTAAGATGCTCGGTGTAGAAGGAGGCAAACGGATTTATAAGCATATTCCTATATCAGCTTTAGGGCGCGGAGTGGATGAGCTTCAGCAATATAAAATATTTATCTCAAAAGCTGACGGGGCTGCCGGACAGATTGGATATCCTATTCCGGCCAGAATTATAGGAAAAGCAGAAGTGTGTGGCCCCAATATGGCTTGCACAGAAACTTTTTTACGAATCGGCCCTTTTGCGGGCGAACAAACAGCAAGTAATGTCAAGACTTATATGGAGACAAAGTTTTTTAGGGCATTGGTAGGAGCAAGAAAAAATAAAAATATGACTCAATCCACTTATTCCTTTGTCCCTATGCAAGACTTTTCAAAACCGTGGACAGATGAAGAACTATATCAAAAATACGATCTTTCACAAGAAGAAATCGACTTTATCGAAAGCATGATAAAGCCAATGGAATAAGGAGGAAGTTATGAGAACAAAATTGATATATGAAAGCCAAGAAGAGCATAGCGGCTATGGCGCGGGCAGCGGAGATACCGAACGTTATGAATATGAATGCCCTTGCGGAAAAGGGAAAATAATCGAAGAACATGACAATATTCCGGGATTCCGCGAACATGATGTTTATATTGCTTGTGATGAATGCAGAAAAAAATACATTCTCAATACCTCAAAAGGCGTTCGGGGATGGGAATTGATTGAGAAGAGATAACCATGCCACAAAACTTTTTCATTCAGCGGCCGAAGGTCACGCCGACCATTTACGCCTATCGTCTTATAGGCGTTTACTCTCACGACGGGTACTTAAAAATCGGCTACACCGACCGCGATGCGGAAACGCGCGTCAAAGAGCAATTACATACAAGCGGCGTGCCATATCAGATCGTCTTGAAAGAGAGCGCCATGCGCGCGGACGGAACTTGTTTTACCGACCATGATATTCATGCCGCCCTGCGACGCAAAGGATTTTACCAATTAAACGAAGGGCAGGACAAAAACGAATGGTTCCGCTGCAGCGAGCGCGACGTGCTTGCCGCCATCCATCAGGTGCGCGACGGTATCTTCACGCAGGAAAACCGTACGGTTGCCTTCAAAATGCGCCCCGAACAGCAACTCGCCGTGCAAAAGACGATGGCCTATTTTGCTTCCGCAAAAAAGGAAGAGCCCAACAAAGCCCCGAAATTTTTGTGGAACGCCAAAATGCGCTTCGGCAAGACGTTTGCCACCTATCAGCTCGCCAAAAAAATGGGCTTGAAACGCGTTCTCGTGCTCACCTTCAAGCCTGCCGTGGAGAGCGCCTGGCGGGAAGACCTTTTAACGCACGTCGATTTTGAGGGCTGGCAGTTTATCTCCAACAAAGACGCGCACGACAAAAAGGTCAACATTGACAGGCAGTACGAGCAGGCGGATAAAAGCCGCCCAATCGTCGTGTTCGGTTCCTTCCAAGACCTTTTGGGGACCAACGAAAACGGCGGCATCAAGGCAAAAAACGAGTTCATCCACAGCGACAACTGGGATCTCGTCGTGTTCGACGAATACCATTTCGGTGCATGGCGTGAGAACGCGAAAAAGCTGTTCGACAACCCCGACGAAGAAGCGGACAGCGACTTCGACTTGGAAAAATACAAGCGCGACGAGGCAGACAACGCCTATAACGAGACCTTTCTTCCCATCACGACGGACTATTACCTTTTTTTGTCCGGCACGCCCTTCCGCGCCCTGAACAGCGGCGAATTCATCGAAGATCAGATCTATAACTGGACGTATTCGGATGAGCAGCGCGCAAAAGAGAGCTGGATAGGCTCGAACAACCCGTACCTTTCGCTGCCGCGCATGGTCATGCTCACCTACCGCATCCCCGAAAGCATCCGCCAGATCGCCGTACAGGGCGAGTACGACGAATTTGACCTCAACGTGTTCTTTTCCGCAAAGGGCAAGGGTGACGACGCCCGCTTTGTGTATGAGAACGAGGTGCAGAAATGGCTCGACCTCATCCGTGGTGCCTATCTGCCCTCGAGCATCGACGATTTGAAATTGGGGCAGGACAAGCGCCCTCCCATGCCCTATTCGGACGTGCGGCTTCTGAACGTTTTGACGCATACCCTATGGTTTTTGCCCAACGTGGCGAGCTGTCAGGCGATGGCAAACCTCTTAAAACAGCGGCAGAACGCCTTCTATCACGATTATACCGTCAACGTGTGCGCAGGCACGGCGGCGGGCATCGGACTGGACGCATTGCGGCCCGTGCAGGCTTCCATGCAAGACCCGCTGCAAAGCAAGACCATCACTCTCTCCTGCGGGAAACTGACAACGGGAGTCACCATCCGTCCGTGGACGGGCATCTTTATGCTGCGCAACTTAAAATCGCCCGAAACGTACTTTCAGGCGGCATTCCGCGTGCAGAGCCCGTGGGAAGTTACCGATGACAACGGCGACAAGCGCATCATGAAGCAGGAATGTTATGTGTTCGATTTCGCGCTCGACAGGGCTCTCAGGCAGATCTCCGACTATTCCTGCCGCCTGAACGTCGAGGAGAGCAACCCCGAAAAGAAGGTTGCGGAGTTCATTCACTTCCTACCTGTTCTCGCCTACGACGGCAGCACCATGAAACAAGTGGACGCGCAGGACATCCTCGACATCGCCATGGCGGGAACAAGCGCAACTTTGCTTGCCAAGCGTTGGGAATCGGCTTTGCTCGTCAACGTAGACAACGAAACGCTCGCCCGCTTGTTGAGCAATCAGGACGCGCTGGACGCACTCATGCGTATCGAGGGCTTCCGCTCGCTCAATCAGGACATTGCGACCATCATCAACAAGTCCGAACACGTCAAAAAGGCGAAGAAGGAGAACGAGGGGAAACTTTCAGAGAAAGAAAAGCGCGAACTGACGCAAGAAGAGAAGGAATACAAGTCCAAACGCAAGGAGATACAGGAAAAACTCATCAAGTTCGCTACGCGCGTGCCGGTGTTTATGTATCTGACCGATTACCGCGAACGCTCGCTCAAAGACGTCATCACGCAGTTAGAGCCGGGGCTTTTCAAAAAGGTAACGGGGCTGAACGTCAAAGATTTTGAACTTTTGTGTTCTCTCGGCGTGTTCAATGCCCCGCTGATGAACGACGCGATTTTCAAATTCAAACGCTACGAGGATTCGAGCCTGTCCTATACGGGCATCGAAAAGCATATTTCCGACGAGGTCGGCGGTTGGGATACTACCATCCGTCGCGAGGAATACGAAAAGCTGTTCTATAACCAACAAGCCACGATGGAGGCGCCCGCCTTCGATGAAGAGGTCGCGGCGGCTGCCGCGGTCAGCGCCCGCGTTTCGGAAAACGGGGATAGTTTTGAAGATGAAACGGAAACCGAGCTCACGGAAATCAATGCCGCGCATCCTGCCGTCTATACGACCATTGCCGAAGAAAAGCCCGAAGAACAGATGCCCGCATTCGACCTTTCTACCCTTGCGGAAGGCGATATTGTTCTGCACGCCAAGTTCGGCGAAGGGAAAATCGTCAAGCTCGACAAGTCGGGAAAGTATATCCACGTCGCCTTCTCCGTCGGCGAAAAAACCTTTGCGGGCAGCGCCTTTGAACAGGGATTTTTAAAATTGAAGGAATAAATTGCAAACATACGTTCGTATTCCATTGACAGAGCGAGAAAAGTATGATATAATGCAAAAGTACGGGGAGAATGTTGCCTGTGCCTTTTTATCGTGCCGCTAAGTTGGCATGAAGATGTCTCCTTGCAATGAGGAGAGTTGCGCGGAAGGTATGCGTTCCGCGTGTGCGGAGCAAGTTCTCCGCGATGTTTTCGGCGCACCATGCGCCGCACCCGAGCCGTTTGAAAAGACGCGCGATGACAGGCTTTTTTCGTTATATGCTTTTTTAAGAAAGTACGCCGTTGCCATTGCAAGTTTAAGCACGTGCCGTGATGGGCTTTTATAAGTGTACGCTTTTTTTCGGAAAGTACGGCCCTCAGCGACGGAAACATCCCTACAACTTAACAGAATGGTTGACCACCATAGAGCGGAAAGAAACCGCTAAACAAGGTCAAAGTCGGTGACAAGGAAAGAGCAGTCAGCGGCTTTTTTGCGTCCTTTTTTAGGCTATCGACCACGCCCTTTCGGTGTGGGATAAGGATAGAAAAATACAATTTTGGGAGGAAAGTTATGAGAAAGCAAACGACGATCAGACCGCCGTAATGCTATGACAAAGCGATGGCTTACAGCAAATCAAAAGCCTCTTTTCGGGAAGCAATCACTTTTCGTGCCGACGAAAGTATAGCCCACTATACTTCGTTCCGAAGTTTAGTGGGCTCTGCGAGGCTTTTTAACAGGAAAAATCAAAGGAGATAAATCTATAAGCTATTTAGTGTGTCACATGAAAAAGTATCACAAGACGGACATTGCGCCCGTCGAACAGGAGAACGAGCGGGATGAAACTTACCAAGCAAGCAACCCGCAGATAGACCCCACGCGCACGAGCGGCAACTATCACATTGTCAAACGGCAGCGCAGCTACACGCAGTTCATCAACGATAAGATCGAGGCTCTTGACCTTCCGACCAAAGTGCGCAAGGATGCCGTTCTGATGTGCTCCTTCGTTGTGGGCTCGGACAGGAAATTCTTTGGCGAGCTATCTCCAAGCGAGCAACGGCAATTCTTTGCCGAATGCACCCGCTTCTTTTCGGAGCACTACGGCGAGGGCAATATCATTTCTGCCGTTGTCCATACGGACGAAACCACGCCGCACCTGCACCTGAATTTAATTCCCATTGCGGACGGCAGACTGTGCGCGAAGAAGCTGTTTGACAGGAAGGCGCTTACCGCATTGCAGACAGACCTGCATCGAGAAGTCGGCGCGAAATGGAATTTGCAGCGCGGCAAAGAAGGAAGTCAGGCAAAACACCTTGACACGGCGGAGTTCAAGGCGAAGAAGATCGTCGAGCAGGCGCACGGGCAGGCAAAAAACATCATTGCCGAAGCTGACCATAACGCAGAGCGCAAAATGAAAATTGCCCAAATTCACGCGGATGGAATCCTATCGCAGGCGAAACAGACGGCGGAGAAAACAAATCAGCAAGCGCAGGAATATCTGAACGGCATCGTGCAGGGTATCGAGGCGGAGCGTAGCAAGCCCACACCAAAGCGAAAACGGCAAGCCGAGGAGGAGCTTTCTGCCCTCCGCACGGAGAACGTTGCCCTGCGGCAGTCAAAGGCTATTGCCGACCGCGACCGCAGCGACCTTTTCGAGCAGTTGCAGAAAGCTGAACGCCGCGCCAAAGGCAAAGAGCAAGCATTCGGGATGGTGAGCGATATGCTCGCCGCCTATCCCGCCGAGTTCGACGCTCTCTTAAACAAATCGCGTGAAAAGAACTCCGCCCCGTCGTTCAAGTCAAACGACAACGACCGCGGCGGAAAGTAAAATTGAATAACCGAATACAAGGAGAAAAGCTATCGAGCACATTACATAACAACGGGGAATGACGAGAAGAAACAAAACGACAGGCACTTCAAACTGCGAGCTTGACTCGCTCGCACGGTTTCTGCTGCCCGCGATCCGCGCCTATATGGCGGACGAGGAAAATCAACGGACGTTTGAAAAGTGGCAGGCAGAACGCGCTTTACAGCCAAATCGCAAGTAAGAATATCCGATTCGGATGACCGTGAAAAAAATACGGTAAGGGGCCGCCGCTTGAATGCGTTGCGGAATATAAGTCTATTTATCAGATCATCAGGTTGCGCCGAAATTCATAAACCTTGATCAACGGCAGCGGCGGATGCTTCAAACGAAGCACCCGCCGCTTTTTTAGTTGACTAATTCGATATTATATGATAGTATTACTTTAAATAATTCACGAAAGGGATTGTACATGAATTCTGAAATTCTTGTGAATGAAATATCAAGGTTGATTACCGATGTTTCTACAATCGCCGGTAACCCACTTCAACAATCCAAAGATTTTGATGTAGAGTATCAATCGCAAGGGAATCATCCATCCAAATTACCACAAGGCAAAATGGCTGTTTATATTTTTATTCATAATAACGAAATCCTTAAAATCGGGCAAGCCGGCCAAAATAGCAATGCTAGGTATCAAAGTCAGCATTATATAGATTTTACTGGCAAAAGAAAGAATTCAAGTACTTTAGCAAAAAGTCTAAAACACGATCCAACTTTTGTTGTTGGAAGCGACATCCGAAAATGGATTATTAATAATTGCGAACGCGTTAATATTCTTATTCCTGGACGCAACAATAAACACGAAAATAAGAAGCTATTAAACTTTATTGAAGGATTGTTGCAATACAAATATAATCCTCGGTACGAGGGCTAATTTAATATACTATACCATTTTTCTATTTTACATTTGGCTCTGTCACAACAAATGGTTGATTTTTGACGAGA
>UMIY01011756.1_pt1 | contig 24136 bp, 21 predicted proteins | sample 1965921 | NCBI WGS metagenome assembly UMIY01 (sample SAMEA4836134, study PRJEB28245) | human gut metagenome | biome: gut microbiome; material: fecal sample | place: Denmark | collected 2008
GCATAGTTTATAATTATTATATAAAAGGGAGGAATCGATATGAATTCAAAAACTTTAGCAAAGGATTTAATCAAGTTTATTGATGCAAGTCCATGTGCTTTTTTTGCTGTTAAGGCGATGGAAGAAGAACTACATAAGAGTGACTATAAAGAATTAAAAGAAGAAGACAAGTGGGATTTAAGCTTAGGGGGAAAGTATTTTGTAAAGAAAAATGATTCAGCCATCTTAGCTTTTGAATTACCAAATACTAAAAAGGATCTTGCTTTTAAGATCATCGCTTCTCACTCTGATAGTCCATGCTTTAGAGTTAAACCAGAACCAGATATTTATCAAAATTGCTATCACAAGCTAAATACTGAAGTTTATGGTGGAGCTATCTTGCACACATGGTTCGATAGAGCTTTATCGCTAGCTGGTAGAGTATATACAAAGAATAAAGAAGATGCACTTCATCCAAAGATGCACTTAATTAATATTGACAAGGATCTTATGAGTATAGTAAGTCTTTGCATACATCAAAACAGAGAAGTAAACAAGGGTTTCGATATAAACGCTCAAAAGGATACTCTTCCAATTCTTGAGCTAATTAACGATACTATGGAAAAACTTAAATTAGAAGATATCATAGCAAAGGAATTAAAAGTATCTAGAGAAGATATTCTTGATTTTGATTTATTCTTATATGACAGAGAAGGCGGCAAGATTGTCGGCTTAAATGACGAATTTGTTCAAGTTGGTAGACTTGATAACTTAGCCATGGCTCATCTATCATATAAGGCGCTTATTGCTAATAAGGCTTCAAAGGCAATAAATTTAATTTATGTTTCTGATAATGAAGAAGTAGGCTCAATGACTAAACAAGGCGCAAACAGTCCATTCTTAAAGAATGTTATGAGAAGAATAATTTTAGCCCTTGGTTTAGATGATGAAGAATTTTATAGAGTAAAGGCAAAATCATTTATGATTTCATCTGACCTTGCTCATGCTTATCATCCTAATTATCCAGAAAAGTGTGATATAACAAACATGCCTAAGATGGGCGAAGGCGTTTGTATTAAGTATGCTGCAAATCAAAGCTATACATCGGACGCTGAGTCAGCTTCTGTATTTAAGCAATTTGCAGAAAATGCTGGAGCAAAGGTACAAGCATTCTTAAATAGATCAGACGTTCATGGCGGATCAACTATTGGCCCAATCAGTTCAACTCAATTAGATATAAAATCAGTTGACATCGGTAACCCAATACTTGGTATGCACTCAGTTAGAGAATTTGGAAGCGTTGAAGATCATTATAACTTGTATAAGATATTCACAGAATTTTTCAAATAATGAAGGGTAAAAAGACTAAAATCTTTTCTTTAATCGTAATTGCTTTATCTATAGTAATAGTACTTTTAAGTGCATACTTTATTGACGGACCAGAGAAAATCATATCAACAGTGAGGCAAGCTAATGGATTTTACTTGCTATTAGCAGCCTTCTTGATATTTTTATTTTGGTTTTTTGGCTCACTTTCTCTTAATGCACTTTTAAAAGTGTTGGGTGCAAAAATTAGGCCAGTTGATGCATTTAAGGTAACTATGACGGGAGCCTTCTTTAACGCAATCACACCATCATCAACAGGTGGACAGCCTATGCAAGTGATGCGCATGAGAGACTTTGGCTTAGCTCCAGGACTTTCATCGTCAGTAGTAATTTTATTACTTATAATAAACAATGTCGTTACACTTATCTTGGGATTGTTCTCGATATATTATTCCTATCACAGCTTAGGCAAGGCATGGTTCACTGGTCTTATGATGATTCTTGGCGTTGCTTTAAGCGTTTTAGTAACATTTTTAATAGCGAGCGTAATAATATTTCCAAGAAAGAGTAAAGAAATTATAGTTAAGATTGTAAGATTTTTTAACAAGAAGAATCCTAAAGAACAAATAGAAAGATTAGATAGACAGATAGATTCGTTTTATGACTCATTTAGAGTATTTAAGATGGAAGGCTTATATAAACTTTTGCCGTGCGCAATATTTGTAGCATTTCAAAACATATCTTTGTGGTCAATACCTCACGTAGTTTTTTCAGCCTTTGGAGGAGTAACAAGTGATGTAGTGCTAAGTGTGTGCGCTGCATGCATGGTCGCACTGATTTCAGGTTATGTGCCGCTACCAGGAGCTGCGCTAGGAGCTGAAGGAGCATTCTTGGGTATATTTGGTCCATTATATAAAAATATCTCGTCAATTGCCATAGTAGTGATACTTTGGAGAGTATTTACATTTTACGCACCAATCATAGTTGGAGCGTTCTTTACAGTTAATTTCAAATCAGATAAAGAGGTAGAAAGAAATGAATAACGAAGAGAAAAAATATATACCAAGTGTCGATACAGTTCTTAGAAGACATGTACAAAAAGTTCCTGAAGCAGTTTATAGATGCTCAGGCATAAACATCATGGGAAGAAGGATTAAGTCCTTAGTATTTTCAACTGATGTTGCCATCATCAGAAATACTAATGCAGATGGTGTTATAGCTGTATATCCATTTACACCAGAGTTATCAATAACAAAGGCGATACTTGATGTTTCACCAGGACCTGTCTTTGTTGGTGTTGGCGGAGGTTTGACTACTGGTCAAAGAAGTATACAGATAGCTTTTCAAGCAGAGCTTCACGGAGCTTTTGGCGTAGTTGTAAACGCTCCTATGAAAAATGAAGTTATTAAAGAGATGTCTGAGTATATAGATATACCTGTAATTGCTTCAATCGCTTCATTTAATGACGATATTGAAGGCAAAATCAATGCAGGAGCAAGAATACTTAATATAGCTGGCGGAAGAGAAACAGCAAATTTAATTAGACACGTAAGAAAGATAGTCGGAGAGAAATTTCCTATCATAGCAACAGGCGGTCACAGCGATGAGCATATACTTGAGACAATAAATGCAGGAGCAAACTGTCTTTCATACACACCAAAAACATCGCCAGAGATACTTGAAGACATAATGATTGCTTATAGAGATAAATAAGATGATTCACCTCTATTATTAGAGGTGTTTTTCATGTTAGATGTGATTTTATTAGCTCTATTATAGTTCTTATATTGACTAGACTTATATTGAAAAAAATTATTGTTTATGATATAATTATCATGAAATTTTATGAAGAGGTATTAAATGAACAATTTAGGAAAAACAATTGAAGCAAAAATAATTGCTAAGAATGGAAACGAATATACTCTAGAAGACTTTGATCATAACAGATATCATGCCAAGTCCGATGAAAAGCATCATGATATAGGCGATACTGTTAAAATTTTTAATTATCCAGTAGATAATGAAATTGTATCATCTTTTAGACTTCCATATATTGAAGTAGGCGAGATTAAGGCATTAAAGGTAGTTAGCAAAACAAAAATTGGCTACTTTTTAAACATGGGACTTGAAAAAGATGTTTTATTGCCATTTTCAGAAGCAATTAGAGATCCAAAACTTAACTCCATGGTACTTGTTAAGCTATATATAGACAAGTCTGGTAGACTTGCGACTACTATGAAGATAAGAAAGACTTTAGAGAGGTCTGATAATATTAAAAAAGGCGATATTGTTGATGGTATCATTTACAATATCTCTAGAGAATTTGGCTTATTCATAGCAGTTGATGACAAATATGAAGCCATGGTTCAAAAGAAGGATGTCTTCGAAGACCATGAAGTAGGCGAGAGAATGAAGTTTAGGGTACAAACTGTTCGCGAGGACGGAAGGCTTTTATTAAGCACTAAACTTGAAAAGTCAGCTTATGACGAGCACAAGAGTGACTCGATTAAGGTATATGAAATATTATTAAAGCATAAAGGTAAGATGAATTACGCGGATAAGAGCGATCCTGATGATATAAGGAAGGTCTTTAACATGAGTAAATCATCATTTAAAAGGGCAATCGCCATTTTGTATAGACAAAGAAAAATTATTATAAATGACGATTCCATCGAAATTAAGGAGGATTAATATGTCAGTAAAAATTAACACAGAAGTAATTGAGATGATGCTTTTCTTTTGGCAAAGCATTTCAGAGAGAGAAAAGGTTTCTGAAGACTATATCAGAAGCGTAGCAGAAAGAGATGAAATGAAATACACTTTCTGCGAAGGATTCAATGAAGAATCAGTTAGAAAAGTACTATCAGCTATATCAAATAATGAACTTTTAAGCGACGCTTCAAAAGAAGAAAAGAAGTTTTGGAACAACAATATGTGGATGACAGAGGATTTAGGCGTTGTAAACATGATGGTTGAGCCAATCAAAAAACTTAACTTAGACGGACTTAATGCTAACAAGACATTAATTTTCGTTCCAGGTCATTTAGAAGAAAAATATATCGATGGAGACACTATAGTAGTGAACTTCTTTAAAATAAATGTAGATATTTTCGGAGGAACAGGAGCAGTTACAGTTAACGGTAAAGACTTTAAAGACTATATCGTTGATTTAGTTCAAGGCAAATAATTAATAAAACATCAGGAGGCAGTATGGAGATATTAAAAGTAGAGCACTTATCAAATGCTTTTGATGGAAAAGAAATTTTAAAAGATGTAAATTTTACAGTTAATTCTGGAGAGATAATTGGCTATATAGGACCCAATGGTGCTGGCAAATCAACAACTATCAAGATAATCATGGGTCTTAATAGAGATTATTTTGGAGATGTAACTGTCTTTGGTAAAAATATTAAGGATTCGCTTGATTATAAGAAAAAGATAGGCTACGTGCCAGAAGCGAGTGAAGTTTATGAGAATTTGACAGCAGTTGAAAATATTGAGCTAAACGCAGCTCTTTATGAAATTGATATTGAAAGCGCTGTTCAAAGAGCTAAGACTATGCTAGAAGTGCTTGAGATGAAAGATGTGATGGATTCACAAATATCATCATTCTCAAAGGGTATGAGACAAAAGTATCTATTTGTCTTATCCTTATTGCACGACCCAGACATAGTATTCTTAGATGAGCCACTAAGCGGTATTGATGCAAACTCAGTTTTAGTAATAAAAGAAATACTTGCCTCGCTTAAAAATAAAGGCAAAACTATATTTTATTCATCACATATCTTAGAAGTAGTTGAAAAACTATCAGATAAGATAATTTTGCTTCAAGACGGAAAAGTTATTTTAAATGACAGCATTGAGAATATTAAAAAGACTCTTAATAACAATGAAGGCAGTGATGAATCTCTTGAAAATATATTCAATGAAGTAACTGGATTTACAAATCATAAAGAATTAGCGGAAGAATTCGTTAAAGCCATGGGTGAGAGTGATGTTTAAATTATTCTCACTAAAAGTGCTTGATTTATTCAAGCCGCTTTTTAACGGACTTAAGGTTAACTATGAAAAGCTTAGAGCAATACTTAAGGCAAAGCTTATCATGGAAAACAGAAGAACATCTGCTTTTTCCAATAGCTTTTCGAGTCAAGAAAGCAATAGTAAAATATCACAATTCTTTCAAAATAGCAATTTTTTCAAAAGAGGCTATATATTATTTTTAATTTATGGACTAATACTAGCAGGACTTTGCGCTAGTATTGATGATATAAAAATAAGGTACACAGTTCTTTTTGCTGTAGGTATGTTTTTGTTCTTCGCAGGAATCATCGTAGACTTTACTGAAGTTCTTATAGATACAAGAGATAGAGACATTTTACTTTATAAACCTGTTGGCGAAAAAGAAATAAATTTAGCAAGGTTAATATCACTAATCATATATGTAGTGAAATTAGCCTTAATTATGTTTGGTCCAGCACTTTTGCTTACATTAGTAAAAAGGCCGCAAGAAGTGCCTATACTACTAGTTGAAGTAGTTATGCTATCTGTAAGCCTTGTAATGTTTGAATATATATTTTATTATGTATTATTTAGAATATTTAAAAATCTTAATATCAAATCTATAATAACAACAGTACAAGTACTAATCTTTGTTGTACTTATGATAGGCTTTCAAGTTTTTGGACACATTGTTGATAAAGAAATGGCGATAAAAATATTTTCAAGTGAAGCTTTTAAATATTTATTCATACCAATGTGGTTCACAGGACCATTTGAGCTATTATATGGCAATTTTGAAACTATAAATATAATTTATACAGTACTTTTAATTGTATTTTTCATTGGATTTATAGCGATAAATACAGCTATATCCAAAGATTTTGAAGAAATTTTATCCAAGAAGAATAAAGTAATTATAAATAAAAAGTCAAGCTTTTTACAAAGACTAACAAATAAGTTTTTTGCCAAGAATGATATGGAAAGAGCTGGGGTGAACATGGTATTTTGGATGAAAGGCTCTGATGAAAAACTAAAATTTCAATTAGGCTCTATATCACTTATGATAATTGTTTATCCACTAATCTTTCTTTTTGCTGCGTTTAAGAAGGGCAGCGACCCAATGGCTGATATGGTTTTAAGAGATCATGCGAGGTTTGTGACTTTAATTAATTACATGTCATCTATGATGGCTCTGGGCATTTGGCAAATTTTAAATTATGCTACAAATTATAAAGCATCGATAATACATTTAATCACAGGCAATCTAAGGCTTAAAGAATTTAGAAATGGCGTGAAAAAAGGAGGCTTATTTTCCTTTATATTTGTGCCAGTTTTGATAAATGCGATGCTTATGTCATTATTTGTAAAAAATGCTTGGTTTATTGACTATATCAATCCAATCATATTTATAATGCTATCAGGTATCATCGCTTCGGACCTTTTACTGAAGAATATACCATTCTCATTGGACATAACAAAGATTAAGAATGGACAAAAGGGATACTTTTGGGCTGGCATGGCGGCTATGTTTATAACAGCATTGCTTGCAGGATTAAATGCCTTACTTATATTTTTAAACACACCATTTATATATTTATATTCATTAATTGGTTTAGGAGCACTAATATATTTACTTAAAAAATAGGGGAAACAATGAAAGCAATAGATTTGGACGAAAGACGAGACTTAATTCTTCATGGCGACATGAAAAAGACAATAATAACGCTCGCAACACCTATAGTTTTAAACAACATAATACAAACGCTCTACAATCTAGTTGATTCTTATTGGGTATCAGGTATTGGCGAGATAAGTTTCGCAGCGACTGGATTTATTTGGCCAGTTATGTTTTTGTTTATATCCATAGGTATCGGTTTATCAATAGCATCGACGAGTCTTATTTCTCAGCTCATTGGTAGAGGTGATATTCAAAAAGTAAAAACATATAAAGAAAATGTTTATATATTAACCATTATACTGTCTATCATATTAGTAAGTATAGGGATAGTTTTTTCTTCGACCATACTTAAACTAATGGGCGCAGAAGGAAAATTATTCGAAGAGAGCAAGGCTTATCTGGATATTTTATATCTAGGAATACCCTTTGTATTTATATTTTTCTCGACGAATTCTATGTTCCAATCAGCTGGAGATACAAGAACTCCAACCATAGTTAGTGGTATATCAACAATAATCAATGCCGTACTTGATCCTATATTTATATATGATAAAATTCCATTCATTGGTCTACAAGGACTTAACATGGGGATTAAGGGGGCGGGACTTGCGACTATATTATCACAAGCCTTTATGGCAATAATTTTAATTATAAGCGCAATTAAAAAAGGTTTAATTGATATAAACTTTTTTAAATATAAATTTGATAGTGCTGCCTGTAAAAAGATTATTTCTATAGGCGTTCCGTCATGTGTAGGTCAATCAGGTGAAGCACTAGGCTTTATCATACTTAATACTTTTGTTTTATCCTACGGTCAAGATACATTGACTGCCTTTGTAACAATAAACAGGGTCACATCAATCATATCGCAGCCACCAGGAGGTATAGGCCAATCAATAGTAAGCATAGTTGGTCAAAATAAGGGCGTTAAAAATTATGACAGAGTAAAACTCGCCTTTAGAACCGCTTGTAATATGTCAAACTTTATTTGCGTTCTAGGCTCAATAGTGGTTTGGATATTTAGAGATCAAGTTTTAGGAATATTTTTAAATAATGCAAGCGAAAATCTTATGTATCTTTCAAGAGAATATTTGTTTTTCATCTTGCTAACTAATTTTTGCATGGGTCTTTATAATGTTTATCAAGGACTTTTCCAAGGTTCAGGAAAAACTGATCTTGCGATGAAGATGCTTCTTGGAAGACTTTGGGTATTAAGAATACCTATGATACTGGTATTTAAACATGTATTTATGATGGGGCCTATCGCAATATGGCTTGCGATGAGTTTATCAAATTTATGCACATCATTGTATGGCTACATACTATATAGAAAAGGTAATTGGAAAGGGGATATAATCTAATGAATCAAGCTATAATTCTAGCAGCTGGCGAAGGCTCTAGAATGAAATCATCTCTGATTAAGGTCTTGCACAAGATAAACGGTAAGGCAATGCTAAAGTACGTTTTAGATGCGACTGAAAGAGCTGGCTTTGACAAGAGATATTTAATTGTTGGCAACAACAAAGATAAGGTTATCGAAGAATTTTCTTCAGATAAAAGCATAGAGTTTATCGAACAAAAAATGGGGCCAGGAGAGCCTTATGGCACTGGTTATGCAGCATCACTTGCCAAGGACCATATAAAAACTGATGATAACGTATTAGTTATTTTTGGAGACACACCACTAGTAGATGAAGAAATATTAAAAGATTTTCTTAAATTTCATAAAGATAACGATAATAACATGACTATATTAAGTGCCATCTTAGACAATTGTGATGGTTATGGCAGGATACTTAGGGATAAAGATAATAATCTTACTAAGATAGTTGAGCAAAAAGATGCAAACGATGAGGAGCTTAAGATAAGAGAGGTTAATTCTGGTATATATTGCTTCAAAGGCGAAGACTTTTTAGACGCAATAAATAATTTGAAGAATGATAACGTTAAAAAAGAATATTATCTTACAGATGCTGTTGCTTATCTATTGAATAAAAATAAAAAGGTTGATGCATATATAAGCGATGATCAAAATATTGCTCTAGGCGTTAACAATCAATTAGATTTATCCAAAATTGAAGAAATTGTAAGAAAGAAAATTATTACAAAATGGATGATAGAAGGTGTTTACTTTAAAAATCCATCCAATGTATATATAGAAGAAAATGTTAAAATTGGCAGAGACGTAGAGATATATCCAGACGTTATACTTGAAGGAAATACGATTATTGAAGATAATGTAAAGATATATGGCTACACTAGGATAAATAATTCACATATAGCAAAAGGAGTTACTATAGAGAGCTCATTGATTGAAGACTCATTTATTGATGAGAGGACAAAGGTAGGACCAAACGCACACCTTAGACCAAATTCAAAAATTGGCAAAGATTGTAAAGTTGGTAACTTTGTTGAAATAAAAAATGCTAGCTTAGGCGATGGGACGAAAGCTGGTCATTTAGCGTATGTGGGCGATGCAGATGTTGGCAGTAATGTCAATATCGGCTGTGGCGTAATATTTGCAAATTATGATGGCAAGAATAAATACAGATCAAGAGTAGAAGATAATGCCTTTATAGGCAGCAATTCTAATTTGGTTGCTCCAGTTGAGATAGGCGAAAATGCTTATGTAGCTGCTGGCTCAACCATAATAACAGAAGTTAAAAAGGATTCTTTGTCAATAGCAAGAGCTAGACAAGTTGATAAGATAGATTGGGTAAAAAATAAAAAAAATATGGAGGAAGAAAAATGAATTCATTTCTAGGACAACTAAAAGTTTTAACAGGAAACGCTAATAGAAAATTAGCAAAAGATGTATGCAAGCACTTAGGTGCAGAGCTTATTGATTCTGAAGTTACACATTTCTCAGATGGAGAAATAGCTGTAAATATCAAAGAAACAGTAAGAGGCGCTGACGTATTTATCATTCAACCAACACATGAACCAGTTAATGATAACCTTATGGAGCTTTTAATCATGATAGACGCATGTAAAAGAGCTTCAGCTGGCAGAATCAACGCTGTTATTCCATACTATGGATACGCAAGACAAGACAGAAAGACTAAACCAAGAGAACCAATCACAGCTAAATTAGTTGCTAATCTAATTGAAAAAGCAGGAGCAGATAGAGCTGTTCTTATGGACCTTCATGCAGGACAAATACAAGGCTACTTTGATATACCAGTAGACCATCTATCAGCTATAAAACACTTAGCAGAGTACTTTAAGTCATTGAATCTTAATGATGTAGTAGTAGTTTCACCAGACCTTGGCGGAGTTACTCGCGCAAGAAATTTTGCTAATGAATTAGACGCTCCAATCGCTATAATCGAAAAGAGAAGACCAAAGCCAAACGTATCAGAAGTTATGAACGTTATAGGTGACGTTGAAGGCAAAACTTGTATCTTAGTTGACGATATCATAGATACAGCAGGAACTATTTGCCATGCAGCTGAATATTTAACTGAAAAGGGCGGAGCAAAGAAAGTTTATGGCTGCGCAACTCACGGTGTACTATCTGGACCAGCTATTGAAAGACTTATCTCTAGTAAGCTTGAAGAGTTTATAATTACAGATACAATACCACTAAACATTGGTAACGTTACTGACAAGATTAAAGTTGTAAGCATAGCTGATCAACTAGCTAAGGCAATCGAAAGAATTCATAACAACGAATCAATAAGCTCGATATTTGATTAATGAAACTCATAGTAGGACTAGGCAATCCTGGAGATCGCTTTGATGGAACTAGGCATAATGCTGGCTTTGAGACTATAGATATATTAGCGGACGAACTAAATGTAAAGCTTAATAATGCTAAGTTTCATGCACAATTTGGCTACACGACATATAATGGAGACAAGCTTTATCTAATGAAGCCTATGACATATATGAACGAGAGCGGTATTGCTATAAGAGAGTTTATGGCATATTATAAACTTGATATCAAAGATTTAATTGTAATAGTTGATGATATCGATATAAATTTTGCTACGCTTAGGATAAAAAAGTCAGGAAGTGCTGGCACACACAACGGTTTAAAGTCAATTGTTTATCAGCTTAACAACGATAAATTTACTCGCGTAAAGATTGGTGTAGGCAAAAAGGCGGAACATTTTGATCTGGCAGACTTTGTTCTGTCTAGATACTCTAAAGAAGAAAAAGTAGATATAGAAAAAACATATAAAAACGCAGCAAAAGCGTGCCTTTGTATACTTGATAAAGGCGAAGATTATGCGATGAATATGTACAACGGAAAATAGGTGGAATATGGATATTTTACAAAAAGGCTTATTAGCTTTTCAATACAAAGATATAGTTAAGGACGTTAAAAACTGTTTAAGTCCTATATTTATAAATGGTCTTGTAGAAGAAGCTATAGGCGTTAGCGTTAAAACTATCCAAGATGAAACAAATACTAGTTCAATCATCATCACATATGATGAAGCAAGAGCAAGAAGAATTTATGAGGATTTAAAAAATTCTCATGCCAATGTATATTATTTAAAAAAGAGAGAGATGCTTTTTTATAATGTTAGCGACTCCTCTTTAGAAACTGAATATTCAAGGATACAGACGCTTATGTCTGTACTCAAGGACAAAAACTCTATCTTGATAATGGATGTAAAAACTCTTGATGAAGAGCTTATCTGTCAAGATATCTACAAGAGCCTAAGTTTTAGCTTAAAGACTAGTCAAGTCGTTAATATTGATGAATTAACTAGTTCTTTAACTGAGCTTGGATACAAAAGAGCAAGCATCGCCTCTAATAAAGGTGAGTTTGCTCTTAGAGGCTCTATTGTGGATATATTTGACTCGATTTCTGATATGCCATTTAGGATAGAGTTTTTTTCTGATGAAATTGATTCTATAAGAATATTTGATAAAGACACACAAAAAACTATTGCAACGACTGAAGAAATTATTATTAATCCGGCGAGAGAAATTTTAATTCTTGATAAATACAAAAAAAATATTATTGATAATTTAAAAAAAGATTTTGACAAGACAAAAGAAGCTAACAAAAGCTCATACTCACTTATGAATGAGAAGTTTAAAGAATATTTTGAGATGCTTAAGGAAGATAGTTTTGATAAGAACAGATCTCTACTATTAAGATATATTCCTGATAAATTCAAGTCGAGCATCTTTGATTATTTTGATGAAAATACTTATATTTATTTAGATGAGAGTAAAAGACTTGAAGAAGAGTATGATAAGTACATAAATTTTCACTCTCAAGAGATGGAGTCCTTATATAAGAATGGCGAGATACTTCAAAAAGAGTTTAACGCCATCATGTCATATGGTGACGTTCTTAATAGGATTAAAAAGAATAATTTAGTTTTACTGTCAAATATTTTATTAAATACAAAAGATTTTAATCCAAAAGCTATTTACAATTTACATTTAAATTCTGTAACAAAATATAATTCTAAGTATGAAGCGCTTCTTGATGATTTAAGGCACTATAAGCTTAGAGGCTATAAGATACTTTTATCTATAAAAGATATTGAAAGATACGATAGAATTTATTCTCTATTAAAAGATAATGACATAGCTTTTATACAAGAGGATGAAGTAGATGACAAGATTTTATCAAATCAGCTATTATTAAGAAATGATTCATCTACTAGAGGTTTTGTATTTAGTGAAAATAAATTTATAGTTTTATCTGAAAATGATATTTATGGCTCTCAAAAAGAAAAACTTAGAAAGAAAAAATCTTCAAAGAAGCTTGATATTTCAGATATATCTGAAGGAACATATATAGTTCATGAAGACCATGGTGTAGGTATATATAAGGGCATAGTTAAGCTAGAAGTGCTTGGCGTAAAAAAAGACTTCTTATATATACAGTATAAGGGCGAGGACAAACTTTATGTACCAATCGCTCAGATGGATAGGATACAGAAGTTTTCTGATAAAGATAGCAAAGACGTTAAGATAAATAAATTATCTACAAATGACTGGATCAAGCAAAAATCAAAATCAAAGAAGGCTATTGAAAAGATGGCTGAAGATTTAGTTGAGCTATATGCAATAAGAAAAGAAAAAGAAGGATATGCCTTTTCGAAAGATACTGCTTGGCAAAGAGACTTTGAAGAGTCTTTCCCATATGAAGAGACGAAGGGACAGCTCGAAGCAATTATTGACATAAAAAGAGATATGGAGTCAAATAAACCGATGGATAGGCTTTTATGCGGGGACGTTGGTTTCGGCAAAACTGAAGTAGCCCTTAGAGCAGCGTTTAAAGCCATCATGGACGGTAAGCAAGTTGCATTCTTATGTCCAACAACTATACTTTGTCAGCAGCATTATGAGACAATTATTGAGAGATTTAATAAATATCCAATCCGTTCGGCCATGATGTCTCGCTTTAGAACAAGTAAAGAGCAAAAGCGAACAGCTGAAGAACTTAAAACTCATAGCATAGACATAGTCGTTGGAACACATAGATTATTATCAGATGATGTTAGATTTAAAGATTTAGGCTTATTAATCATAGACGAAGAACAAAGATTTGGTGTTAGAGATAAAGAAAAAATTAAAAAACTTAAGGAAAATGTTGATGTTTTATCACTTTCAGCCACACCAATACCTAGAACCATGCACATGGCTTTGTCAGGCATAAGAAGTATGTCTGTTATAGAGGAAGCGCCTCAAGATAGATATCCTATACAAACTTATGTTTTGGAATATAATAAGAGTCTTGTTAGAGATGCGATACTTAAAGAGATGGATAGAGACGGTCAAGTGTTTTTTGTCTTTAATAATGTCGAGAACATTGAAAAAATGTATAATGAATTACAAAATTTAGTTCCTGAAGCAAGAATTGCCATCGGTCACGGACAAATGACTGAGTCAAAACTTGAAAAAGTTATGATGGATTTTATGTATCATAAATATGACGTTTTGCTATCGACAACCATAATTGAGACAGGTTTAGACATACCAAACGCAAATACAATTATTGTTTATAACTCAGAAAATATGGGCCTAAGCCAGCTTTATCAATTAAGAGGAAGAGTAGGCAGAATGAATAGAATTGCTTACGGCTATTTCACTTATAAAGAAAATAAAGTTCTTACTGAAACACAAGAAGAGAGATTAAAGGCAATAAAAGAGTTTACTGAGCTTGGAAGTGGATATAAAATTGCTATGCGTGATTTGCAAATTAGAGGCGCAGGTAATTTATTAGGAACGTCTCAACACGGCCACATCGCTGCGATCGGTTATGATTTATATATTAAATATTTAAATCTTGCTATAAAGAAGCTTAGAGGATATGAGGTTAAAGAAGACATTGACACAAGAGTTGACATCACCGTTGATGCTTATATACCAGATGATTTTGCTCCTGACGAATACATTAAGATGGATCTATATAAAAAGATAGCTGCAGTTGAAAGCGAAGAGATGAAGAGCGAGCTTATAGATGAAATCGTTGACAGATTTGCCGATATACCTAAATCAATAGTTAATCTAATCGATATAAGCGAGATTAGATCCATGGCAAAAGAATTTTCAATAACATCAATTAATGAGGTCGGTGGCGATTTTAGGATAGAATTTTTAAACGATAAAGTTATCAATCCTCAATGGATAGCTGATATATATAAGAAATATAAGAACAGACTTTATATAAACAAGAGATATATGAATGTTATAAGAATATCTATAGAGGGCGAAAACAAGATAAAACTTATAAAAGATATATTAATTTTATTTAAAATGAGTAAATAGATAAAAAAAGCTTGAAAATTTATTTAAAAAGATATATAATAATTCTATGAGTAAAAATTAAGGGGAGATATGATGAAGAAAAACATTAAAATTATTTTGCTTGTTTTAACTGTGATGTCAATCTTATTTGCTACATCTTGTAAAAAAGCAGATGAAGATGCAGTAGCAACAGTTAACGGAAAAGCAATAAGTGAAAAAGATTTCACAGAAAACTATAAAGTATATGAACGTATGTATAAGCAACAACTTGGAGAAGAAGCGCTAAAGAAAACTGATAAAGACGGTGTTTCTTTTAAGGATAAGCTTAAAGATAATATACTTGAAAAACTTATAGTTGATGAACTTATTAATCAAGAAATCGATAAGAAGAAGATTGCTATCGAAGATGAAGAAGTAAACAAGTTATATGAACAAACAATCAAGGATATGGGCGGTAAAGAACAATACGAACAATTCTTGAAACAACAAAATATAACAGATGATTTCATTAAAGATAGTATCAAAAAAGATTATAAGCAACAAAAACTAGAAGAATCTTTTTATAAGGACAATAAGATTACTGATGAAGAAATCAAAGAATTCTATGATTCTAACAAGGATAAGCTTATAAAGTATAGCTTAAGCCAAATCATGGCGGACAATGAAGATTACGCTAAAAAGCTTTACGATAGACTTCAAGCTGGTGAAGATTTTGCTGAACTAGCTAAGAAAGAATCAAGCGATACTTACTCAGCATCAAATGGTGGTAAGATGGGCGAAGTTCAAGCATCATCAATGCCAGAAGAGTTCTTAAATGCAGTTAGCTCAACTGAAATCGGTTCTTACTCAAAAGTATTTAAGAGTGATATGGGATATCACATAGTAAAAGTTGAAGATAAAAAAGATCAACTTGAAGATTTAAAAGCTGAGATAGAACAAACATTAAAAACTCAAAAATTTGTTGAATACATGAAAGAGCTTAGAGCAAATGCAGACGTTAAGAAGATGGATTTACCAGAAATTAAAGATGACGATGTAAAGGCAGACGATGAATCAAAAGATGCTGATAACAAAGACGCTGATACTAAAGACGACAGCAAAGACACTGAAACAAAAGATGACAGTGAAGCTGAAGACAAATCAGATAATAAATAAGTAATAAATTTAAGGAGGATATTATGGCTGAATACAAATTAAAAGCACAAAAGCGTGAAGCTGTAGGAAAAAATAAAGTTGATAAAATTAGACAAAATGAACAATTACCAGCAGCAATTTTCCAAAAAGGAAAAGAATCAGAACACATTACTATCAATGATCTAGAATTCAAAATGTTATACCAAAAAGCAGGTATGACAAGTATCATAGATCTTGACATCGATGGAGCTGTTAGACCAGCTATCATTAAGGAAATTCAAAGACACCCATTCAAAAATCAAATTCTACATGTTGGTTTCCAAGGAATTAACATGGATGAAAAGATTAAGATCGAAGTTCCAGTTGAATTACTTAACAGAGATGAAATCAGAAAACAACCATCTGTATTAAATCAACAACTTGATACTATCGAAGTTCTTGTATTACCAAGCAACATTCCAGATAGTTTCTCAATTGATGTTCAAAACATGGAATATGATGACTCATTTACAGTTAAGGATTTAGTTGGTGACAACAAAGATGTTGAAGTACTTATAGATCTAGATGAAGTTGTATGTTCATTATCAGCACCAAGAGAAGAAAAAGAAGAAGAAGCAGTTGAAACTTCAGCAGCTGACGTACCTGTAGTAGGTAAAGAAGAAAAAGAAGAAGCAGACAACGAATAATATTGTTTATATGGCCTTGCCGCTCGTTAAGAGTAGCGAGGCTTTTTATTTTGTGTAAAATTATTTAATTAAAAAGTAAATTATAATCAGTATACTTCTTGACTTAGAGAAATATTTATTTTATAATAAATATGTATGCAAAGGAGAAAAATATGATTAAAAAACCTAAGTTAAGAATAGATATAATTTTAGTAATGTCAATACTGGCGCTACTTGCTTTTGGCACCATCATGGTATATTCAACTACACTATCATTTGCAAAGCCAGTACAAAACGGCTTAATGAAAACACACTTTTTGTCTTTAGCGTTAGGACTAGTTGTGATGTTTACTTTGATGATAATCGATTACAATATATGGGGCAAGCTATACCTTTTTATATATGCTGGATGCATCTTATTATTAGTGGCAACACTTATATTTGGAAAAACTGTTCACGATGCGAAAAGCTGGATACAGATAGGATCTAGATTTTCTTTTCAGCCATCAGAGTTTGTAAAGGTAGGTTTAATAATATCACTTGCAAAGTACATAGATAAAAATATAGAAAATTTAAATAATCCATTTGTTTTGCTTAAAATACTTGCATTTGCATTCTTACCAGTATTTTTGATTCTTTTACAACCAGATTTTGGTACAGCAATTGTATATGTATTTTTCATTTTCATAATGATATTTTCACAAGGAATTTCTTTAAAATATGTCATGTACGCTATAGGTTTAGGAATTTTATCGATACCAGCATTATGGTTTTCAATGAACCAATATCAAAAGAACAGAATATATGACTTTCTTGATCCAACAAGAGATGCTATGGGCTCAGGTAGACAAGTTATTCAAGGCAAAATCGCACTAGGCTCAGGTAAACTTTTTGGCAGAGGTTTATTTAAGGGTACACAAAATTTATATAAATACGTTCCAGAAAAACATACTGACTCAATCTTTGCTATAGTAGGTGAGGAAACTGGCTTTTTAGGCGGAGCGATAATGATATTTTTATATTATACCATGTTAAGAAGAATGCTTATTATAGCTAAGAGTTCTGACAATGTTTTTGGTTCCGCAATGGTATCAGGATTTTTAGGTATGTTTTTATTTCATATAGTGCAAAACATAGGTATGATACTAGGAATTTTACCAGTTACAGGAATTCCTCTACCATTTATAAGCTATGCAGGAACTTTCCAATTAACAGGCCTTGCCTGCATAGGTCTAGTTCTTTCTGTTAATTATAATAGAGGAGCAAAAAGATTTACTGACGATAGCTTTGATTTATTAAAATGATTATAAAACACAGTGAACTTGATAAATTAATAAAAAAATACAGCGTTGATGCCTTTAGGATTACCGATGCATCAAGATTAGATTTGCTTGGAGATGCATCAAATGAATTTACTAAGTACAATAAGGAAGAAAGATTAAATCCAAAAACTCTTTTTCCGAATGCTAAAAGTATAATTGTTTTTGGCTTAAGTTATAATTATAAAAAAGCTAAGAGAAAAGAAGGATCTTATTTATTATCAAGGTCATCTTATGGATATGACTATCACAAAATTTTCAAGGAAAAGCTTGATAAAATTGATAAAGAATTATTTTTAGATGAGAAAAGTGAAAGTCATGTCTTTGTTGACACAGGTCCTTTGATTGAAAGACTTCTTGCAAAAAAATCAGGCTTAGGATTTTTAGGTAAAAACACCTGCATTATTAATCCAAATTTGGGTTCTTTTATCTTTATTGGGTATATAATAAGTAATGAGCCTAGTGATTTTTATGATGAAAGTCTAAAAATTGATTGCGGCGCATGTGATATATGTGAGAGAGCTTGTCCAAATAGAGCACTTTGCGGCTATAAGATGCAGATGACAAAGTGTCTATCGTACATCACTCAAAAAAAGGGCGACTTAAGTGAATTTGAAAAGAAAAATATAAAGACTTACATATATGGCTGTGACATTTGCCAGGAAGTCTGCCCTTATAATAAAAATGCCAAAAAAGTTTATCATGAAGAGTTTCATGAATCAGATGACTATGGACTTGTATATAAAGATGACTTTAACTTAAGCAATAGAGAATTTAAAGAAAAATATAAAGCCATGGCAGCCTTGTGGAGAGGCAAAAAAGTTCTCGAAAGAAATGCAAATATTATAGATAACAATAAAAATGATATAGTCAAATGAAAGGAAGGGTATTATGTCAAATGTACACGAATTAGGATTTTTAAAAGACAAAATCCAAGAGTTAAAAGATCAAGGAGTTTATAGAAAATTACCTATATTAAGCTCACCTGATGATGCTGAAATTATTTTAAATGGTAAGAAGGTAATAAACTTATCATCAAACAACTACTTAGGTTTTGCTAATAATCCTAGAATCAAAAAAGCTTCTATCGCAATGGTAGAAAAATACGGAGCAGGTTCAGGAGCTGTTAGAACTATAGTTGGTAACATGGATATCCATGAAGAACTTGAAAAAGTTTTAGCAGAGTTCAAAAGAGAAGAAAGAGCCTTCATTTATCAATCAGGATTCAACTGTAACGCAGGTACTATCCAAGCAGTAACTGAAAAAGGCGACCTAATTATCTCTGATGAGTTAAACCACGCTTCAATCATCGATGGCTCAAGACTTTCTAAAGCAGATAGAGCTATATTTAAGCACTCTGATATGGATAGCTTGGAAGATGTTTTAAAAGAAAAGAGAAAAGATTATAGAAATGTTCTTATTATAACTGACGGCGTTTTCTCAATGGACGGAGATATAGCTAAACTTCCTGACATCGTTGATTTAGCTGAAAAATACGAATGCATGACTTATGTTGACGATGCTCACGGATCAGGAGTTCTTGGCGAAAATGGTAGAGGTACAGTTGACCACTTCCATTTACACGGAAGAGTTGATTTCTCAATCGGCACTTTATCAAAAGCTATTGGCTGTATCGGTGGTTATGTAGCTGGTTCAGAAACTATGTATGAATGGCTTATCCACAGAGCAAGACCAGTATTATTCTCAACAAGCTTAACACCAGCATCAGTTGGAGCTATAACTGAAGCTATCAAGATGCTAATGGAAAGCAGTGAATATACTGATAAACTTTGGGATAACGCTAGATATTTCAAGGAAAAATTAGGTAAGCTTGGCTTTAACACAGGTCACAGCGAAACACCTATCACTCCAGTTATTATTGGCGAAGAAGCAAAAGCTATGGAGTTCTCAAGAAAATTACTTGAAAACGGAGTATTCGTTTCAGCTATAGTATTCCCAACAGTACCAAGAGGAACTGGTAGAGTAAGATGCATGGTTACAGCAGCTCATACAAAAGAGCAACTTGATGAAGCATGCAGAATATTTGAAAAAGTAGGAAAGGAAATGAACATTTTACAATAATGTTCGTTACGAATATGCTTATCAGCATAACTATATATGATGCTTTGAGCTTAAAAGATAAACGCATGGTTGTTAAATCCATCGTAGAAAGAATAAGGTCAAGGTTTAACGTCTCTGTTTGCGAAGCTGCAGATAACGATAAGTGGCAGGGAAGTGATTTAGGATTTTCCTTCGTTTCAAATGAAAGTAAATATAACGAGAAAACTATCGAGAAAATTATAAACTTTATCGATAATGACGATAGGATTGAAATTACAAACATAGATAAAGAGATGTATAGTTATGAAAAAAGTATTAAATAAAAAAGAAGTAAATACAGTTTTGGATATACTGCGTCAGGATTATCCCGACGCAGGTCCTGAACTGCATTTTAGAAATGAATTTGAGCTTTTGATAGCAACGATATTATCAGCTCAAACAACAGATAAGCAAGTTAATAAGGTTACTGATGTGATGTTTCAAATCATGCCAGAACCAGTTGATTACATAGAAAGACCTCTTTCTGAAATTGAAGATATGGTTAAATCCATAGGCTTTTTCAGAAATAAGGCAAAAAACATACAAAAGACTTGCGATATATTAGTACATAAATACGATAGTCAGGTGCCAAAAACGTTTGAAGAGCTAGTAGAATTACCAGGAGTAGGAAGAAAAACTGCCAATGTAGTATTATCAAATGCTTTTGGCGAACAAAGGATAGCTGTTGATACTCATGTATTTAGAGTTTCAAACAGAATTGGTTTAGTTCATGAAGATAATGTATTGGATACTGAAAAAGCACTTATGAAAAAGCTTCCAAAGGATACTTGGTCACTTGCTCATCATCTTTTGATATTTCATGGAAGAAGAGTATGCAAGGCACAAAGACCATTGTGCTTGGAATGCAATTTGAGCGAGATTTGTTTATATAGAAGGGGAATGGATAAATGAAAAAAGGATTAGCAATATTTATAGTCCTAATATTAATTTTAGGCGGAGGATATTTTGGATACACAAAATATAAAGAGCTTAAAAGGATAGAAGCTATGGAAGAAGCGCTACAAGGAGATAATATTTACTCAGGCATCACCATTGATGGAATTGATGTTGGAGGGCTTTCAAAAGAAAAGGCAAAAGAAAAAATTCTTACAGCAAAAGCGAGTGAATTAGAAGGAAAAAATATCAACGTAACTGTTGAAGACAAAAATTATAACTTTGAGTTAAAAAATCTAGATCATAAGATGGACGTTGATAAAGCAATTAACGAAGCATACGATTATGCGAGAGAAGGAGAGCTAGAAGAAAGATATAATAAATTTGAAGCACTTAAAGAAAATCCACTAAATATCAATATCGATAAAGAAATTGATTACTCACATGTTGATGAATTTGTATCTAAAATTGCTAGCGAAACTAATTCGGACGCAGTAAATGCAGAATTTAGCGTGAATAATGGCAAAATAACTTCTACTGAGAGTAAAGAAGGAAAAAAATTAAATTCAGAAAAATTAAAAAATGATATAATTGATGCTATAAACAATAGTAAAGAAACAGTTACTGCAAGTGTTGAGACTATTGAGCCAGAGAAAAAACATTCTGAGTTAGAGAAAATCAATGGACTTATAGGTTCATTTACAACAGACATTAGCACTAGTTCAAACGAGAGAAAGACAAATATAAGAGTATCATCAGATACTGTTTCAAAGAAATTATTGCTTCCTGGAGAATCTTTCAATTTTAACAATGCTATAGGAGACGTAACTGCAGCAAAAGGTTATAAAAATGCTCATGTATTAAAGGGTGGAGAATATGAGGACGGCTTAGGAGGAGGCATGTGCCAAACTTCAACAACACTATATAATGCTCTTATAAGGGCAGGAGTTAAAATAATTGAAAGACATCCTCATTCAAGAGCAGCTTCTTATGTACCAAAGGGACAAGATTGTGCGGTTTGGAGAGGAACAAAGAATTTAAGATTTAAAAATGATTTTGATTTTCCTATATATATAGACTCAAGTGTGACAAAAAGCAAAGTAACATTTTATGTATATGGAGACAAAACTAAAAAAGATTACGATATAAGCTTCAAATCAGAGATAGTTGAAGTAATTAAATCTGAAACCATTGAAAAAGTTGATCCTAGCATTAAACCAGGAGAGAGGATAGTTGATTTCAAGGGTTACGATGGATATAGAGTAGTTACTAATAAAATTATTACTAAAGATGGGAAAGTTATTTCAAATAAACAATTTACAAAAAACTATTATCCAAAGAGAGATACAATAGTTAGAGTTTCTGAAAAATCTGCAGATATTGATAGCTCTGGCCAAGATAGTGGGAATAACGACGCGGTGATTTTGCCATGATAGATATAAAAATACTTGCCTTCGACATGGATGGCACCTTATTAAATAGTGAAAAAATGGTGAGTAGAGGCACATCACTGGAGCTTGAAAGATTAAGTAATAATGGGGTTGAAATAGTTCTCTCAAGCGGTAGACTTCATAAATCAATCGAAGCTTATGCACACATATTGCCATTTAAAACTTCAATAGTAGCCACAAATGGAAGCGTGGTCACAGACTATGAAGGCAGAAGGGTTTATGAAAAGCCAATCGATACAGATGCTTTTATAAAAGTTGTTGACTTATTATATGATTATAAGATGAACTTTCATTTTTACGGAGTGAATGAGTTTTATAGGCTTAAGGGGACTACATCACTAAACACATACTCAAGAGTACCTAAAAATATAAAAGACACTATAGATATAATTGAATATAATAACATAAAAGAAATTAAAGAGTCATGCGAGAACAATTCTTATTTTAAAGTATTACTAATAGAAGAAGATAAAAAATATATTGAAGAAGTAAGACATGAGCTAAGCAAAATTGATAAAATTAAAATATCGAGTTCTTGGACTAATAATATTGAAATTGTTCCAGAAGGTGTAAATAAAGCTAGATCATTAAAATATCTGTGTAAAAACTTAGGATTAGATCTAAATAATTTAATGTCCTTTGGAGACAACAATAATGACATAGAAATGATAGAAGAATCGAAAGTTGGTGTTGCCATGAGTAATGCCACTAACGAGTTAAAACAAAAAGCAGATTTCATAACTGATTATGACAATGATCATGACGGTATAATGAAATTCTTAAAACAATATTTTTAGGAGGAACTCATGGCGATCAATATAGTTTTACATGAACCAGAGATACCACATAACACGGGAGCGATAGCGAGGTCTTGCGTCTTAACAAATTCAAGATTGCATCTAATTAAGCCATTTGGCTTTGATTTAGACGACAAACATTTAAAAAGAGCTGGTCTTGATTATTGGAAGTATCTAGATCTTACAATATATGAAGATTTAGACGATTTTTTCGAAAAGAATAAAGATATAAATTTTTATTTGGCAACTACAAAGACCAATAATATTTACTCTGATGTTAAATTTAAAGATGGCGATTTTATTTTCTTTGGCAAAGAAACAGCTGGTTTACCAGAGGATTTGATTAAAAAATATAGCGAAAGAGCAATAAGAATACCAATGATTAAAGATTTAAAAAGATCGTTAAACCTAGCAAACTCTTGTACGGTTATATTGTATGAAGCATTAAGACAGCTTGATTTTATGAATCTTATATAGGTGATGATATGGATTATTTATTAGGACTTATGGGCGGCCTTGGTTTATTCCTATATGGAATGAGCCTTATGGGAGACGGACTTCAAAAGGCAGCAGGAAACAAATTAAAAAATATTATTGGCGCTTTAACTAAAAATACCTTCATGGGTATATTAGTTGGTACTGTAGTAACAATGATTATACAAAGCTCATCAGCTACTACAGTTATGGTTGTCGGCTTTGTAAACGCAGGACTAATGAACCTATATCAAGCGGTTGGAATCATCTTTGGAGCAAATATTGGTACAACAATCACAGGCCAAATGCTAGCTCTAAATATTTCTAGATACGCACCAATAGCGATATTCATCGGTGTTTTATTATTTATGCTTGGTAAAAAGAAAAGAATAAAAAGTTATGCAGAAATTGTTTTAGGACTTGGTATACTATTCTTTGGTATGGCAGCTATGGGCGACGCGATGAGACCATTAGGAGAAAGCGCAGTTTATGCCAATTTAATGGCAAAATTAACTAATCCGTGGTTAGGACTTTTAGTCGGCATTGTAATGACAACTATACTTCAATCATCATCAGCAGCACAAGCCATAATACT
>UMIY01036520.1_pt1 | contig 23945 bp, 31 predicted proteins | sample 1965921 | NCBI WGS metagenome assembly UMIY01 (sample SAMEA4836134, study PRJEB28245) | human gut metagenome | biome: gut microbiome; material: fecal sample | place: Denmark | collected 2008
ATTCATTTTTATTAACTTTATATTTTCTTTTATAAACCATATATTCTTCCCCTGTCAAAGTTTAATTGCATCTTTTTGAAGCAAACATACTTCTAGCGAAAAAAGCTATTCTTGTACGTGTGGGCATCATACCTCCCACTAATTCATCCAAAATTTTTTCAGCCTGTTTCTTTCTTTGCTTTTGTTCATTATCTCCACTATTAAATAATGCCATAATAATCTTCCTTTAGATATCCATCATGAAAAAATTGAAAGTATTAAATAATTATATATGTTGTTACTATTTAGTTTTTACTTTTTAATTCTTGTTCATCTCATTTTATTTTTTTATCAACAGAATATATTCCAGCAATGATTATTTTTTGTTAATCATGTCTTTTAATTCTTTTATTTCAGCTTTTAATTCATTTGCTTCATCTTTCAACTGTTTGTTTTCCATACGAACACTTTTTATCTCGGCCATAATATTTTCAGATTTTTCTTCAATAGTTTCTTGAATTTCACTTACCCTGTCTTCTTCATCATCATCCAATATACGGTCAGTTAAAAATGAAGACATTAACGCAGTAATTGCAGAAAATACAAATACTCCAATTAAAATTAATATAATGGCCAATACTTTTTCATTGTAAGTTTTTGGAGTTACATCCCCATATCCAACAGTAGTCAATGTAACTATGACAAAATAAAAATCATCAACCCATCCATAACTCGGACTAAAAAGGAAGAATGCAGCCCAAAAAATCAATATTGTTATAAATATTCCAATCAAAACTTTATGCAAACCTGTTTTTCTAAATAAATCTTTAATAATATCAAATTGTGCCAATTTAACTACTCTAATTAATTTAAAAATCCGAAGATATCTTAAAAAGACAACTGGTAGAGCAACAGGCAAAATCAAAGGCAAAATATAATCAAAAGGTATTGAAGCAATTAGTCCAATAATATTTTCTTTATCAAAAATATACAACTTTTTTGAACCAGACAAAAATAAGTTTAAAAAATATTCGCCTAATAAAATTATACAAACAATCAAATCGAATTGTTGAATATTCAACATTACATCATTTGGAATCTCAAAAATGAGAGAAATAGTAATTAAAAAAAGGTCTACTATTATCAAAGCAGGTAAACCTTTAGTATACAAAAAATATCTAATATTTATTTCTTTACCAAATATTTGCATTGTTTATAAACTCCGCGGAACTAATTTATGCAATTTTTAAAACAATCCCCAGATTATTTTATAGTCATATATAACTTATGTTAAAAAGCTTTATTAAATATTTTTATTTAGTATATTATTAATTAACTAATTTAATTTTCAATTGATTTATTATGAACCCATTCCCTGTGTTTTCCAATAGCTACTCTCACAATAACATCAATCAAATCAGTTTCATCTTCCTTTTTGAAATAGTAATAAGCTGGTCCTTCCAGCATTTGCCTTAAGTCATAGAATGGTCTTGGCTTGACTGCATCCTGATGCATCAATCCATAATTTTTTAATAGCTTAACGTTTTCACTTTCGTATTTCTCCAGTTTGGATTTCTGGACTTTAGTAGCTACTGTCTTTTCCTTTTTATCAAAAATCTTGGCTATTTGGGATGAATCAATCAATATACTGGATTCAATCAACAGCAATGTTATTTCATTTCCTTTAACTGTTATTGTTGTTGGATATGAATTTTCAGTATCTAATATTAATTTCATTTTATAGCCTCTAGTATATAATATAGCGATTATTGCATATAAAAAATATGAGCAAAAGAAATTAGTGAAGCTTGTGAAACTTCACTAATATTAGGAGACAAAATATGAATTTATGCTCTGAAATTACCTTTGATGATGTCAAAGTTTAATTGCATCTTTTTGAAGCAAACATACTCTATTTAGGATTATATAAAAGTATAAATAATATAAAAAAAGTAGGTTTTAGTCTTCAGCAAATAGTTTTTCTTCATCAAATTCTTTAGGATCTTCAAGAGTACCAAAAATATCAGTTAAAAGATGTGCATACATACACCATTCCTTCCATTCAGCAAAAGCTTTAGGACTAGTCTTATACATCCCCTTCATATGCTCCATTTTTTCCTCCTCAGTTTCAAGGAGCTTTATGTGGGAAGTATGGGCAGCGTTACCTCTTCCATAACCTACAAGGTTATTACCATCCAGACACTCAGCTTCAAAATACCTCATTTTAATATCCTCCTTTTTTAGAATTAATGAATTTAACCTCAAATCCATAAATTAATAATTGTCAAAGTTTAATTGCATCTTTTTGAAGCAAACATACTTAAGAGGATATCCTCTATTAAAAAAGAAAAAAGATGATTTAATTAATCATCTAAGTTTAATTTGGTGATGATATGTGCATTTTTATTTAATCCAACCTGACCTATTTCATAATCAAAACTGAATTCTTTATCAACATTACGTTCAAAATCACCAACAGGATTTCCTGGAGTTACAAGACTACCTACTTTAACATAACCCATTTTTATATCTTGAGTTGAAGAAGTGTCTTGGAATTGATAGATTAATCCTTCAGCAAAATTTGTTGAATATTCACAAAGTTTATCATATTCTGTATCATCTAAATAGTACGGTGTTCCATCAACAACAACTGCAGCATAATATCCGTCATCTGCCGCTAAACTATCTGTTGAATAAAAATAAAATGTATCTTCTGTTGTTACATCAATGCTATCTGATGCATATAAAGTTCCAATACTAAATAGTATCAATATTAATGAAAATATTATTATACTTATTTTTTTCATGTTTTCACATCCAATTTATATTTTATTTCATTAGTCATTATATGTTAATCTAATTCCACAATGAGGGCAAGTAGGTCTTTGACCTTTAAAATTATTGCCACAAGAGTTGCAGTCAAATTTTAATTGCATCTTTTTGAAGCAAACATACTTTATTTTTATTTTCTTTTTTATACTATTTAAACACATGCTAATTCTTTTTTGAAAAGTATTATTAGGAAAGTATAAAAGTATTACAAAAATAAGGGGGTTTTCCTAAAATTATTTACCAGTTTAAATAAAACCCTGTGTATTCATTATTATTAAGTAATGAATTTACTAATTTTTTGGTTTGATTTTCAATGATTTTAGCATAAGTTACTTTTTCATTTTCAAAAGTTAAATCACTATGAATTTTTGCCATTATTTCACTGGCTAATAATTTTCTTGATTCTAATTTTAATGAATTGTTTCTTTTATCAATGTTTGTTTCGTTAATTTGATGGGTATTTATTAATTTGAACACTGTTTTATCAACTATTTGTTGTCTAAATTCTTCTATTAAATCAAAAATTAAGCTTTGTCTTCTTTTTAAATCTGCATGCAATAATCCGCAGTATGGATCAAGTCCCAAGGTTACAATATTTTTTGCAATTTCTGAAGCAAGTATTGCATATCCATAATTTAGCATGGAATTTACAACATCATTTTCTGGTTTTTGATTTCTGTTTTTGAAATTGATTTCATCAGGCAGCAGCAAACTTACTGCTTCCCAGTAATTAACAGAAGCTATTCCTTCAAATCCCATTATTTTATTTTTAGATGTGAATATATTATCATTTAGAGTTATTTTAAAGTTTTTGAAATCTTTTATGTTTTGTTTAATTTTATTTTCAATTATTTTAACTTCTTTGATTTTTTTATTTTTATTTAATGTTTTAACTGTTGATTTTTGGTTTTTCATTTTAGATGTTATAAATTCTTTTGAAATTAAAAGTCCTTATGGTTTTCACTAGCTTGATATTGTAATTTTTTTAAAACAATATTGTTCTGGCTTGGAGACTCTAAAATATAGTTGATTTGACCAAAGTAGTTGATACTAATTAATTTAATATTGTTTTTTGCCATCAGATTTAATGTATCAAATGTTATATGACCTTTAGCCATTATAGTTATATCTGATACTTTGTTTGCAGAAATTCTATATATCTCATTGTCTTTTTCCATGACTACTATTTGATTGTCTTTTTTTCTTAGTGTTTTATTGTAGCCATCAATTATCAATTTCATAATATCTTATATTTTTCTTCTTCTAGATTTATTTCTTTTCCAAAATATGTGATTTTATTATAACATGCTCCACATATTGGAATTATTATTATAAACCCATTTTCATCAGGTATTTTAGATATTTTTTCTTTTAAAATAAGCATTTCATTATTATCTAAATTTCCAATATATGTTTTTTCATTTATTTGTTTAAATGCATTGTAGTTTAAAATTCTTTTAAGTTTTAAAATATCTTTTTTGAATTTTAAATTAAATAAAACTAGAATTTTCAATTTTATCCCATCAAAAAAAAAGCAAAATAAAAATTTAATTAATTTTCACATTTTTTAAGTAATTCCAGACTTATGGCTTAAATCAGAAATTTAAAGTTTAATAGTTTTTTTCTAATAAACTTATTATTCTGTTATTTTATTTAAAAATACCTAAAATATCCAAGTAGTAATAATAAAAATGATTATAAAACTTATTTCTTTCTTTAATTATCATATCATATGCAATAGATTGTTCCTTATCAGCTTGTTTATCGTCATATTTATGTCTTGCTTCATCCAATATTCCATAAAATGCACCAGTATCATAAGAAGAATCAGGAGTGTTAAATAGTTCTTCAATTTCTTCATTCATTTGACCATTCCATGATATACAATAAAATGAGTTAAATTTTTAGCCTTAAAACTATAATCATTTCAATACATATATGAAATATCACTATCAACACATCTGATACCAAATGTAAAAATATTATTTATCAATATATGTATCTTTATTAAGTTTACCCTCCTGATATTTAGGAGGTAATTTAAAATCAACATTATTTATTTTTACTGTTTTCCAATCAGAACTGTCTAATGCAATTACACAATTAATTGAAACTATTAAACTAATAAAAAGTAAAGATATTAAAAGTTTCTTTGAAATCATATGATTTTATTTGTATTAACTTACCTATAACATTCTGTTAACACATTTAGAAAATCAATTCATTCATCGAAACTTAAGCAGTTTTTTTCTAATTTTTATATTTTTTAATTTTCACGTTTTTTAAGTAATTCCAGACCTATGTCTCCCAGTTTGTATTTTTGGATTTTTCCGCTTGTTGTCAATGGGAATTCATCAACAAAGAATACATGTTTTGGAACTTTATATCTGGCTATTTTACTTATTGCATAGTCCCTTACATCTTCTTCAGTTAAATCTGAGCCTTCTTCTTTTATTATGAATGCTCCTACGATTTCACCGTATTTTTCATCAGGTATCCCTGCTACCTGAACGTCCTGAACTCCGTCTATTGTATATATGAACTCTTCGATTTCACGTGGGTAGATGTTTTCTCCTCCACGGATAATCATATCTTTAATTCTTCCGACAATAGAATAGTATCCGTCTTCATCAATGGTAGCCAAGTCTCCGGAGTGTAAAAATCCGTCATCTTCAATGACTTCTTTTGTTTTTTCAGGATTTTTATAATATCCTTTCATTACATTAAATCCTCTGCAGACTATTTCTCCTTTTTTACCTACTTCAGTTATGTCTTCACCAGTATCAGGATCTATAAGCTTAACTTCAACATTTGGGAAAGGAGTTCCTACAGTGTTTACTTTTTTCTCAAATGTATCTGCTGCATTTGTTTGTGTCATTCCAGGAGATGCTTCTGTTAGACCGTATACACTGGTGATTTCAGTCATGTTCATTTTGTCTATTACTTCTTTCATGGTTTCAACAGGACATGTTGATCCCGCCATGATTCCTGTTCTAAGTGATGACATGTCAAACATGTCAAACATAGGATGTGTCAATTTTGCAATAAACATTGTCGGAACACCGTGAATTGCAGTACATTTTTCCTTTTGAATAGCTGAAAGAGCTAAAAGCGGATCAAATTCCTCCAGCATTACAATAGTTGAACCATGTGTAATTACTGCCATGACTCCTAAAACTGAACCGAAACAATGGAATAAAGGTACCTGAATACATAATCTGTCCTCTTCAGAGAAGTTCATATTTTCCCCGATGTAATATCCGTCATTTAAGATGTTTCTGCTGGTAAGCATTACTCCTTTTGGGAAACCTTCTGTACCGCTGGTATACTGCATGTTTACTACATCATTATTGTCAAATTCTTTTTTGATTTCTTTTAGGATTACATCATCCTGATTTTGACCTAACAATAATAATTCGTTAGTGTTATACATTCCCCTATGCTTGTCCTGACCTACATGAATAACATGTTTTAAACATGGAAATTTTTCTGAAGTTAACTTTCCTCTCTGACATGTTTTAAGTTCAGGCACCAAATCATAAATAATATCAATATAATTATTGTCTCTGAATCTGTCAGTTAATGCTAAAGCTTTCATATCTGACTGTTTAAGAATATACTCCAGTTCATGACTTTTATAAGCAGTATTTACAGTTACTAAAACCGCTCCTATTTTAGCTGTTGCAAACATGAAAGTCAACCATTCAGGAACATTTTTAGCCCATATTCCTACATGATCCCCTTTTCCAACACCAATAGATAATAATCCTTTAGCTAAATTATTAGCCCTTTCATTAAATTCAGAATATGTGAATCTCAAGTTTCTATCAGGATAAATTAAAAATTCATGGTCCGGAAGTCTTTCTACTTGTTTTTCAAAAAAATCTGCTAGTGTATCTTCACTGAATAACATTTTTTTAACTCCTGAAATTAAATTTAATCGACCGGTGTGTATATTACAGCTAAAATCTTTGCTGTTTCATCATTTGAACTGTGTACATGATGTGATACAATTGAATCATAGTAAATACTGTCACCAGTTTCTAAAACATAGTTATTTTGACCATAAATAACTTCAATTGTTCCTTCAAGAACATAAAGGAATTCTTCACCTTCGTGAGAGCTAAGTTCATGGCTTTCTTCAGCATCCACTTTAAAGTCAATGATAAATGGTTCCATATTTCTGTCACTTTTTCCGGCAGCCAATGAGTAGAACTCCAGGTTACTGTTCTCGGTTTTGTTTTCATCACCTGAGAAGTATACTACCTTATCACTTTTTCCTTTTCTAACTACTAATGGTCCGGTCTGTTCATCATCATCAATAAAAGTACCTATTCTAACGCCAAGTACTCTAGCTATTTTTGTTAAAGGAGTAAGAGATGGTATAATTTCCCCGTTTAATATTTTTTCAACTAATTCAATGTTAACATCACTGTCATTAGCTAGTTCGTCAAGTGATACATTTCTAACTTCCATTAAAGTTTTGATTTTTTCTCCAATTTTATTTTTATTAGGCATTTTTTCCACCTTAACTCTTTAATATAAAATAATATGTATTTTATCATTAATAAACGTATTTTCAGATATTTAAAAATAAGAGGATATAGTAAAAATTATTAAAAAATAATATATAAACTGTGTAAAAAAAGAAAGCTCTGCGACATTTTAAGCAATGCAATTATCGCCAGACGTTTTTTAATAAACAGAAAGGAGGTTTTTAAACTGATAACCTCTAAACATGTTTAATATTTGTATAATCAGATATTTCACTATTGAATGTAGCTAAATTTGAAACATTCAAATCATGAATATCACTGTGTCCTGTTATTCTTGCAAAAGTTTTAATTTCTTCAAGACTTGCATTAAGATAATTGGTTAATCTTTTTGCTCCAATATCTGTTTTTAATCTGGAACGCAGTTCTTTATCCTGTGTTGCAACTCCCACAGGACATTGCCCTTTATCACATAATCTGTACTGCTGACATGCCACTGCAATTAAACTGGCTGAAGCTATAGCTATTGCATCTGCTCCCATAGCTAATGCTTTTGCAAAGTCACTGGAAACTCTTAAACCACCAGTAATTACCAGATCAATATTCAAATCATGTTCATCCAGATATTTTCTGGCTCTGTGTAATGCAAATATTGTTGGAATACTTGTTGAATCCCTAACTAATAATGGGCTGGCTCCAGTAGCTCCTCCTCTTCCGTCAACTGTAATGAAATCAGGTTTTGCATAGCCGATAAATTCCAAATCATTTTCAATATATCCTGCAGCTATTTTAATACCTATCGGACGGCCTTCAGATTTTAATCTTAATTCATCTACCAGATCTTTTAAATCTTTCTTAGAATTAATATTCGGGAATCTTGATGGGGATATTATGTCTTCACCTGTTTTTTTACCTCTTACTTTGGCTATTTCAGGTGTTACTTTATCACCGGGCAATAATCCTCCCATTCCGGGTTTTGTTGCCTGACCTATTTTAATTTCAATTGCATCTGAAGTTTTTAAGTTTTCATCAGTTACTGAATACTGATTCGGAACATATTCAAAAATGTATTTGTATGCCGCATTTTTAACTTCCGGCAGTATTCCTCCCTCTCCACTACACATTGCTGTTTTAGCCTTAAAGCTTCCTTTAGCCAAAGCAATTTTACTTTCCTTAGATAAAGCCCCATAAGACATGTGGGATACATATACAGGATTTTCAATAACTAAAGGTTTTTCAGCATTTTTACCTATTACTGTAGTAGCTGACACTTCCGCATCTTCTTCTAAAGGCATAGGATTTAACTGGTTTCCTAAAATAAGAATATCATCCCAATCAGGCATTGGCAATTCTGTAGCCATTGGTGCTGTAATGGGTTTTCCGGAATCGCATAACTTATAAATGGTATCCATATGTCTTACTGATTCATCATTTCTGATGTACTGTTTAGGAAATGAAATTAACCAATTGTTTTCATTTGTTTTAGCTGGTTCAAAGTTAGATATGTCTGATCCGCAATCCGGACATTTTTTAAGGTCTTTTAATGGTATTTTTTCAGTTTTTTCATCATGAATATAATTACAAATCCTACACTGATATATTCTATATTCTGTTTTTTGGATTGCTTTGAATTTTGATAGCGGCGAACCGCATACTGGACATTTTCCAAGTTTAACAAGTACCTGACCCTCTTTTTCTTCATCATAAACATAATGACAAACTTCACATTCATATGTCTTATAGGCCATGTCTTTTTTCATTATTTCAAAATTAGACACATCTGATTTGCAATCAGGACATTTTTCAAGTTCTTTAAAGGATTTGCCTTCTTTTTCTTCATCATGAATATAACCGCATATCTGGCACTGGTATTTCATTTTACCAACTCCACCATAATTAATATATTATATAACTTTAACAATAATATAAATATTTTTGTATAATATAATTAATTCAATGTTAAAAAAAGTAAAAGTTTATAACTGTTTAATTGAATAAATAAAATATACTATGAACAACAAATCTTTCTGGAACAGATATGCATCAGTTTATGATAGAATTATAGGCAATAAAATAAACAATAACGAGCTGTTTAATTTTATTTTAAAATACACAGGAAAAGATGACAGATTAATAGAGGCAGCCTGTGGAACTGGTGCTTTTACCTTTTTATTATCACCAAATTTAGGGGAAATAATTGCCTTTGACTATTCTGAAGAAATGGTTAAAAAAGCTAAAAACAAAACTAAAAACTTAAACAATGTTGAAGTTTCTGTTGGAGATTTAAATAATATAAATTATGAAGACAATTATTTTGATGTGGCGCTGGCTGCCAATGTGTTGCACTTATTGGATAAACCTGAAACAGCTATAAGTGAACTTACACGAGTTGTTAAGGATAATGGAATTTTAATACTTCCTACTTATGTAAAAGGAAATACTTTTCAGCGTCTGATGCTTAAAACATTAAAATTATTTATTTTTGAAAGTAATGAATGGTCCAAAAATGAATATTTGTGTTTTTTAAAAAATCATGATCTCGAAATTCTTGATTATGATGTGTTTAATGCAGGCCAGCCGTTATGTGTAGCCATTATCAAAAATTCCAAATAATTTTTCTACAATAGATTTTTTTAAAATTACATAATTTTATTTTAATCAAAATAACAATTGATTTAATTGTATACAATAGACTTTTTATTAAAATAATTAAAGCTTTCTTAAAAATTTAAAAAATAATAAATGTATGAAATTAAAATTTGTCTTCGAAATAATTCCCAAGTTTTTTCCGTGAACTACCTGCAATAGGAAATATAAATTCTGCAATCCTATTAATTGAACATAAAACAACAAAGATGCATTCAATAATGCAAATGCATCAATACTTGTTGCATAGCCGGCAAAACCAAAATTTTTTAAAACTAAATGAATCCAAATCTATCTGAAAATTCATCATAAGATAAAAATCCGTCACGGTTTGAATCAAGACTTTCAAATTCAGAAATGATTACTTCTTCCGGAGAATAACCGTCCCAAAATGAATCCTCCATTATATATTCAGTTAATTCTTCAAATTCATCAATACTAAGTTTTCCGTCATGATTCGTATCCAGTTCATTAAAGGTATCAGAATAAGGATTTGTACCTAATCTGGCATAGAATTCCTCAGTGGTAAGTGTTGAATTTGGTGAATTTTTAACTATATCCTGAAGTTTCTTAATATCACTGTCTTCTTTACAGCTTGCTTTAAAAAGTTTATCACCTGCAGAGAAATAAAAAACATTAAAATCATCCGAAGATTTTGAATAGATAGCTAAAACATCACGGTGGTACAGAGTCATTTTAGTGAGGCTTGAATTTTTAATTGTATTTTGCTCATCAGGCAATGAGTTATCCTGAATCAGATCAATGCCAAATTTGTCGGTATGGTAACCTGTATTATCTGGATTAAACTCTCCATTTGACGGAACATTAAATTTAACTCCGCCTAAAAAGATTTCTTTAGATGAATCAGCTGCAAAAACAGCTGAAACTGAAATTAAAAATATAACTGCAACCAGAATAGCATATATTTTTTTCATAATATCTCACCTTTATTGATTATATATATCATTAAAGTAAATAAAAATTAGTATTTTTTAACTAAACTGATTTGTTTAATTAATTGATGCATTATTTAATTGAATTGAAAAGCAAGTATTGAAAATATAAAAGAAAAAATTAATTTAAGATATATTAATATCCTAGTAAAATTTTAATGCCTATTAAAATCAGGACAGCACCACCAAGAATTTCAAATTTGTCTCCGAAATAATTTCCAAGTTTTTTTCCAATGAAAATACCGGAAATACTGAATATAAATGCTACAATTCCTATTATTGTACATGGAAGCAACAGGGACATATTCAGTAATGCAAATGTAATTCCAACAGCAAATGCATCAATACTTGTTGCAACAGCCAGCAGAGTCAATTCCTTAAAGCTAAAAGTATCCATAATATCTTCATCATCACTGCCTAAGCTTTCACGAATCATGTTTAATCCGATAGCCAAAAGCAGGAAAAATGCAATCCATGGAGCTACAGTTGATACAAATGAACTGATTGTTGTACCGCAAATATATCCGATTACAGGCATTATAAACTGGAAAAAACCAAAAAATAGTCCATAATATAAAATCTGTGATTTTGTCAGGTTTTTTTGTGTGAATCCCTTTGTCAGGGAAACACTAAATGCATCCATTGCCAGAGCAATAGCTATTATGATGATTGAAATTAAAGCTGTATCCATATTATTCTCCGATTAAAATACTCTCTTCAATATACAGTTTTATTTCTGATAGATAATATAGATTATTAATTTAAAAAAAATAAAAAAAATAAGTAAATACTTATTTTCTTTTTACAATAACAACAGCAACAATTATAATCAATGCTATTGCCAATATAGCTATTGGAAGGCCTGTAGAAGCATCAAGTCCAATATCATTTAAGTTTTCATCAGTATTGTTTTCAATAGCTGGCGGTTCTACTGCTTTTTTACCTACACTTAAAGGCACCTGTGTTGAATTAGCCAAATAATTGTCATCACCACTGTAATTAACATTAACGATATATGATCCTTTTGCTAAATCAGGAACAGTGACAGTAGTTTTTCCGTCAATCAACTGATTAGTATAACTTTTATCATAAACAGTAACCTTTACAGATCCTGTAGCACCAGCAGGTAAAATAACATGAACAACTGCATTTTCACCTTCTTTTACATCCTTAGCAGAAACGGAAATCGGTGCATTATGTTTTCCCACACTAAAACTTGAAGTGTTTGTACCTGGCAGATAGTTTTCATCTCCGTCATAACTGGCTAAAACATCATAAGAACCACTAGCCAAATTATCTATCTTAAAAGTAGTTAATCCTTTATCAATAGGAGCGGAATATGTTTTGCCGTCAACAGTTATAGTTACACTTCCAGTTGCATCTTCATTAACCCGTACAGTTATCTTTTCGCTGTCTCCCATAGCAATATTGTTTGCATTAACAATAATTGTAGAGTTTGCCTTGGTTTTTTCATTAGCTTTAACAGGAACAGATGCAGAAGCCCCAGGTTTTTCTACATTAAAACTGGAGGTGTTTGTACCTGGCAGATAGTTTTCATCTCCGTCATAACTGGCTGAAACATCATAAGAACCACTAGCCAAATTATCTATCTTAAAAGTAGCTATTCCCTTGTCAATAGGGGCGGAATAATTTTTGCCGTCAACAGTTATGTTAATAACTCCAGTTGCGTCTTCATTAACATGTACAGTTATCTTTTCAATATCTCCTACAGTAATATTACTTGCATTAACAATAATTGTAGAATCAGCTTTTATGCTATCATCTACAGCAACTATTGTTGGAATAATCAATAAGAGCAAAATGAATAGTAAAATAATATATTTTATTTTGTTCATTTTTTAACCTCCACTAATAAATAGTGATTAAAAGATATTATGTTTATTATAATATTAAAAATTTACTTAAAAAACAGAAAAAAAGGTAAAAAATTATTCACGTTTTTTTAATGAAATCAGTATGTTTAAAGTCATAACAATAGAATAAGTGCTTTTAAATCAAATTCTTCATAAGTAAAAACCTGTTTACAGATAATTTCAGCCAAATCATTATAATTTTTAACTGTCCATATAAAATTATTCATGAAAAATTACACTTGAAAAAAATATATTGTAGACATACGTTTCAACTGTAAAAATTTATTGTATACAAAATTATTTTATAAAATCAAAAACAAAATATCACTAACAACAAAAGGAAATAATAAAATGAATATTTTAATTAACGGATCAGGTGCAGTAGGATTAGGATTAGGTGCATCTATGCTTTCACAAAAAGCAGATGTGTCATTTTATGCAACAGGAAAAACAGCTGCTGCAATCAAAGAAAACGGACTTGAAAGGACAGGATTATTCCAGCATTACTCTTTTACACCAGATGAATATCAAGTATATGAGGATTATAAAGATATTCCTGAAAAAACTTTTGATTATGTATTTATATGTAGTAAAACAGTAGCTAATGATGATATAAGCAGAAAATTAGCCGAAAATAAAGAAATATTAAAGGACAACTGTAAAATAATCATATTCCAAAACGGATTTGCCAATGATGAGCCTTTTTTAAGATACTTTTCCGAAGATGAAGTATACTGTGCAAGAGTAATTACCGGGTTTTCACGGCCTCAAAGACATATCAGTGAAATAACTGTATACACAGAACCTATACTTTTGGGATCACTTCAAAATGCAGATCCTGAGTGCCTGGAAAAAATAGCTCAAATGATTAGTGCATCAGGAATCAAATGTGAAACAACCACAGAAATCGACAAATATTTATGGGCTAAAATGCTTTATAACTGTGCTCTAAATCCATTGGGAGTAATTCTTAACTGTACATATGGTAAATTAACTGAAAATGAATACTCCAAAAATATTATGGACAGCATTATAGATGAGATATTTGCAGTTATCAAAAAAAGCGAATATTCCACATTATGGGATTCAGCGGACGAATACCGAAAACTGTTCTACTCAAAATTAGTTCCGGATACCTATAACCATTACTCCTCTACATATCAGGACATTCAAAAGAAAATAAAAACTGAAATTGATACATTAAATGGAACTGTTATCAGATTAGGTGAAAAGTACGGTGTTGATGTAAGTACAAATAAAATTATTTATAACCTAATTAAATCAATAGAATCAGAATTTTAAGGTTTATTAGTTATTTTTTCTAATAAACTAATAATCCTGTTATTCTGTTCGATGAGAATATCCATTTTCCTTGTTTGTGCTGCAAGCAAATGTCCGTTAACATTATCCAGTCTTGCAACACTGTTTTTATCATATATTTTATATAATTCTTCAGCTATTCTTAAATCCCTTGCATAATCTCCAGTTTTATATTGTCCTCTTTTTTTATGTTTGCCTATATTTGATGTGGGTTTTTTTGAAGAATTCAAATCAAAAAGTCTTGATCCGCAGTCAATACAATAATTGCTGTTATTATCTCCATATTTACTGCCGCATTTTGGACATTCTTTCATTTAATCACCTTTTCAATATCTCCAGAATATAAAATAATTATTTCTTTCTTTACTTGGTGCCGGAGCATAATATGAATATTCCTTTACCATTTCCTTTTCATAGTCCTGTTTTGCTTCATTTAATATTCCGTAAAATGTAGCTGTGTCATAGGAAGAATCAGGAGTGTTGATTATGATTTCCTCCATTTCATCAGTCATTTCTCCGCTGCCCCATGATATGCAGTATATTGAATCTCCTGATGAAAAATAAGCATGAGACACATTATGTTTTGCAAAGTTATTATACTCATGGAAGTATGCCACATCATGTGAACCTATAGTCAGGTTTTTGCCTTTGAAATTATGCCAGCACCCGTAACTGCTTGGAAGATAATCATCAACACATAATATACCGAATGTGTTCAGGTCATTATAATGATAATTAGTACGGGCAGTATTGATTTCTCCGCCCTGATATTTTGGAGGAATTTTAAAATTTACATCATTTACCTTTACAGTTTTCCAATTGGAACTGTCAACTGCATTAACACAACCAACAGATATAATTAAAGCAATTAAAAGTAATGATAAGAAAAGCTTTTTTGAAAACATACTAATCTATTTGTATTAACTAGTATATAACATTTTATTAACAAACATTTCAAAATCGATTATAAAAGTTTATATACCTAAAAAATAAAAATAATATATGTTCGTATTTTAATATATCTTATTTTTTTACGAATACGAACAATGGTGATGGTTAAAAATGAGTATTCGCTATTACTCCTTTAGTGGTGTTTAGGAGGATGAATACTCATTATATATTTAAATTAATTCATCTAATTTTTTACCGTATTCTTCAATCAGCAAATAATCATTAGCTACAACATCCAATAACTGAATCTTATAATCCTTAAATAGCTTTTCATCATCAAGAATCTTTTTTTTATTGTAAGGATAACTATTTTTAATATTATAAATTTCCTGATTGATCTGACTGATTGATTTTATAAAAACATCATCATCCTCAAAAATTGTTTTGCCTTCAGGAATCAAAATAGCCAGAGACCTCATGGAAGTTAAATCATAAGTTTCAAAAGCTTCCACAATTTCTTCAAACAAATCTTTTTCATAAATACTTTGAACAGGATTGAAAGAAGGATGCAATTTATAAATTAAATCCAAATAAAGACTATTCAAACTATCCAAATCATCTTCAGACAACTCAAAATGAGTATCCTTTCGCTCAATAGCCAGATCCAGTTCACCCATATATTTTTCCAACATGCCAACTGATTCTTCAAATTCATTATCAAGCATTTCATCAATTTTAGATAAATCCTCCCCCTGATTAAACAGCTCAATATATCTTTTAATCATTTCCAATTCAATATCCAAATTATATGCTTCACATTCAAGAAAACCAAAACTGAGCAGATACATATCTTCAATTTTTGGACATATATGAAACCTTAATTTATCATATTCAAAAATTAATTCAGCTAATTTTTCCTTTAAACTAATTGACATTGTTAAAACCTTAATTCTATATATATGAATTAAACATATTTATAGATATATAGGTGATTTTAAATGGAAATAAAAGAAAATAACCTTAAAGAATTAATCGAAAAATACATGAGCATTGAAGAAACAGAAGAAAACCATGAAGAATTGCATCAATTGGGACATGAAATTGACCATGTAATCTTTGACAATAATTTTTATCTTGTAACACATAATGACGATGAAGAAAAAGAAATCGTTTCATTAATAGTAGGGGAAGATGACGAATACTTCATACCATTATATACCGATGATGAAGAAGTAAAAGAAGCAATTGAAATATTTAAAAAAGAAGATAGTGATGCTATTTTTGAAACAGAAATCGTAGCATCTACAGACATATTGGAAACCTATTTGGATGATGACACTTTCCTTGGAATAGCTATTAACCCTCCAAAATATGATTTTGTAATATTTAGCCAAAACGTTATCGAAGATCACCAGGACTGCTGCTGAATTTATGAAATAACTTTTCAATGAAAAAAGAGCAGATAATCTTTTTTCAATTTTGTTATTTTTAAACACCCTATTCAACAGCAAAACCATTACCTTTAACTATTAAAAATTATTTTGAAACCAAATACTTCCATTATTTGAACTCTTTTTAGCTAATTAACATTAAAATAAGAACTTTTTTTAGCAACACGCTTAAATTATAACTAATTTTACGGTTTAACACTCTAAAAATTCTTTAACAAAATTTCTTATTTATTGAAATATCCGACAGTTTTCATAATTAAAATAAATGAAGCATTGCACAATTAAAAACCAAACTATTGTAAAATTATTAATTAATCCAATGATTATTTTCATTTATTTGATTCTAAAATGATGATTATCATCAATTAAAAAGTAACCTACATCAAATTAAGAAAATATTTTAATTTATTGACTTTTTAAAATTTCAATGAAATCCAATTTTTCAGTTTATCCGTTTTCTGCAAAATTAATTAAATTAACTATCCAACACATTAAATATCTATTTTGAATCATGATTTTAATATAATTAATCAAATCTTTAATTAAACCCTATTCAAAAAAATAAAAAAGTAATCTGACCACATTTAATCTATAAAATATATGTTTTTTATAGTAAAATAATGGCTAAAAAACATTTATAAACAAAAATATTATAAAACAAATAATATGGAATCAAAATATACTCATAAATTTATTATTTATAATAAAAAAAGAATTAAAAATAATCATAAAGGATTAATAGAAAAATTAGCCAATTTTGACAAAGAAGCTATACCTAAGGATTTTTTAGAAAATCTAAATGAATCATCAGAAATATTTCTTAAAAAAAGACAGGAATTTTATCTTAAAAATCCAGATAAAATGTGCACAATTGATGAAATTCTACCATATAATGAAGAAATTAATGTTGAAACAAACAAAGTATTATCATTTATAAACAAATATCAAGAATTTGACAGTTTAATCGTTGGAATTGATTATTTCAATGGTGAAGAAGAATACATTGAAAAATATTTTTCACATGAAGATTCCTGGTATTTTGGAGGTCCCTCACGAAATTTTTACATTAAACTCGCATTCAGATATTATTATGGACTATGGGGAACTGAATTAGACATCTTTTTAAAAGATATTGGTTTAGAACATTTAATTTAAGAATTTCAAGTAATGACAATAACATACCCCATATCATTACAAATGAATTGTTCAACGCATAAGAACTTCAAATGACAATTTAACATTATTAAAAAAGCATTAAATAACAAAACACAGGAAAATATTATTTTCTAATCAGATATTAACTTTATTTTGAATAGTTTCGTTTGAAATATTCAACTTATTTAGTAATTTATTGAAAAATATGGATCCATAAATTATCTTTAAAATTAAAATATTCATACTTCCATATGACCAATTTGCACAAAATCATTGGGCAACTTTGCACAAAATCATATGACCAATTTGCACAAAATCATTGGGCAACTTTGCACTAAATCATATGACCAATTTGCACAAAATCATTGGGCAACTTTGCAATAAACATGCAACTAATTTAATAAAACTTTATGAATTGAACATGATAATCTGAAATATCCGAAACATTTAGTTAAAAATGTAATTAATTGCAACACCTAAACTAATTATATATAATTTAAAAATGAAATAATAAATTAATTATACTTTGGAGAAAGTTATATGAAAACCAAAGATTTAGAAACTTATAAAAAAGATGGAACTAAAGCTTCTAAAAGTCAAATAAAAGAATTTATAAAGTTATATGCCAAAATAGCTAAAAAACTTAAAACTGAAAATTCAATAGAACTTAACTCTGTTAAAGAAAATATCAGAAAAACATACTCTGAAGAGGTTTATTTAACTTTGATTGATGAAGAAAAAGACTTTGTAAAATTTAATATCAGCCAGGGTTCCAAAGAATATATCATTCCAATATTTACAGACATCAGCGAATATAAAGAAGGCAAAGAAAAAATATCAACCTTATTTTTAGACAAACTAACATGTAAAGTTTTATCTGCAGAAGATATTGAAAAATTAGCTGGCGATGATGAAAATTTCAGAGGTTTGGTGATTAATCCCCATTCACAAAACTTTATGATGGACCGCAACGGTGGTTTTTAATATGGAATATATCTGTCCTGTTTTAGGTGAAGGTGACGAAAGAGATTTTATAGCTATTGGCCAAGCAGAAAACTTCAAAATAGCAGTATTTACTAACTTAGATATGTATCATGAAGGTTGTAAATATTTAGGAGTAACTGGCTATGAACCAATTAAAGTTTCTGATGAATTATTCAAAGACCTTGCTAAAAAAGATGATGAATTCACAGGCATTATTGTAAATATTCACAATGAAAAAAAGATTATAAATAAAGAAGAACTGGAAAGATTATGATTCATCCTCTTTCTCAACTTCTTCATCATCAACAATTGAAAAATTATTATAATATCTATACCTGTATGCCATTTTAAATCCTTCATCCACTTCTCTTTTTGGTCTTAATTTACGCCTTTTAGCAGCAGAAATTTCTTTTTTAGGATTTTGGTGTGCTTTAACTAAATTCTTATTTTCCCTTACAAACTGCTGTTGTCTGGTTCTTACACGATTATATTTATACACACCTTTTCTTAATAAACGTCTTCTAGTTGTTAAAAATCTAATCACAAAATCACATCTACTGTCTTGAAGCAGATTTATCTAAAGTAGCCTGAATTTCATCAATTCTCTCAACAACCACTTTAATAGCTTGTTCACCTTGACGAGTAGGGTTAATACCTTGCTCTACTAATAATGCATCCCTAATATCTCTTAACCTATCAATTGAGTCAATTTTCATAATTGTACTATAAAACATTGTTGTCCTCCGATTTATTATTAACTATATTACATTTTTATTTAGAATAATTTATAAATTTTATCATATCAAAAATAAGTTTATGAAATACAACATCAAAACAATCTATGTTGCCGGAGGATGTTTTTGGGAAATCGAAGCATATATTTCAAGATTAAAAGGAGTCATACAAACAGAAGTGGGATATGCAAACGGCATAACCCATGACCCCACATATGAACAGGTAGCTTCAGATAAAACAAAACATGCTGAATGCGTAAAAGTAAACTACAATACTTTTGAAACAAGCCTGGAGGAAATCATTAAAGAATTTTTAAAAATAATACAACCGAGTGAATCACCACATCACAGATTAGGAATCTACTGGCATGACCCCAAAGATGCAAAAAGCATCTTAAGACTGGTAAATAAAAATCCATCTATTGAAGCCCATGAACTGAAGGGATTTTACCTGGCTGAAAATAAATATCAGAAATACCTGGAAAAACATCCTGAAATAAACTCAAACATTAAAATAAATATGAATCAAAGTGATAATTTAACTCTGCTTTCATATCAGGTAACAAAACTGGCCATGAATGAAGAAGCATTCAGCGGAAAATATGCTGATTTTGATGAAGAGGGAACATATGTAGACATTACAAACAATGAAGAGCTTTTTTCATCAAAAGATAAAATAAAAAACGATTCAGGATATGCGTGCTTTACAAAACCCATCAACCCTGATGCAATTACAAGTTTACGTGATTTCTCATACGGAATGGTCAGATTGGAAATCAGAGCTCAAAAAAGCGGAATACATTTAGGTTATAAAAAAAGAGATTACTATGAAATAAATTCTGCTGCACTTAAATTTGTTTATAAATAGCTACTCCTTTTTTAATAGCTTTTAAACCCTTTTCAAGTAACTGTCTTGGACAGGCAATATTTAATCTTAAAAATTCATCACTGTTTTTACCAAAATCAACACCTGCAGATAATAAAACCCCTGTTTTTTCATTTAAAAACTTGATGAATTCCTCTGAAGATATATCCAAATTAGAACAGTCAAGCCATAATAAATAAGTAGCATCTGCATCGGTTAACTTAATTTCAGGAATTTCCTTTTTTATAAAATCAGCTGCAAATTTCTTGTTGTCATATAAATACTGCCTCAGTTCATCAAGCCATGATCTGCCGTTATTATATGCTGCTATTGCGGCATTTATAGCAAAAATATTGGCTCTGCTGACCCATTCAACATCAAGAGCGTTGAAAACATCTTCCTTCAATTTATCTCCCACAATATAAACCGCAGCAGTATTTAATCCAGCTATATTAAATGATTTGGTAGGAGAAATTGTTGTAATGGAATCATGGTTGCTTATACCTGCAAATGGAATGTATTTTTTATCGGGATCAGTTAAATCACAATGAATCTCGTCAGATATTATAGTTACATCATATTTGGCACATAAATCAGCTATTTTTTTCAGCTCTGTTCTGGACCATATTTTACCAATGGGATTATGGGGATTGCACAGCATCATCAAAGTTACATCTGCTTCAGCTAATTTTTCTTCCAAATCCTCAAAATCAATTTCATACTTTCCATTTCTGTACATCAGCTGATTTTCCACAACTTCCCTGTTATTGTCTTCAATTACATGAAAAAATACATGATAAACCGGTGTTTGGATTAATATTTTATCATTTTCATCAGTTAATTTACGGATAATGGTAGCTATTGCAGGCATTACTCCATTGGCAAATTTCAGATAATCTTTATCCATTTCCAATCCGTAATCTTTCCACCAGTCAGCATATGCATCATACCATTCATCAGGAATTACAGCATATCCGTAGAGACTTTCATCAGCTTTTTTTATAATTTCATCAGATATTTCCGGAGCAACCTTAAAATCCATGTCAGCTACCCACATAGGGAGTTCAGTGTCAAATAAATCCCATTTTAAGCAGTTAGTGTTTTTACGGTTAATAATGCTGTCAAAATCATATTTCATGTAAATCATTTTTAATTTCTTTTATAACTTTTGCCTGATGCCAACAGCCAACTAAATTGACTTTAAAAAGTTTGTCTAAATTATCAGCAGAATTATATTTTTATTGCATTATTCATTAGAGCTTCAATTTCAGCATAATCTATTTTCATTTAAATATTATATTGAATATTTATAAAAAAAGTAGTTTAAAAAGAAGAGAATCAATCTTCTTTTTTAAAGAAATCATCTTGAATTTCATTAACTATTTCAGTAAACCTTTTGCTTACATCAGATTTAGGTTCAATTGTAACCATTACTCCACCTTTATTAGGTGAGCTGGATACTTTTTCAGTTAATGGCAAATCTCCAAGATAAGTAATTTCCATTTCATCAGCAAAATCTTTTCCGTCACCTTTACCGAAGATATGGAGTTTTTCATTACAATGAGGACATTCATAGTAAGCCATATTTTCAACTAAACCTATGTTTTCCACATTTAACATTTCAACCATTTTTACACATTTTAAAACATCTTCCTGAGACACTACATTAGGAGTAGTTACCATAACTACTGCATCAATATCTGGAATTGTTTGTAAAACTGTTAACGGTTCATCACCGGTGCCAGGCGGGTTATCAATAATAAGAACATCAAGAGGACCCCATGCTACATCAGCTATTAACTGTTTGATACTGCCTGTTTTTTGTGGGCCTCTCCAAATAATAGGTGTGTCAATACTATCTAACATAAATGCCATTGACATTACTTTAAGACCGCTTGGTGCTTCAACAGGCATCATATGACGTTCTTCGTTAATCATGATGTCCTGATCTTCCACACCTAACATTTTTGGTATGTTCGGACCGTGAATATCTGCATCCAATATTCCTGTAGTAAATCCTTCTTTTTGGAAAGCTTCTGCAATATTTGCAGCTACTGTTGATTTTCCAACTCCTCCTTTACCACTCATAACAGCAATTTTATATTTGATTTGTCCTAAGTTTCTTGAGAGGTTGAGTTGTTGTTCAATCATTTGTTTTTGTTGTTCAGGAGTCATTTCTCCTCCATGACCATGATGTCCATGTTCTGGCATAATATCACTCTCTAAAATTTATTTTTATCAATATAATATATTATAGTAACTAAAAGTATTTAAAAGTTTACAAATAAATGTTAGTTAAATTTCTTACTGACTTCTTCTACAGCAAGTACTAATGGATCGGTAACCATAGATACTGGAGGTGCATAAGCAAATTCAACATTACTTAATTCAAAGCAGCTTAAACCTTGGGTAATAGCTAAAGTCATTGTATCAATCCTTTCAGCTACCCTTTCCTCAGCAATTATTTGACAACCAATAATTCTACCATTACAGTCACAGATAATCTTAATATCCATAGGTTTGGCATTAGGATAATAACGGGCTCTTGTAAGTGCTTCCACCTTTTCAACAATAGGTTTGATATTGTTCTGTTGAGCAAAACTGGAAGTCAAACCAACAGCACCAAACTCTAATTTACCTACTTTAGAAACCATAGCATTTAATACAGGATTGAAATTAGATTTTTTACCAGTTATTGTACGTGCTAATGTTTTAGATTCACGAACCGCAGTAGTACCTAAATGACTGATAGTATTGGCCTGAAGAATTAAATCCTGAGATTCAACACAGTCCCCAAGAGCATAAACATCTTCAACAGAAGTTTCCATTTTTTCATTAACTAAAATAGCCCATCTTCCGATATCACAGCCGGCCATTTTAGCTAATTTTAATTCAGGCCTTACACCAGTGGCTAAAATAACCATATCTGCATCAATACAACTTCCGTCACCGAAATATGCTTTTTTAACTTTTCCGTCTTCCCCTTCAAGTTTGGTAATAGGTTCACCAAGCATTACATGAATATTTTCCATTTTCAAATATCTGGTTAAAATAGCTGCCATATCACTATCAAGAGATCTTGGAACAATTTGAGGCATCATTTCGCTTAAAGTTACATTTAAACCTAATTCTTTAAGAGCATAAACAATTTCAATACCAATCAATCCTGCACCTGTTACAACAGCACTTTTAGAAGTTTTAGCCCATTGCTGAACTTTCCTACCGTCCTCAATGTTTCTTATTTGGAAAACACCCTCTAAATCCACACCTTCCATAGGAGGTACAAATGGGTTTCCCCCAGTAGCTAAAACCAATTTATCATAATCAATGGTTTTTTCACCATCCTCATTTTCATAAGTGACAGTTTTTTTGCTGCTGTCTACTGCAGTTACTTCAGATTTTATTAAAACATCAATATTGACTTCTTTATAATCATCTGGTGTTTTCATAATAATATCATCAAAGGATGAAATTTTTCCAGACAGTACATAAGGAATAGCACATGGAGAATATGCTACATTTTCATCACGAGTTATAACAGTAATTTCCGCATCTTTATCTAAACGCCTAATATTTGAGGCAGTAGACATTCCGCCTGCTCCCCCACCGACAATAACAACTTTCATTGTAAAACAACCTTTTTTTAAACAAATTAACAAAATATTTATGAATTTAACATTAATATTTATTAAAATATAAGTATAAAAAAGTAACTATCAAAAAAAGTTCGGCTCTTTCAATTATTTTGGTGATTTTTCTAATTTTTGT
>UMIY01004538.1_pt1 | contig 23556 bp, 16 predicted proteins | sample 1965921 | NCBI WGS metagenome assembly UMIY01 (sample SAMEA4836134, study PRJEB28245) | human gut metagenome | biome: gut microbiome; material: fecal sample | place: Denmark | collected 2008
GCCGCGTCGTCGGGCCCGCCGTCGTCGACGTCGAGCTGGCGCCGGGCGAGGCGCGCTACGAGGGACTCGACGGGCTCGGCCGCACCGGGCGCGTCGCCGCGCTCGTCACCTTTGACATGATGCGCGCCGGCAGCGAGCGCGAGCGCGAGGACATGTCCTGGATCCACCCCTCCGGCTGGGGGCACAACGCGGAGGTCGACATCGCGATGCCCGACGGCAGCACCTATCACGGCGCGATCTTCAACCGCAGCCACCTGCTCGCCAAGTCGCTCGGCGGCGAGGAGGTGCCGGAGAACCTGGTCACGGGCACGCGGACGCAGAACGTGGGTGACAATCGGGGCCAGGACGGCGGCATGGCATACGCCGAGGGCCTCGCGCGCGACTGGCTGTGGGACAATCGTGACGGCACCGTCTACTACGCCGCGACGCCGGTCTACGAGGGGGACGAGCTCGTGCCCCGCAGCGTCTTCGTCGACGTCCTCTCCTCGGACGGCGAGCTTGACCTCGAGGTCGAGGTCTTCAACGCCGCCGCGGGGTTCGAGATCGACTACGCCACCGGCGAGTTCTGGGAGGTATGACATGTCCGAGGGTCTTGACGCCATTCGCCGCGCGCTCGAGGGCGACCCGGCGCTCTACGAGCGGGTCGTGGGGACTGACTTCTCCTGGTCGGGCAGGATCTTCACCGTCGAGCAGGTCGAGGTCGAGCTCTCCGACGGCTCCCGCAGTGGGCGCGACCTCGTCCTGCACCACGGCGGGGCCGGCGTGGTCGCCGTGCGCGACGGTCGCGTCTGCCTGGTCCGGCAGTACCGAGTGGCGCTCGGGCGCATGACGCTCGAGATTCCCGCGGGCAAGGTCGATCCCGACGAGCCCCGCGACGTCTGCGCTGCGCGCGAGCTCACCGAGGAGACGGGCCTCGTCGCCGAGCGCGTCGAGCTGCTCGTGGAGTCGTACGGCGCGCCGGGCTTCACGAACGAGCACACCTCCGTCTACTTCGCGCACGGCCTCACGCAGGGGGAGTCGGCCCCCGACGAGGGCGAGTTCCTGAACGTGCTGTGGCTTCCGGTGGACGACGTGATCGAGGCCATCCGCCTCGGGCTCATCGACGACGCCAAGACCGTGATGGGGCTTCTCGCCGCGCGCGCCTTCGGGATGCTCTAGAATGGTGCCTCGACTCAGGCGCCCTTAGCTCAGCTGGATAGAGCGGGGGACTTCTAATCCCAAGGTCGGGGGTTCGAATCCCTCAGGGCGCGCCAGGGGACTTCGGGCCGGGGCTCATGCCCCGGCCCTTTTCGCGCGGCGCGAGGGGCGCCCCCCATCGCCTCTGACCGCGAGTCGAAATACGCTCGCAAAATTCTGCGGCGCGCCGAGCGGACTTACGGCATACTTGTAACGTGCGATTTGCCCGATGGAAGGAGCTCGCGTTGATTTACACGATGACGTTGAACCCTGCTCTTGACTACGTCATGCATCCCCTGACCCTCGACATGGGCTTCACCAACCGCTCGTCCTCGGAGGAGCTGCACTGCGGCGGCAACGGCATCAACATCTCCACCCTTCTGAACGAGCTGGACGTTCCCAGCATCGCCATGGGCATCGCGGCCGGCTTCACCGGCGACTACCTCATCCGCCGCCTCCAGGAGAAGGGCGTCGCGCTCAACTTCGTCCTTCTCGACCGTGGCTACACCCGCATCAACATCAAGCTCAACGGCATCGTCATGACGATGGTCAACGGCATGGGCCCCAAGATTCCCGAGAAGAAGGTCGACGAGCTGCTCGAGCGCATGGACGTGGTGGGCGCCGGGGACACGCTGGTCCTCACGGGTTCCATCCCTAACTCGCTTCCCGAGGACATGTACATGCAGATCATGCGGCGCCTCGGCGGCCGCGGCATCCAGTTCGTGGTCGACGCCCCGGGCCAGCTCCTGATGGAGTCCCTCGAGGCGCACCCCTTCCTCATCAAGCCCAACAACCACGAGGTCGGCCGCATCTTCGGCGTTGAGATCGAGGAGCCCGAGGCCTGCATGCCCTACGCGCACAAGCTCCAGGACGCGGGCGCCCGCAACGTCATCATCTCCTGCGGTGGGCACGGCTCGTTGCTGCTCGACGAGAACGGCGCCGAGCACGTGGTCCCCACGGCCAAGATCAGGCTCGTCAACGCGACGGGCGCCGGCGACTCGATGGTCGGCGGCTTCCTCGCGCAGGTCACGCGTGGCGTCGATTACGAGACGGCGCTCATCTTTGCCTCCGCGTGCGGCACCGCCACGGCGGCGAGCAAGGGCATCGCCAAGCGCTCGACCATCGACCGCGTCGTGGCGGCCCTCTACAAGAAGATGGGTCGCGCCATTCCCGGCACCATCGCTCGCGACATGGAGAACAACCGTGAGCGCGAGCAGGCGCGGGAGACGGCGGACGGTAAGTAGGCGCACGCTTGGGGTTCGCTTCGCCCGGGTGGGCGTGGACGATACAGGGGTTGGCCGCGCAGACGGCCCAAGGACAATGGGGGAGTCGATATGTACGAGGGAGTCAACGCATCTGACGGCATCGGCATCGGTGTTGCCCGAGTCGCCGTGGAGCCCGACCTCAGCTTCACGCCGCACGCGCCGGAGGACGCCGGCGACGAGAAGCAGCGCTATGCGGCTGCGGTGGACAAGTTCATCGAGCAGACCAACGCCCAGATCGCGCGCATGACCGAGACCGTGGGCGAGGAGGCCGCCGCCATCATGGGCGCTCACATCGAGTTCGCCCAGGACGAGGGCATCCAGGAGATGGTGAACGGCTCCATCGAGAGCGGCATGTGCGCCGAGCAGGCCGTCTCCGAGGCCTATGACATGTACTACAACATGTTCTCCAACATGGAGGACGAGCTCTTCCGCGAGCGCGCCGCCGACGTCGCCGACGTCAAGACCGGGCTCCTCGCCGACCTGCTGGGCAAGGAGGTCGTGGACCTCTCCACGCTGCCCGAGAACTCCGTCGTCGTGGTCCACGAGCTCACGCCGTCCATGACCGCCGACATCGACAAGGACAACGTCGCCGCGATCGTGACCGAGACCGGCGGGCGCACCTCCCACTCCGCGATCATCGCCCGCGCGCTCGAGATTCCGGCGGTCCTGTCGGTCGCCGACATCACGGGCACCATCAAGAACGGCGACATGGTGATCGTTGACGGTACGCGCGGCCGCGTGCTCGTCAACCCCGACGACAACGACCTCACCCACTACCGCGCCAAGGCCAAGCAGTACGCCGAGGAGAAGCTCGCGCTCGAGGCCTATCGCGGCAAGGAGACCGTGACCGGCGACGGCGAGAAGGTCCTTCTCGTCGCCAACATCGGCAATCCGGACGACGCCAACGTCGCCGCCGAGCATGACTGCGAGGGCGTGGGCCTCTTCCGCTCCGAGTTCCTGTTCATGGACGCCAAGGAGCTCCCGAGCGAGGACGAGCAGTTCGCCGCGTACCAGAAGGTCGCGCTGCGCATGAAGGGGCAGCCGGTCATCATCCGCACGCTCGACGTGGGCGGCGACAAGGAGATCCCGTATCTCAACCTCAAGAAGGAAGAGAACCCGTTCATGGGCTTCCGCGCGGTGCGCTACTGCCTGAACAACCCGGACCAGTACCGGGTCCAGCTCACGGCCCTGCTGCGCGCCTCCGCCTTCGGCGACATCAAGATCATGGTCCCGCTCGTCACCAACATCGACGAGATTCGTCAGGTCAAGGCGCTCGTGGAGGAGTGCAAGGCCGATCTTGACGCGCGCGGCGTGGCCTACAACAAGGACATCGAGGTCGGCACCATGATCGAGACGCCCGCCGCGTCGCTGATCGCCGACGACCTCGCCGCCGAGTGCGACTTCTTCTCGATCGGCACCAACGACCTCATCGGCTACACCATGTGCGCCGACCGCGGCAACGACCGTGTCGGCTACCTCTACGAGGTCTACCAGCCCGCGGTGCTGCGCTCGCTCAAGCGCATCATCGAGGAGGGCAACAAGGCCGGCATCATGGTCGGCATGTGCGGCGAGGCTGCGGCCGACCCGCTGCTGATCCCGGTGCTCATCTCCTTCGGCCTGAACGAGTTCTCCGTGAGCGCGCCGTCGATCCTGCGCACGCGCCGCATCATCTCCGAGTGGACCAAGGCCGATGCCGACGCCCTCACCGAGAAGGTCATGAAGCTCAAGACCGCCACCGAGGTCAAGGCGATGCTCCAGGCCGCTGCCCGCTAGCCAACCAAAGGGGTCGGGTCCCTTTTATCAGAAAATTTTGATGCCGCTCGTCGACTCCTCGGCGGGCGGCATCATTGTTTGCAAGTGCTCTTTGGTAGCAAAAAACTAACGAGTTAAAGACAAACAATATGTATAATCGGATAAAGGTTAAGTTGCGATGGTAGATACGTAACATGAACGACGCGGGGGGACCGCATGTCAAGAGGCGCGAGGCAAGTTTCCGAGTCAGGTTTCTACCACGTGATGATGCGCGGCTGCGGGAGGCAGATCCTCTTTGAGGATGATGGTGACAGACTGAGGTTTCTCAGCCTGCTGTCGGAGATGCTCACCCGGTCGAGCGTCGTTCTTATCGCCTGGTGCCTCATGACGAATCATGTTCACCTTCTTGTGGGCGACGAGGGGAGAATGCTGAGCGAGGCGCTCCACGACCTCGCCTCAGCATATGCCGGGTACTTCAACCGAAAGACCGGGCACGTGGGGGCAGTCTTTGGGGGAAGGTTCAAGAGCGTCCCCGTGGAGTCTGAGGCGCAGCTCGTCGCGGCCGCTCGCTACATCCACGACAACCCCGAGAAGGGAGGGATATGCCCGGCGGAAGAGTACGAGTGGAGCAGCTTCGGGGAGTATGCGGGGAAGCCCTGGATCTGCGACACCAGTGTTCTTCTCGGCGTGCTCGGGGACACAGAGTCGCTCCTTGCGCCGGGGTCTGACGCCTCCGAGCGCACACCGTATCACTTCCGAACCGGAAGACGAGTGCCCGACGAGGAGCTGCTCGACGTTGCTCGCGCCGTGCTTCACCCCCGCGACCCCATGGAGGTGAAGGGGCTCGAGGCGCGCGCAAGGAGCGGGGCCCTCAGGAGGCTGAGCGAGGCCGGCCTGTCTCAGCGCCAGATCGAGCGCGTGACCGGAGTGGGCAGGTATTCAATACAGAGAGCCCTGGGAAAGGCGTGAGACGGTATCAAAAGTTTCTGTTAAAAGGGACCCGACCCCTTTGGAGGGGTGAAGACGCTGAGGGCGCCGGGCACGACCTCAACCTCGAAGTGCGTGCCGGTCAGCGGCTCTCCGTCCACCTGGCACGGCGGCTCCGCGGCAAAGTCGAGCACAGCGCGTCGGATGCGACGCAGGCGCACCGCCCGAGAGCTCGCGTGGCGTCCCGAGCGCGCGAGCCCAAAGAGCGCGAGCAGGTGAGGGATTGACGGAACGCGCACGTTGTAGCACACGTCGAGCAGACCGTCGGAGGGGTCGGCATCGGGGCAGATCCTGAACCCGCCGCCGTAGCTCGGGCCGACCTGAATCGCAAAGACGAGCGTGGAGAGCTCGACGGGCGCCTCGTCGTCAAAGCGCGCCACACATGGGTAGCCGCCTCTGGCTCGAGACAGGATCTTGAGCCCCGAGGTCACGAACAGGGCCTCGCCCTCCTGTGTGGTGTCTGCCGCCCGTCGCGCGGTGGTGTCGAGCGCGATGGCGGCGTCGAGCCCAAACGAGAGCGTCTCGACGAAGTGGGTCCCGTTCACGCGCCCCACGTCGACGGGACGCGGCGTCCCGCGGACGATCTGCGCGAACGCCGCCTCGACGTTGTTTCTCGCCATGCCGAGCGTGCGGGCGTAGTCGTTGCCGGACCCGAGCGGAAGCACGGCGAGCCGCGGCCGCCGCTCCCTGGGCAGCGACATCAGGCCGCATGCGGCCTCGTGGATGACGCCGTCCCCACCGAGCACGACGAGCGTGTCGTAGCCCACGGACCGCGCGGCGATGGAGGTGGCCTCGCCCGGCCTCGACGTGAGGCGCACGTCGTAGCCGTCGGTCACGGCGGAGTAGCTTTCCAGGAAGCGCCGCGCAAACTCGGCGCCCTCGGCCCCCCGCCCGCTGTGCGCGGCAGGGTTGGCGATAAGAAGCGTGTGCCCGAGGGGGGAGTCAGACATGCGCGGCCAATCTACGGGGTTCTTCTCGCCGTCCATTCTACTCTTGCCGTGCGACCGGCGCTCACCTATACTTTGACCCTGCGACCGGGGCGTGGCGCAGCTTGGTAGCGCATCTGCTTTGGGAGCAGAGGGTCGCTGGTTCGAATCCAGTCGCCCCGACCACCGCATGCGGGTGTGGTTCAATGGTAGAACCTCAGCCTTCCAAGCTGATGACGCGGGTTCGATTCCCGTCACCCGCTCCAGAGACACGTCGCCCCGGTCGTTCTGCGGCCGGGGCGTTTGCTATGATGGGCGCTCCATTCTCGTCTTTTGGCGCGAGCGATCCGGGGGCCGCATGTTCATCTTCTATTCCGACGAGGTCTACGTCCGCGAGGACATCTGGGTGGGGGAGGCCTTTTGCCCCGCGTGCGGCGCCAAGAATCGTCTCTACCTCGCCAGCGAGGTGAGCGACATCAAGCTCCTCTGCTTCATACCGATCCTGCGCTTCATCCAGAAGCGCCTGCTCGCCTGCGACTCCTGCAAGGCCGTGGCGCAGGTGTCGCGCGCCGACTACAAGGCTCGGCTCGCCACCCAGCGCGCCAGGCTTCTCGCGGGACAGCTCCCCGCCAGCGAGCTCGCCCGCGAGCGCGCGAAGCTCGGGCGGGCCTCGACGCGCCGCGTGGTGAAGCTCGTCGCCTCGAGCATCGCCCTGCTCGTGACGCTCTCGCTCGTCCTGGCCATGGTCGCCGGGCTTGACCTGCCCTCCGACGGCGAGGTCCCCGCGGTCATGGCGCTCGTTGCGTCTGCGGTCGCCTTTGCGCTCTCCCTTCGGCACTTCCTGTACGCCCGGCGTGCGAACGCTGCGATCGACCGCGTGCTGGGCCGCGCGTAGCCGGCGGGCCACGGGGCTTTTTGCGAGAAGCGCGCATGTGGATTGCGCCTGTGTTTCATGTGTACGGATTATTTCGCGCAAGGTTCGAGGCCGTTACGCGTGACGCACTGATTTGCTTCGCCTTGCGAACCGAACGTATTCTCTCATGCGGCACTTCAGTTGCGGCCGAGGCCGCCGATGAGGGGAGTCTTCATGACGTATTCCGAGAAGGTCATCGCCGAGCTCGAGGCTCGCTATCCCGAGCAGACCGAGTTCATCCAGGCGGCCAAGGAGGTCCTCGAGACCCTGCAGCCCGCCCTCGACGCCCACCCCGAGTACGAGGAGGCGGCGCTGCTCGAGCGCATCGTCGAGCCCGAGCGCGTGATCATGTTCCGCGTGCCGTGGGTCGACGATGAGGGCAAGGTCCAGGTCAACCGCGGCTACCGCGTGGAGTTCAACTCCGCCATCGGCCCCTACAAGGGCGGCCTGCGCTTCAACCCCACCGTCACCGTGGGCATGCTCAAGTTCCTCGGCTTCGAGCAGATCTTCAAGAATGCGCTCACCACGCTGCCCATGGGCGGCGGCAAGGGCGGCTCCGACTTCGACCCCAAGGGCAAGTCCAACCGCGAGGTCATGGCCTTCTGCCAGTCCTTCATGACCGAGCTCTGCCGCCACATCGGCCCCAACACCGACGTTCCCGCCGGCGACCTCGGCGTGGGCGGTCGCGAGGTGGCCTACATGTTCGGCCAGTACAAGCGCATCCGCAACGAGTGGACCGGCGTCCTCACCGGCAAGGGCCTCACCTTCGGCGGCTCGCTCGCCCGCACCGAGGCCACCGGCTACGGCCTGGTCTACTTCGTCGACGAGTACCTCAAGAGCACTGGTGACTCCTTCGAGGGCAAGAAGGTCGTCGTGCACGGCTCCGGCAACGTCGCCATCTACGCTATCCAGAAGGTCTCCCAGCTCGGCGGCACCGTCATCGCCGCCTCCGACACCAAGGGCTGGGTCGAGGACCAGGAGGGCATCGACTACCAGGTGCTCGAGCACATCTACAACAAGAAGCGCTCCGGCAACGACAAGGGCGTCTCCCTCGCGATGTACGTCGACGAGCGCCCGAGCGCCGTCTGGCACGAGGGCGACGGCAAGGGCGTCTGGCAGCTCCCCTGCGACATCGCGCTGCCCTGCGCCCGCGAGAACACCCTCGACCTCGAGGACGCCAAGGCTCTCGTCGCGGGCGGCTGTAAGGTCGTCGGCGAGGGCGCGAATATGCCCACCACGCCCGACGCCACCGCCTACCTCATGGAGAACGGCGTGGCCTTCATGCCCGGCAAGGCTGCCAACGCCGGCGGCGTGCTCGTGTCCGGCCTCGAGATGAGCCAGAACGCCGAGCACCTCTCCTGGACCTTCGAGGAGGTCGACGGCAAGCTCGAGAGCCTCATGCGCGGCATGTTCCACAACGTGGACGACACCGCCCGCGCCTACGGCCACGAGGGCAACTTCGTGATGGGCGCCAACATCGCCGGCTTCACCAAGGTCGCCGAGGCCATGATGGCCCAGGGTGTCTGCTAGGCGAGAAGAGCCTGACGTTCGGAGGGGCCCGCCGACTTCCACGCAGGAGTGCGCTTCGCGAAGCTCCTGCCTGGGAAGTCGGCGGGTCCTCTGCTGCCGGGATGCTGCCGCGCGGGGCCGTCTTGGCGCCGGCCGCCTCAGCGAAGCCGCGCGCTGGCGTCATGCGCCCCCCACGCCCTTCTCGACGCGCGATTTTTGCGAAGCCGTTATGCCGTCACACGGATAACGCAAGACCTGCTATGCTATCGGAGACCTTTAAGACGGTACGAGAGACCGAAAAGGCGTCCACAACCTAAACCGCAGCTGCCTTCTTCGGAGTCTCCGCCATGCGGCGGTCGCTCCGTTTTTTGTGGCTCCGGTGTGCCCCTGGGCGCGCGACGAAAGGGCGGTGTTGCTGTGAACCTACTGGTGGATGGCGGCAGGCATCCGAGAGCGCTCCTTGCGCTCGAGAACGGGATGTACTTCTACGGGCGCTCGTGCGGCGCCGAGGGCGAGGCCTTCGGGGAGATCGTGTTCAACACCTCGATGGTAGGCTATCAGGAGATCGTCTCGGACCCGTCGTACGCGGGCCAGATCGTGACCCTCACGTACCCGCAGATCGGCAACTACGGCATCAACGAGAAGGACATGCAGGGCGACCCGCTCCACCTTGCCGGCCTCGTGGTCCACGACATGTGCTATACCCCGAGCAACTGGCAGAGCGTGGAGACCTTCCCGAACTTCCTCGCCCAGAACGGCGTCGTCGCGATCGAGGACGTGGATACCCGCGCCCTCACCATTGCCATCCGCGAGGGCGGCGCCATGCGCGCGGCCATCTCCACGACCGACCTCGACCCGGAGAGCCTCATCGCGCGCGTCAAGGCGTCGCCGTCCATCGCCGATCACAACTACGTCGCCGACGTCTCCACCAAGGAGGCCTACACCGTTCCCGGCCAGGACGCCGACGGACACCCGCGTCTGCACGTGGTGGCATACGACTGCGGCGAGAAGAAGGGCATCGCCAAGCGCCTCTCCGCCGCCGGCTGCGAGGTCACGGTCGTGCCGTGGGACACGCCCGCCGAGAAGGTCCTCGAGATGAACCCCGACGGCGTGTTCTTCTCCAACGGCCCCGGCGACCCGGTCAGCGTGCCGCCCGTGGTGGAGGCGGTCCGCGCCTGCCTCGGCAAGCTCCCGGTCTTTGGCATCTGTCTCGGCAACCAGGTCATTTCCATGGCGGCCGGCGGCCAGATCGAGAAGCTCCCGTACGGCCACCACGGCGGCAACGAGCCCGTCATGAACCTGCTCACCGGCAAGGTGGAGATCACCGCGCAGAACCACAACTACGGTCCGGTCTTCTCGACCTTCGGCCCGCTCGTGCCTGAGCTCTCCGGCGGCGTCTCCGAGCACCCCGCCGACGAGGACCTGCGCTTCTGGTCTCGTGCCCACATCGCTCCCGTCGTCATGACCGAGAAGTACGGGCGCATCCGTCTCACGCACGTCAACCTCAACGACGGCACCCCCGAGGGGATCCAGTTCCTCGACGTCCCCGCCTTCTCCATGCAGTACCACCCCGAGGCCAAGCCCGGACCCAACGACTCCACGTACGCCTTCTCGGCGTTCGCCAGGCTCATGCGCGGCGAGGACGACTACCTCGCCATCGACGTCCGCGAGGGGAGGCGCTTCTAGATGCCCAAGCGCACCGACATCAAGAAGATCCTTATCATCGGCTCCGGCCCCATCGTCATCGGCCAGGCCTGCGAGTTCGACTACTCCGGCACCCAGGCCTGCAAGGCCCTGCGCGCCGAGGGCTACGAGGTCGTGCTCGTGAACTCCAACCCGGCCACCATCATGACCGACCCGGAGACCGCAGACCGCACCTACATCGAGCCCATCACCGTGGAGTCCGTGACCAAGGTCATCGAGAAGGAGCGCCCGGACGCGCTGCTTCCCAACATGGGCGGCCAGACCGGCCTCAACTGCGCCGTGGCCCTCGGCAAGTCCGGCGTCCTCGAGAAGTACGGCGTCGAGGTCATCGGCTGCGACGTCGACTCCATCGAGACCGGCGAGGACCGCGAGCTCTTTGCCAACGCCATGCGCGACATCGGCCTCGAGGTCGCCAAGTCCGGCATCGCGCACACCGTCGAGGAGTGCGAGAAGATCGCCGACGAGCTCGGCTACCCGGTCGTCGTCCGTCCTGCCTTCACCCTCGGCGGCGCCGGCGGCGGCATGGCCTACGACCACGACGACCTGCTGCGCATTGCCGAGCAGGGCATCGCCCTCTCGCCCGAGAGCGAGGTGCTCGTTGAGCAGTCCGTGGAGGGCTGGAAGGAGATCGAGATGGAGGTGATGCGCGACTCCGCGGGCAACGGCGTCGTCATCTGCTCCATCGAGAACCTCGACCCGATGGGCGTCCACACCGGCGACTCCATCACCGTGGCGCCCTGCCAGACGCTCAACGACTTCGAGCTCCAGCGCCTGCGCGACTACTCGATCGCCATCCTCGAGCGCGTGGGCGTCGCCTGCGGCGGCTCCAACGTGCAGTTTGCCGTGAACCCCGACGACGGCCGTGTCATCGTCATCGAGATGAACCCCCGCGTCTCCCGCTCCTCCGCCCTCGCCTCCAAGGCCACCGGCTTCCCGATCGCAAAGATGGCGGCCCTGCTCTCCGTGGGCTACACCCTCGACGAGATCGAGAACGACATCACGCGCGAGACGCCGGCCTGCTTCGAGCCCTCCATCGACTACTGCGTGGTCAAGGTACCGCGCTTTGCGTTCGAGAAGTTCAAGGGAACCGACGACACGCTCACCACGCGCATGAAGGCCGTCGGCGAGGTCATGTCCATCGGCTCCACCTTCGAGGAGGCGATGCAGAAGGCCATGCGCTCGCTCGAGCAGGGGCATGCCGGCCTCGGCGCCGACGGCGCGGACGACTTCGCCGGCGTCGACGAGGTGGAGTTCGAGCGTCGCGTGGCAACGCCCACGCCCGACCGCGTCCTCTACGTCGCCGAGGCGCTGCGCCGCGGCTGGGGGGTGGAGCGCGTCTTCGAGCTCACGAAGATCGACCGCTGGTTCCTGAACCGCATCAAGGACATCGTGACCGCCGAGGGCGTCATCGCCGAGCGCGGGCTGGCCGGCCTCGACGCCGACACGATGATGGCGGCAAAGCAGCTGGGCTTCTCGGACGCCCAGCTCGCCCACCTCACCAACCAGCGCGAGGACACCGTGCGCGCCGTGCGCGAGGTCCTCGGTGTGCGCCCGTGCGTCAAGACCGTGGACACCTGCGCCGGCGAGTTCTCCGCCCGCACGAGCTACCACTACTTCACCTACGAGAAGGGCGGCGTCTCGGAGTTCCACGAGGCCGAGAAGCCCCGCGTGGTCATCCTCTCGGCCGGCCCCAACCGCATCGGCCAGGGCATCGAGTTCGACTACTGCTGCGTCCACGCCGCCTATGCGCTCGCGGCCAAGGGCTACGAGACCGTCATGGTCAACTGCAACCCCGAGACCGTCTCCACCGACTACGACACCTCCGACCGCCTCTACTTCGAGCCGCTCACCTTCGAGGACGTCATGAACGTCATCGAGGTCGAGAGGCCTGTGGGCGTGATCGTCACGCTCGGCGGCCAGACCCCGATCAACCTCGCCAAGCGCCTCAAGGCCGCCGGCGTCCCCATCATGGGCACCCAGCCCGAGGCCATCGACCTCGCCGAGGACCGCGACCGCTTCGCGAGCCTGCTCGACCGCCTCGAGATCGCCTACCCGCCCTCGAGCACGGCCGAGACCGTCGACGAGGCCAAGGCCGTGGCGCGGCGCGTCGGCTACCCGCTGCTGGTGCGCCCGAGCTACGTGCTCGGCGGCCGCGGCATGGGCATCGTCTACGATGACGACGACCTCGTGAGCTACATGGCCGAGGCGACCAAGGTCTCCCCGGACCACCCCGTCTACCTGGACGCCTTCCTCGAGGACGCCATCGAGCTCGACGTGGACGCCCTCTGCGACACCGAGGAGTGCTACGTGGGCGCGGTCCTCGAGCACATCGAGGAGTGCGGCATCCACTCCGGCGACTCCGCCTGCTGCTTCCCGCCCTTCTCGCTCTCCGACCGCCTGGTCGAGAAGGTCCGCGAGACCACGCGGCGCCTGGCGCTCTCCTGTCACATCCGGGGCCTCCTCAACGTCCAGTACGCCGTCCGCGACGAGCAGGTCTTCGTGATCGAGCTCAACCCGCGCGCGAGCCGTACGGTGCCCTTCTCGTCCAAGGCCACCGGCGTGCCGCTGGCCAAGTGCGCCGCGCGCATCATGAGCGGCGAGAAGATCTGTGACCTCGGTCTTCCTCCCGAGGGCCGTGACCGCGGCTGCTACGCGGTCAAGGAGGCCGTCATGCCGTGGAGCCGCTTCCCGGGCGCGGACGTCGTCCTCGGTCCCGAGATGAAGTCCACCGGCGAGGTCATGGGCCTGGACGTCACGTTCCCCAAGGCCTACGCCAAGACGCGCGAGGCGATCGACTACGACGTGCCGCAGGCGGGCAAGGTCTTCGTCTCCGTCTGCGACCGCGACAAGCGCTCCGTCGCGCCGGTGGCCCTCTCGCTCAAGAACCTGGGCTACGAGCTGGTCGCCACGCGCGGCACGGCGAAGACGCTGCACGCCGCCGGCATCCCGTGCGAGGTCGTGAAGCCCATCTCCGAGGGGTCCCCCAACATCATCGACATGATGGCCGCGGGCGAGATCGCCTTCTTGATCAACACGCCCAAGGGCCACAGCTCGCGCGGCGACGGCTTCAAGATGCGCGGCGAGGCCGTGAGCCGCGGCATCGACATGGCGACCACCATGTCCGGTGCGGTGGCGCTGGTGCAGGCGATCGCCGCCCTGCGCCAGGGTCCGCTCGACGTCTACGCCCTCCAGGACCTCTAGGTCAAAAGGGGACAGTCCCCTTTTGACCCATTCGGGCCGTCGGGCTTCTCGCCCGGCGGCCTTCTTGCGTCGAGACGGAGGAATAACGGAAAATGAGCCCCAGAACGGGGGCGTTTTCCGCAGACGCTCCGTCTCGGTGCACGGCGTCGGGACAGATCGAGGGAGGGAGGCATGATGGGCCCGCTCGCTGCCGGCTCGATCGCTGACTGCCATACCCACACGCGCTTCTCGGATGGCGTCGGGACGTTCGAGGAGAACGCCCGCGCCGCTGCCGCCGCCGGGTGCGCCGTGCTCGTCTCGACCGACCACCTCACGCTGCCGGAGGCCATGGACCCGACGGGGTCCGTGCAGGTCGTCGAGGGGGAGCTCGTCGCCCACCGCGCCGCGTGGGAGGCGGCGCGCGACGCCCACCCCGAGCTCGAGATGGTCTACGGCTTTGAGTGTGACTGGTACCCCGGCTGCGAGGGGAACGTGCTCCGCTGGTCGTCCGGGGCCCAGGTCCTTCTCGGCAGCGTGCACTGGCTGGGCGAGAAGGACGACGGCGGCTGGATCGACGACGTCTCCGACACGCGGGTCTGGCGCGAGCTCGGGCCGGACGGCGTGTGGCGCGCCTACGTCGACGCCTGGTGCGCGGCCTGCGAGAGCGACCTGCCCTTTGACGTGATGGCCCACCCCGACCTGCCCGCGAGGATGCGCAACGAGGGGTTCGCCCCCACGATCGACCTCGCGCCGCTCTGGGACCGGATGGCTGCCTGCGCCCGCGACACGGGGCGGCGCGCCGAGCTCTCCACGGCGGGCTGGCGCAAGGGGGTGGGGGACTACTATCCCGCCCGGGGCCTGCTCGAGCGCCTCGCCCGGGCGGGCGTCCCGATCACCGTCGGCTCCGACGGCCACGTGCCCCGTGACATCTGCGACGGCATCGGGGCCGCCTACGCGCACGCCTGGGGTGCGGGCTACCGCACGGTCGAGGTCCCGCGCGCCGATGGCGGCTGGGAAGCGATGCCCCTGCGATGACCGCGTTCTTCTCGCCGCATGAATTATCTGCCGAGACGTGGGTATCCTGTAGAAGTTTGGTATATTCATAAGGCTGTGCGAACTGCGGGCGTGGTGGAATTGGTAGACACGCTGGATTTAGGTTCCAGTGGGGGAGACCCCATGAAGGTTCGAGTCCTTTCGCCCGCACCAAGCAAGGATACAGACGGGCTCGCCCGCCGCTGAGACACTGGAGGAACGTTGAAGATCACCGTCACCGCCGAGAAGCCGTCCGACGAGAAGATGGCTGCCACGCTCACCATCCCTGCCGCCGAGGTCGACGCCGCCATCGCGCGCACCTACAAGGACATCGCCAAGAAGTACAACTTCCAGGGCTTCCGTCGCGGCCACGCCCCGCGCCCGGTGATCGACGGCATCATGGGCCGCGAGGCCGTGCTTGCCCAGGCCACCAACGACCTCCTCAACGCCGCGCAGCCCCTCATGCTCGAGGAGCTTGACGTCACGCCCGTCGGCCGCGTGAGCTTTGGCCCCGAGGACGCCGACCCCGAGCTCGCCCAGCAGGGCTCCGACTACGTGGTCAGCGCCACGATCGGCGTGCGCCCCGCCTGCGAGCTCGAGAGCTACGACGCCCCCACGATCAACATGCCGCCCGAGGAGGCCACCGAGGCCGAGATCGACTGGCAGATCAACCAGCTCCTGAGCTACCAGGTCACCTACGAGGACGTCGAGGAGGACCGCGCCGTCGAGCCCGGCGATGTCGTCTCCGTTGACGTCGAGAACGTCGAGGGCGCCGGCCACCTCGCCGGCACCAACCGCATGCTCGCGCTCGACGGCCAGCAGGTGCCCGAGCAGCTCGAGGAGGGCATCGTCGGCATGAAGAAGGGGGAGGAGAAGGCCATCGAGTGGACCCGCACCCACGAGCACGAGGGCGAGGAGCACTCCCACACCTTCTCCGTCAAGGTCAAGCTCAACGCCATCAAGAAGGCTGTCACCCCCGAGCTTGACGACGAGGTCGCGAAGAAGTACGGCTACGATGACGTCGCATCCTTCCGCGACGCCGTCAAGGAGGAGATCGAGGGCGACAAGAAGACGAGCCTCCCCAACCTCAAGGAGGACCGCCTCGTCGAGGCCGTGGGCAAGCTCCTCAAGCTCGAGACCGTCCCCGAGGAGTACCAGAACGAGATCTTCAACGAGCTCGCGTCCGAGTTCCTGGGCCGTCTGCAGAGCCAGGGCGCCTCGCTCGACATGTACCTGCGCGCCCGTGGCGTGAAGACCGACGACTTCATCGCCGACCTCCGCGTCCAGGCCGAGGAGCGCGCCCGCCAGTCGCTCGCGCTCGACTCCCTCGCCGCCAAGCTCGGCGTCGAGGTCAGCGAGGACGAGGTTCGCGAGGAGTTCGAGAAGGCCGGCGTCGAGGACGTCGACGCCTCCGTCGAGCAGTGGCGCTCCGAGGGCCGTCTGCCCGCCATCCGCGACTCCATTCGTCGCACCAAGGCCCTCAACTGGCTCGTCGACAACTGCAAGGTGAACATCGTCGACGAGGTTGCCGAGCGCTCCGCGGAGGGCGAGAAGGACGCCGACGCCGAGTAGCCCCGTCCCACGTGCCGGAAACGCCCCGGGCGGCGCTCGCTCGCCCGGGGCTTTCACATACGAAACGGAGAGCATATGCACCAGCCGACCAACATTCCGCTCATCCCCTACGTCGTCGAGCAGACGCCTCGCGGCGAGCGCAGCTACGACATCTACTCGCGCCTGCTCAACGACCGCATCGTGTTTCTCGGCGAGGAGGTCACGCGCGACTCCGCGAACCTCGTGATCGCCCAGCTCCTGCACCTGGAGAGCCAGGACCCCGACAAGGACATCTCCCTCTACATCGACTCGCCCGGCGGCGACGTCTACGCCGGGCTGGGCATCATCGACACGATGAACTTCATCAAGCCCGACGTCTCGACCATCTGCGTGGGCATGGCCGCCTCCATGGGCGCCGCCATCCTCGCCTGTGGCGCCAAGGGCAAGCGTCTCGCGCTTCCCAACTCCATGGTCCTCATCCACCAGCCGAGCTCCGGCGTCCAGGGCCAGCAGACCGACATCCAGATCGTGGCCGACGAGACCCGCTGGATCCGCCAGCGCCTGAACGAGATTCTCGCCGAAGCCACCGGCCAGCCGATCGAGAAGGTCAACGCCGACACCGAGCGTGACAACTACATGCGCGCCACCGAGGCCTGCGAGTACGGTCTCGTCGACAGGGTCATCACCTCGCGCGTCGAGCAGAGCCAGGAGTAGCCCATGCCCAACAACGACACCGGCTCGTTCGGCGGCGAGATGCGCTGCTCCTTCTGCGGCAAGACCCGCAGCCAGGTGAGCAAGCTCATCGCCGGGCCCGGGGGAGTCTTCATCTGCGACGAGTGCGTGCACGCCTGCACCGACATGATCGACGAGAACGACCTTGCCGAGGCGGAGGTCGAGGAGGCGGCTGCCGCGGACGACGGTCTGCCCATCAAGAACCTCCCCACCCCGCATGAGATCTACGACGAGCTCTCCCAGTACGTCATGGGCCAGGAGCAGGCGAAGCGCGCGATGAGCGTCGCCGTCTACAACCACTACCGCCGCATCCTCTCCGGCAACGACGAGGTCGCCGAGGGCGAGGAGGACGTGGAGATCGCCAAGAGCAACATCTTGCTGCTGGGCCCCACGGGCACGGGCAAGACGCTGCTCGCCCAGACCCTCGCGCGCTTCCTCGAGGTGCCCTTCGCCATCGCCGACGCCACCACGCTTACCGAGGCCGGCTACGTCGGCGAGGACGTCGAGAACATCCTTCTCAAGCTCATCACCGCCGCAGATGGCGACGTGGAGCGAGCGCAGGTGGGCATCGTGTACGTGGACGAGATCGACAAGATCGCCCGCAAGGCCGAGAACCTCTCCATCACGCGTGACGTCTCCGGAGAGGGCGTGCAGCAGGCGCTGCTCAAGATCCTTGAGGGGACCGAGGCGAGCGTCCCCCCGCAGGGCGGCCGCAAGCACCCCCAGCAGGAGCTCATCCGCATCGACACCACCAACATCCTGTTCATCTGCGGCGGTGCCTTCGTCGGGCTGGACAAGATCGTGGCCGACCGCATCGGCAAGAAGGGCATCGGCTTCAACGCCGAGGTCGGACACGACGCCGAGAAGGGCGGGGACTATCTCATGGAGCAGGTCATGCCCCAGGACCTGCACAAGTTCGGCATGATCCCCGAGTTCCTCGGCCGCATCCCGGTCATCACCGCGACGCGCGAGCTCACCGAGGATGACCTCGTGAGCATCCTCACGCAGCCGCGCAACGCCCTCGTGAAGCAGTATCGACGCATGTTCGAGCTCGAGGGCGTGGAGCTCGTCTTCGAGGACGACGCCCTCACCGAGATCGCCCATCAGGCGATAGCACGCGGCACGGGGGCCCGCGGCCTCCGTGCGATCTGCGAGGCGACGCTGCAGGACACGATGTTCGACCTGCCGAGCGACCTCGACATCACCAAGGTCATCGTCACCAGGGAGAGCGTCGGCGGCGCCCAGCCCCCGCGCCTGGTCACCAAGGCGCACGCCAAGCACCACGTCGCCTAAATCCAAATCCAAAGGGGTCGGGTCCAAATTAGCAGAACAGTTTTATGCTCTGCAAATTTGGACCCGACCCCTTTGGCAGGTCTTAGAGGTTGGAGCCGCCGAGCCCCATGTAGGTGCGGATGATGGCGTCGCGCCTGCGAGACCCGGCGGGGCACAGCCTGTCAAAGGCCGGCATGATGCCCTTGTAGATGGTGATGACCTGGAGCCGCTTGGCGAGGCCCGCCGCCGAGGCTCGCGACTCCTCGAGCTGGCCGCGAATCTCGTCGAGGTAGGGGGAGCGCATGGCGTAGTGCCAGAAGAGGTCGGCTCGGTCGGCGTCGGGGTAGAGCCAGGGGCGGTTGTCCGGTCCCGCGAAGTGGATGATCGCGGGGTCGGCGGCCGCCTCCTCGTACTCGGCGCGCACGTCTGCCGGCGCGTTGGACACGATGTGGCTGCGGCGCAGGTGCTGCCAGTCCATGAGGTAGTTCCACCGCATGTGGACACGCACGTAGTTGCCGTCAACGACCTTGTTGAGCACGTCCTGGTCGAGCCATCGCCACATCCGCCTGGTGGAGAGCTCGAGGAACTCCTCGGGGGTGATGGTCGCGCGCAGCTCGGCGAGGTTCATGAGCAGAACGCCCGCCTGGAAGTAGTCGTGCGGGTCGCTCATCCCGAGCTCGTTTTTGAGGTAGGGCCCGACCGTGGTGTCGTAGCCGTCGATCTGGCCGATCGTGTCGGCGTCACGCGTCGCCGCGAGCGGGTAGCCCGTCACGTCAACGTCAAAGAGCGCTGCGACGTCGGCGTCGACGATGAGGTCGGAGTCGAGGTAGATTGCCTTGTCGACGTTGTGCAGAAGCTGCGGGGCCAGAAGGCGGTAGTAGGTCTCCGGGCGGAAGTGCCCGTGATGGGGGAGCTCTATGTCGCCGAGCGCGGCGTCGACGTCGAGAAACCCGATGCCGACGTTGTCCGCCTTGGTCTGGCGGGTGAGCGTGATCATGCTCGCCGGCGAGATGTTGCGCGTGAGCACGACGATGTCATAGCGCCGGGTCGGGCTCGCGTTGTCCACGATGGACTGTATGGCGACCGAGAGGTAGGGAACGAAGTTCTCGCTGCAGGCAAAGACGAGGACGACGTCGTCGAGCGGCAGGTCGAGGTCGCCGGACGTGCTTGCGAGCATCGTCGACGAAAGCGGGTTTCTCACGTGCGTGGTCTTGCGCAGCGGCTTCATGTGACCTCGGTTCGGGTGCCTCTCGGACCTCACAACTCTACCATGCGGCGCGTCGGCTCTCAAACGTCGAGCAGCTCCGCCCCGTTTGCGGAGACGATCCTGCGAACCTCCTCCACGGATGTCTCCCGGGCGGTGGCGATGGAGGAGACGGCACGCTCGAGCGAGGCGACGACGTCGGAGGCGGAGGAGCGCGCCCCCTCGCCCTCGGGCAGGTCCGTCTCGGTGAGCAACCGGTCGGCTGGCAGGATGCGCGCGTACTCACGTCCCCGCCGTGTCGCGAGCGAGCGCTCCCCGAGGGAGAACCGGCAGCCCAGGCGCACGGCGCGCCAGAGCTCGTCGGACGAGCCGGCGAACCAGTGCAGCACGCAGCGACAGCGCTCGGACGCACCCGTGCGCTCGAGGACGTCGAGCACCGCCGTGGCGGCACGGACGGCGTGGATGGAGAGGACCTTGGGAGCCGGGGGAACGCTCGTCGAGGCGCATGCCGCGCAGATGCGCTCGAAGGCGGCGAGCTGGGCGTCCCAGTTCGAGGAGCGTCGCGGAGAGGCGTCCAGCCCTATCTCCCCAACAAAGCGAGCGCGGCCGACGAGCTCGCAGAGCGTGTCGGCATCCGTGGCGTCTCGCACCCACCAGGGATGGAGGCCCACCGCGAGCCGCACGCTCTCTATGCCCGCCAGGCGCGGGCGAAGTTGCAGGAACTCCTCGGGAGTCACCGTGACGGCGAGCATCCCCAACCCGCGCGCGGCTGCCGCCCGCGCCACGGCGACGGGGTCACGGAACCATCCCAGGTGGTCGTGCATGTCGACCGCGCTCCGCTCGCAACGCTCCATTGCCGGGCCTCCCTGTCAAAAGCGTCGCTCGTGCAACAAATATGCCCCTTGAAGATCAAAACGCTCGCTCGTGCAACATCATTCCGCCCTCTGCACACGTTCTTTGGGCACCCCCAGCAAGAAAAGCCCAGTTGAGCGTATAAAACAGTGAACCTAATCAAGGCGAAGGGACAAAATGACGCCACACGAGCGGGAGTTTTGGTCTCTCGACGGTGAAAATGTAGCACGAGCGGCCATTTTGCGTTGCAGGGCCTCTGGTGCCGCAGGTCTCCCCGGCCCCGCCCTTCGCGTGCTATCCTAATGAACCGATATGCACGCGACCGGGAGAGGATGCCCCGTGGAAGAGATGCCCAAGACCTACGATCCCCAGACCGCCGAGCCAGAGCTCATTCGGAAGTGGATCGACGCCGGCTGCTACCAGCGCTCCAAGGGGGTGGGGGACTGCACCGTCGTCATCCCGCCGCCCAACGTGACGGGCATCCTGCACATGGGCCATGCGATGGACGACTCGATTCAGGACGCCTACGTGCGCTACAGCCGCATGCGCGGGCGTTCCACACGCTGGATCCTGGGCACGGATCACGCGGGCATCGCCACGCAGACCAAGGTGGACAAGAAGCTCAAGGGCGAGGGCGTCTCCCGCCTTGAGATCGGGCGCGAGAAGTTCCTCGACGCCTGCTGGGACTGGACGCGCGAGTACGGCGGCACGATCGTCTCCCAGATCAAGCGCATGGGCTGCTCGATCGACTTCTCAGACGAGAAGTTCACGATGAGCCCCGAGTTCTCCCGTGCCGTCCGCAAGGTCTTCTGCGACTGGTACCACGACGGCCTCATCTACCGCGGCAAGCGCATCGTCAACTGGTGCCCGAGCTGCTGCACCGCCATCTCAGACGACGAGGCCGAGTACCAGGACGAGAAGGGCCACCTCTGGTACCTCCAGTACCCGCTCGTGGAGCCGGTTGACGGCATCGACCACATCACGGTGGCCACCACGCGCCCGGAGACCATGCTCGGCGATACGGGCGTGGCCGTCTCCCCGCAGGACCCCGAGAAGGCAAAGCTCGTGGGCGCCAAGGTCATGCTCCCGATCGTCGACCGCGAGATTCCCATCTTCTCCGACTGGCACGTTGACGCCGGCTTCGGGACGGGCTTCGTCAAGGTGACGCCGGCCCACGACCCCAACGACTACGCGATGGGCCAGGACCACGACCTCGAGCAGATCAACATCTTCGACGAGCACGCCGTCGTCGTCGACGGCTACGGAGAGTTCTCCGGCATGAATCGCGACCAGTGCCGAGAGGCCGTGGTCGCGTGGTTCGAGGAGCACGGCCTCCTCGAGAAGGTCGAGGAGCTCGACCACTCCGTCATGCACTGCTACCGCTGCAACACCGCGCTCGAGCCCTGGCTCTCCGAGCAGTGGTTCGTCGCCGTGGACAAGCTCAAGGAGCGTGCCACCGAGGTCGTGAAGACGGGCGAGGTCAAGTTCCACCCCGAGCGCTGGACCCAGACCTACCTCACGTGGATGGACAACCTCAAGGACTGGTGCATCTCCCGGCAGCTCTGGTGGGGCCACCGCATCCCGGTCTTCTACTGCGAGGACTGCGGCTGGGAGGACGCCCTCATGGAGGACGTCGACGTCTGCCCCAAGTGCGGCGGGCGCCACGTCCGCCAGGACGAGGACGTGCTCGACACCTGGTTCTCGAGCCAGCTGTGGACCTTCGCCACGCAGGGCTGGCCGGACCGCCCGGAGCAGATGGAGGGGCACCACCCCACCAAGGTCCTCGTGACCGCGCGCGACATCATCGCCCTGTGGGTGGCGCGCATGATCATGAGCTCGCTCTACTTCACCGACGAGGTGCCCTTCCACGACGTCTACATCTACGCCACGATCCTCGCCAAGGACGGCAGCCGCATGTCCAAGTCCAAGGGCAACGGCGTGGACCCGATGGAGCTCATGGAGAAGTACGGCGCGGACGCCATGCGCTACAACCTCCTCACGCTCATCACCAACAACCAGGACGTCAAGTTCGACGCCAACATCGACAAGAAGACCCACAAGCTCATCGACAGCCCGCGCACCGAGCAGGCCCGCGGCTTTGTGACCAAGATCTGGAACGCGAGCCGCTTCGTCCAGATGAACCTCGAGGGCTACGACCCGGGCGCGCCCGCGGCGGTGACGCCCGAGGACGCCTGGATGCTCAGCCGCCTGGCCCGCGCCGTGGCACGTGCCACCGAGCAGCTGGAGACCTACGCCTTCGGCGACTATGCGCGCGAGATCCAGAGCTTCTTCTGGGGCGACGTCTGCGACTGGTACATCGAGCTCTGCAAGAGCCGCCTGCTCGACGGCGCGCCCGCCGAGCGCCTGCAGGTCCAGCGCAACCTCGTCTTCGTGCTCGACACCTGCATGAGGCTGCTCCACCCGGTTATGCCGTTCGTCACGGAGAGCGTCTGGGACGCCCTGCCTGCGAGCGGCCTGGACGACCACTCCGCCAAGTTCCTCATGGTGGCCGCCTGGCCGGAGCCCGAGCGCTACGCCGAGTTCGTGAACGAGCGCGCCGAGAAGGACTTCGAGCTCGCCAAGCGCGTCATCTCCTGCGTGCGCTCCACGCGCGCCCGCTACCGTCTCTCGCCCCGCGCGGAGCTCGACGTGACGGTGCGCTGCGGCGCCGACGACGCCGCGGTCCTCGCGGGCCAGGAGGGCTTCGTGCGCTCCGTTGGCCACGTGGGTTCCTTCACGGCGGCCGCTGACGCACAGAAGCCGGAGGGCTGCGTCTCGGTGGCCGACGGCTCCCTCGAGATCTTCGTCCATGTGGGTGACCTCGTTGACCTGGCAGCCGAGTCCGCGCGTCTTGCCAAGGAGCTCGCCAAGGCCGAGAAGGACCTCGCGGGCGTGGAGCGCACGCTCGCCAACGAGGGCTTCGTCGCCAAGGCGGCACCCGCCGTCATCGAGAAGAAGCGTGCGCAGGCGGCTGAGCTCGCCGCCACGATCGAGCAGCTCAAGGCGCAGATCGCGGACTTCGCGTAGATCCTCGCGCACCTGAGGGCCCGCCGGCACCTCTCATCGGCTCATCGGGCTTTGCCCAAAAGTCGTCGATCGAGAAGTGCCGGCGGGCCTTTCCGTCTCGATCCTCGCGACTGGGGGGCAGCGCGAGCTCGACGGGATGCCATGCCGAATCGTATACGGAGCTGAACGCGCGGGTCGTGGATGCCTGGGTGGCCGATGGGCGAAAGGCGCGCTTCGAGGCCACATGTGCCAAAAAGCCGGCGTGACTCTGGGAACCAGGGCAAGCCTCAGCTCAGCCGGTCGCCGCGAGAGGCGTATCATCTCGTCATCGCTTGATCGCAACGAGGGGGCTGACATGTCCGACGCGGCGCTCGAGGTACGCGACCTCTGTTTTGGCTACGGCGACGTCCCGGTGTGGGAGGACGTCTCCTTCTCGTTGGCCGCGGGACGGGTCGCGTTTCTGACCGGTCCCAACGGTGCGGGCAAGTCCACGCT
>UMIY01037390.1_pt1 | contig 23515 bp, 18 predicted proteins | sample 1965921 | NCBI WGS metagenome assembly UMIY01 (sample SAMEA4836134, study PRJEB28245) | human gut metagenome | biome: gut microbiome; material: fecal sample | place: Denmark | collected 2008
GGGTACGACTCCTGTAAACGCCTTTAAAGGCGCGGGGTCCACCCCGTTTTTACGCAGGAAAAAGGGGTACGGCTCCTGTAAGTCAAGCGCCCGTTTTTACGCAGGAAAAACTGGTACGGCGCAAAAGGTAAAGCGAAGCGTTACCGCTATATAATAAATAACGCCGACGGCGCAGATTGTGCGCCGTCGGCGTTTAACTTAATACTTATCTGATTCAGGAGATAGTTTCAACGTTTATAAGGTTAGAGTTTCCGCTCTTACCGTTGGGCGTGCCGCCCGTCAGAACTATCTTGTCGCCCTTCTTAACAAGTCCCGCATCGATTGCCGCGCGCTTGCCGTAGTGGAAGAGTACGTCTACCGAATAGAACTCCTCGCTCATAATGGGAATAACGCCCCAGCTCAAAGCCAGCTTTCTGTATGCCCTTTCATCTGTCGTCATTCCGATAATGTCTATCATCGGGCGGAAGCGCGAAACGAGCTTTGCTGTGTAGCCCGAGCGCGTGCAGGCAACAATAAGTTTTGCGCCTATATCCTGCGCAAGCGTGCACGCCGAGTGGGAGAGCGCCTCTGAAAGCGTTTTGATATGATAATCTTCGGGCTTTATATAGTTTATATACTGTGTGTTCTCTTCGGCTTGGGCTGCGATTCTTGCCATAGCTTTAACGGCCTCTACGGGGTGCTCGCCCGCCGCAGTTTCGCCCGAGAGCATTATTGCGGAAGAACCGTCGTAAACGGCGTTTGCCACGTCAGAAATTTCTGCACGGGTGGGGCGGGGATTCTTTATCATAGATTCCAACATCTCGGTAGCGGTGATGCTGCGCTTGCCCTGTATGCGGCACTTGTGAATGATTGTCTTCTGAATGCTGGGCAACTCTTCAAAGGGAACTTCCACGCCGAGGTCGCCGCGGGCAACCATTATGCCGTCGCTGACGGCCAGAATTTCGTCGAGGTTGTTCACGCCTGCGCGGCTCTCGATTTTGGCAATAATTTCAATGTCGCCTTCGGGCGAGCCGCACTCTTTAAGAAAGTTTCTTATATCGATGACGTCCTGCGCCTTGGATACGAACGAGCAGGCAATGTAGTCAATGCCCTGCTCAACGCCGAAAGCTATGTCCGACTTGTCCTGTTCGGAAAGGTATACCATATCGAGTTCCTTGTCGGGGAAGAACATCGATTTTCTGTTTGAAAGCACGCCGCCTTCAATGGTCTTGCACAGAACTTCGGGTTTCTTTACCTTAACGACTTCGAATATCATAAGGCCGTTGTTCAAAAGTACCTTGTCGCCTGGTTTAAGCTGGTCGCATATGCCTTGGAACGATACCGAAACCTTTGTCTGGTCGCCTACAATCTGTTCGGTGGTAAAGGTGAAGGGGTCGCCGTCTTTCAATGTAATTTTGCCGTCTTTAAAGGTGCCTATTCTGAATTCGGGGCCCTTGGTGTCGAGCATTATGGCGATGGGAACCTTCTTTCTTTCGCGTACTCTCTTTATTTTAGCGATTTTATCGGCGTGCTCTGCGTGCGTGCCGTGCGAAAAGTTAAGCCTGGCAACGTTCATACCCGCATCAATAAGGTCAGAAAGAATCTCCTCGGTGTCGCTCGCGGGGCCGAGCGTGCAGATAATCTTTGTTTTCTTCATTTAAAAAACACTCCTGAAAAAAATAAAATTCTTTATCCATCATATATTTTAAAGGAAATCGCCAAAAAAAGCAATATTGTGAGCGCAAATAGTTACAAAAATTTTTAAAGTGTGCTATAATCATTTCAAATCCGAGTTAATTATACGGTCGCGGGCCGCGAGAGCGGCGTGAGGAAAGTCCGAGCATCGCAGGGCAAAGATGCCTGCTAACGGCAGGAGGAGGCGACTTCAAGGAAAGTGAACAGAAATACACCGCGGCAGTTTTGCCGTAAGGGTGGAATGGCGAGGTAAGAGCTCACCGTCGCCCCGGTAACGGGGCGAGCCAATTAAACCCCATCTGATGCAAGATTGGGATAAAGACTGCGTTAAATCGCGGGGCTGCCCGTCCGTCTTTATCCGTTAATATCGCTTTAACTTGCCGGCGACGGCAAGTATAGATAGATGACCGTACACGACAGAACTCGGCTTACAGATTAATCTCGGATTTTAAATTCAAAGCGGCGGCGCGCAGAAGTTTTCTGCACGCCGCCGCTTTCCGTCAGCGGGTTTATTGATATTATTATGCAATGTTTTAATTGCGTAAATCCGGCAAAATATTCAAGTTATGCAATGTTTACTTTATAATTAAATTTTTAATGCACAATCTTTACGGTGTAATCGTATTCGGGCTGAACGCCGTATATGAGAGCGCGCGCAAAGTCGGCCCTCCTGTCGGTTTTGTAACATTCTTCCGCCGCAGAGAAGCAAGGTTTTTCGTTGCTTTCGTGCATCGCTGTAAGGGCGTTCAGACTCATCTTTTTTATTATGACGGGCAGCGAAGATTTTGCAAGCTCGGCAAAAATTTCGTCTTTGCGGCTTTCGCGCACGGCAAGCGGCTTAATGTATGTGCCTTCGGCTATATATTTTTTTGCATCGTCGGCATACAGGCCGAGCATATTTGAAGTGAGTATGCGCCTTATGCGCGAGGAGGTGTAGCGCTTGTTCGTCGCGCGCTCAACAATTTCGTCGGCGGCAAATTCCGCGTCGGCTTTCAGCTTGTTTTCAAGGCCCTCGGTACAGCCGAATATGCGCCTCATATTTTCTTTGTCTGCCGTGGCGAGGGCGTATCTTATAAGGCAGTCCGCGCGCTCTTTTACGCCATTGAGGCTTATTTTTTCAAGCGATTTAGCAACGTAATCGGGTACGTTGTCTGCAATGATTACGCTGCTTAAATTGGCGCGTATAGCGCTCGCAGATGAAAAGTTTTCTTTAAGTTCGCTGTCGCCGTAGCCGCCGCCGACGCGTTGAACGGGCAAAATTTTAATGTCGGCGCCCAGCTTTTTTATGGCGCGCGCATACTCCGTGGCGAGTATTCCGTTCGGCGATGTAATCAGGGTGTTCTCTGCGCCCAGCTCTCCGAGCGCGAGGGCGAGGCTTCTTTTATAGCTCTGACCGCCCGACATATGCTTTCCGATTATTGCTTCAAGTTCGGCGCCGCTATTTTCGCCCGCTCCGTAAAAAATTTGCGAAGCCTTGTCTATCGCCGACTCGTCGGCAACTTCGCTGCCGAAGGCGAGGTGCGTGACTGCGGGTATGCTCTTCAATATGCTTATTGCGCCCTGCGCAAAAATTTCTGCGGGTGCTACCGAGAAGGCGGCGGGGAGCTGAATCACGCAGTCTGCGCCGCCTTTTACGGCGTGTTCGGCGCGAACAAATTTTGGCAGAATCGCCGCTTCGCCGCGCTGTGTAAAATTTCCGCTCATCAGGCACAGCAAGGCGTCGCAGCCCGAAAGCTCTTTTACACGCTCAATAAGGTATTTATGCCCGTTATGGAAGGGGTTATATTCGCAGATTATGGCGCAAATTTTCATAGTTGTCACGCAAAATGTTTGATTTAATCTTTACAATTGAAAAATTTTATTATATAATGTTATTCGGTAAACAGTACGGCGCGTCCGTATTGGCATTATATATCAAAATCTTTGATAAATAAAGTATTTTAAGGAGAAATTTAAAATGGCGTTACTTGATGAAATCAAGGCAAAAGCAGCTTCCCTTAAAAAGACGATAGTTCTTTGCGAGGGCGAAGACAGGCGCGTAGTCGAGGCGGCTGCACAGATAACAAAGGAAGGTATAGCAAAAATCGTGCTCATCGGCAACGAGGAAGAGGCAAAGAAAGTTGCCCCCGGCGTTGACCTCACGGGCATAACACTCATCGACCCGCTCACTTCCGAAAAGACGGCCGAATACGCCAGAATATTATACGAAGCGAGAAAGGCCAAGGGTATGACCGAAGAGCAGGCCGCAGTGCAGGCAAAGGACAGGACTATGTTCGGCGCGCTTATGCTCAAAGCGGGCGACGTAGACGGCTATGTTTCGGGCGCGTGCCATTCCACGGCAAACACTCTCCGTCCCGGACTGCAAGTGGTTAAAACGGCTCCCGGAATCAAGACCGTTTCGAGCTGCTTTATAATGATAGCGCCCGAAGGCGGCAACAAATACAATCCCGACGGCGTAGCCGTATTTGCCGACTGCGCAATAAACATCGAACCCGACGCCCAGCAGCTTGCAGACATCGCGGTATCTTCCGCAAAGACGGCAAAGGCCATCGCGGGCATAGAGCCGAGGGTGGCAATGCTCTCGTTCTCGACCAAGGGTTCGGGCAACGACGATAAGTTCTTCAAATCTGTTCCCAAGGTGCAGGAGGCAACCAGGCTCGCCAAAGAGATGGCTCCCGACCTCGCGCTCGACGGCGAATTCCAGTTCGACGCGGCCGTTGCTCCCGAAGTGGGCGAACTCAAAGCGCCCGGCTCCAAGGTTGCGGGACACGCCAACGTATTCATCTTCCCCAACATCAACGCGGGCAACATTGGCTATAAAATTGCCCAGCGCTTCGGCGGATATATGGCGATAGGCCCCGTATGCCAGGGCTTTGCCAAGCCCCTCAACGACCTTTCCCGCGGATGCAACGTAGACGACATCGTGGCAACGGTTGCAGTTACGGCGCTTCAAGCCGAATAATCATAAAGGGAGAGTAATGAAAAATGAAGATACTGGTTATCAACGCAGGCAGCTCCTCGCTTAAATATCAGCTCATAGATATGGAGACCGAGGGCGTGCTCGCAAAGGGCGGCTGCGAAAGAATAGGCATCGCAGGTTCGCTGTTGAAGGCAAAGGGCAACGGAAAGGAAAAAGTTTACGAACAGGATATGCCCAACCATAAAGTGGCAATCGAGCTGGTGCTCGAAGCCCTGCACGACGACGAGATAGGCGTTATAAAGTCTATGGAAGAAATCGACGCAGTGGGGCACAGAATAGTTGCCAGCGGCGAATACTTCAAAAAGACTACGCTCGTAACCCCCGAAGTTTTGAAAACTTTGGAAGAAAAGACTTTCGAGCTCGCTCCCCTGCATAACCCCGCGGCGGCCACGGCCATCCGCGCGTGCATAGAAGTTATGCCCAAGACGCCTATGGCTCTCGTGTTCGACTCTTCCTTCCACGCAACTATGCCCGAAAAGGCGTACCTTTACGGAATTGCGTATGAAGATTATAAAGCCTACGGCGTAAGAAAGTACGGCGCCCACGGCACAAGCCACAAGTTTGTTTCGCAGGAGGCTGCAAAGTACCTCGGCAAAAAGCCCGAAGAGCTCAAAATCGTCACCTGCCACCTCGGTAACGGCTCGTCTATAACGGCGGTTGACGGCGGCAAGTGCGTTGATACTTCAATGGGCTTCACGCCGCTTGCGGGCGTGCTTATGGGCACCCGCTCGGGCGATATCGATGCGTCGGCGGTCGAATTTCTCGCGCGTAAGAAGGGTATGACCCACGCCGAAGTTGTAACTTACCTCAACAAAAAGTGCGGCGTTGCGGGCATTTCGGGCGTTTCAAGCGACTTCCGCGACCTCATTGCGGGAATGGAAAACGGCAACGAAAGGTGCAAGCTCGCGCTCGATATGTTCAACCACCAGACAAAACGCTTCGTAGGCGCTTACGCCGCGGCGATGGGCGGACTTGACTGCATAGTTTTCACGGCGGGCATAGGCGAAAACACTCCCCAGGTGCGCGAAGGCGTTTGCGAGGGTCTTGAATTCCTCGGCGTAAAGCTCGACAAGGCCAAAAACGTTGCCAAAAACGACGGCGGCATACGCGACATATCGGCAGAGGGCAGCAGGGTAAAGATACTCGTTATCCCCACCAACGAAGAGCTTGTCATCGCAAGGGAAACGGCTGAACTTCTGTAAAAAATTGTTTTTGCCGTTTACAAAATAAGTTGACAAAAGGTTGACCATATACTATAATTGCATAGTCGGTTCGGTATGATAATAGACATAGCAAGGCAGATAGCGTTAAAAAAGTACGGCGGCGACTTTTCGTTTGAATACGGTTGCCCCGCAGAGCTTGTAATATTGCCCGGCGCAAGCATAGAAGGCAAGGTAAAAGTTTACGGCTCGTACGATATTTACGACGACGACACGGTCGGCGTCACGCTTAAACTTTCTTATCTGCTGTGCGGGCAGTGTTCGTATTGCCTTGAACCTGCAAAACAGCAGGTGGAGTATGAACAGGACGTGTTTTTCGTCCCCGAAGACGACGGTGAAAATTATTCGTATGACGGCTTGAAAATCAATCTTACAACTGCCGTAAACGATGCTGTTCTTTTCAGTCAGCCGCAGATTCTTCTTTGCAAGCCTGACTGCAAGGGCATAGATTTAAATTAAGTTACAAAGAAAAAGAGGTGTTAGAATATGGCAGTACCCAAGGGAAAACAGTCAAAGAGCAGAACGAACAGCAGGTTTGCAAACTATAAGGCAACGGCTCCCACGCTTGTGGAGTGCCCTCATTGCCATTCTATGATGCAGGCGCACAGGGTTTGCGGCAACTGCGGTTACTACGATAAGGTTGAAGTCGTAGCCGAAAAGGTAAAGAAAGACTGAGTTTGATTAAATTTTAATTATCTGCTTGGTTTTTATATTTTGAATACCTTACGGCGGGCTGCTTTTTACGGGCAGCCCGCTTTGGCGTTCATTTTTACAGAAAATTTATGTAGTGCGGCGCGCGGAACAAACTTTCCGCGCGCCGCACTTTCCGTTTATAAAGCATAGTCCGGCTGTCCTTCCCAAGCTCCGTGCGCCGTGCCGTCATTTTTTCTTCCCGCGCCCCGTTTAAAGGTTGACAAACAAAATTTCTTCCGCTATAATTAAATCATATAAAAAAAGTAGGAATTACAGTTTCGCGGCGGATTCATAGGGCGGGTAAGTTTGCCTGCGGAGTACGCTGCGGAACGGGAGAGTGGAAATAGTGAACAAAACTTATGCCGTAACGGGTATGACGTGCTCGGCGTGTTCTTCGGGAATTGAGCGCGTTGTCGGCAAGATGGACGGCGTGAACAAGGTGGAAGTCAGCCTGATGGGAAAGTGTATGACGGTTGACTACGACGAATCCGCCGTCACCGAGCAGGCGATTTTCGATGCGGTAAAGTCGCTCGGCTACGGAGTTTACCGCGAGGGCGAGCAACCCCAAGGCAAGGAGGTTGCCCGCGACAGGCAGCTTTTTATAAGGTTTATAATATCGCTCGTGCTTTTAATACCGCTTCTGTACGTATCGATGGGCCATATGGTCGGGCTGCCGATAGGCCTTCTTGACCCTTCGCTCAACCCGCAGTGGTTTGCCTTTTATCAGTGCATACTCACGGCGGCGGTAATCGGCGTCAACTACAAGTTCTTCACAAGCGGAGCGAAGGCGCTCTTCAAAAAAGTGCCCAATATGGATACGCTGGTATCCCTCGGCGCGGGCGTTTCGTTCATATACTCGCTGGTTATAACCGTTCTGATATTCGTCAATCCCAACGGCGAGGGCGCGCACGATTACGCAATGAATCTTTACTTCGAGTCTGCGGCCACAATTCTGACACTCGTAACCGTGGGCAAGTGGTTGGAAGAGAAGTCAAAGAGGCGCACGGGCAGCGAGATTGAAAAACTTCTGCGCCTCGCGCCCGACAAAGTCATAAAGGAAGTTGACGGCAGGCAGGTTGAGGTGCCCGTTTCGGAAGTTGCCGTGGGCGACATACTCGTCGTAAAGCAGGGTGAATACATTCCCGTAGACGGAGTAATTACCGAGGGCAGCACATTCGTCGATAAATCTGCCATAACGGGCGAAAGTCTGCCCGTGGAAGTCACCGTTGGCGATACGGTAACTTCGGCGGCGCTCAACAAGAGCGGCGTAATAAAAATGCGCGCGCAGAAGATAGGCGCCGACACTACCCTTTCAAAGATAGTAAAGATGGTGCGCGAGGCGGGCGCCTCAAAGCCGCCCATTCAGAAGTTTGCCGATAAGGTTGCGGGCATCTTCGTGCCCGTAGTTGCTGCAATCGCGCTCATAACTTTTGCCGTATGGCTTATAATAGACGGCGCGTTCGTGCCCGAACACTGCGTAACTTACGCGATAAGCGTGCTCGTCGTCTCCTGTCCCTGCGCGCTCGGCCTCGCCACACCCGTGGCTATAATGACGGCGACGGGCAAGGCGGCATCGCTCGGCGTTTTATACAAGGATGCCGAAAGTTTGCAAAAGGTCTGCGACGTGAACGCCGTTCTGCTCGATAAAACGGCAACCATCACCGAGGGCAAACCGCGCGTGACCGACGTGGTCACCTTCGGAACGGAGAGGGAACGCGCGCTGTATATTGCGTGCGGAATAGAAAAAAATTCAAATCACCCCCTGGCAAAGTGCATAGTAGATTACGTACAGGAAGGCGCCGCGGCCGACGAATTTGAATATATAGTGGGCAAGGGCGCCGTGGCAAAGGTCGGGGGCAGAAAGTATTTCCTCGGAAATGAAAAACTTGTGCCCGCCGCAGGCGTGAACAAACAGGTAAAAAATTCTGCGCTCGAACTTTCAAAACAGGGCAAGACTGTAATCTACCTTGCCGATGAAAACAAGGTGCTTGCGCTCATCGCCGTTGCCGATACCTTAAAAGAGGGCAGCAAAGATGCCGTTTCGCTGTTGAAGGGCAGAAATATGCGCGTCGCTATGCTTACCGGCGACGAAGAAAATACGGCTAAGGCGATAGCCGAAAGCGTGGGGATAGACGACTTTATGTCGGAAGTTATGCCCGAAGATAAGCTGCGCGCCGTAACCAACCTGCAACAGGTGGGCGGCTACGTGGCGATGGTGGGCGACGGCATAAACGATTCGCCCGCGCTCAAACAGGCGGACGTGGGCATAGCCATAGGCAGCGGCACTGACGTCGCCATCGACTCTGCCGACGTGGTGCTGGTCAGTGAAGACTTGCGCGCGCTCGACGATATGTTTGAACTTTCAAAGGCGACCGTGCGCAACATCAAAGAAAATCTGTTCTGGGCGTTCATTTACAACGTCATAATGATACCCGTCGCCGCGGGCGTGTTTGCGTGGGCAAACTTCACCTTCAATCCTATGATTGCGGCGGCGTGTATGTGCCTTTCGTCGCTCTTTGTGGTGTTCAACGCGCTCAGACTTCTGCGCTTCAAAAACAAGCGCACGCACAGAACTGACTGCAACAAAGGCTGTCCTGCCGCAGGTGGCGAAAGCGACGGCAAAATATCAGAAAGTAAAGACCGGAAGTCTTTGAATAAATCGGAGGACGGATATATGAAGACGATAGTGAACATAGAAGGTATGTGCTGCGAACATTGCGCAAAGCGGGTCGAAAACGCTCTTTCCGCCGTGCACGGCGCGGTCAGCGCAGACGTAAAACTCAAAAAGAACCTTGCGGTTATGCGCTCGCGCGAGCCCCTTTCGGAAGAGGAAATTAAAAAGTCGGTAGAGGACGCAGGCTACAAAGTTACCTCGATAGAGGCGAAATAACAAAGTTTTGCGCTTGCGACAAAGTTATATAATATATGACTTTTTGCGGCAATATTACATTTTGACATATAAGCATACGTGAAGGTATAATTATTGTAAGGCGCAGGTAAATGCCCGCCGCCCTATAACTTTTGCGGAGGCGTTATATGCAGGACGTTATACAGGATACTATGCTTTTGGACAGGCGCACAAAGGAACTTATACGCGAGTATGTGCCCGAGGGCGATGTGCTCGACAGTATCGTGTGTTTCTTTTCTGTTTTTGCCGACGCAACGCGCGTGCGTATGCTCTCGGCCCTGGCCATATCCGAGATGTGCGTCACCGACCTGTCGCGCGTGCTGAACATAAACCAGACCACCGTTTCGCACCAGCTGAGGCTGCTCAAAAACCTCGGCATCGTAAAGTGCGAACGGCACGGCAAAATAATTTTTTACAGTCTGGTAAACGACACCGTCAACGACGTTATGTTGAAGGGCGTGGAATTTTTGGGGTGCTGAAATATTTTTAACATTTTTTAAAGGCGGGTTTTTGGTATGCGCGCAATGCAACCAAAAACCCGCCTTTTTTATATGTTTTGCGCCCCTTTAATATTGCAAAATATGCCGCGGCTGTGGTATAATGTAAAAAGAGTTTTCGGTTATAAATTTTATGGATATCATAAGGGAAAAATTAAAACTGCTGCCCGACAATCCGGGAGTATATATAATGCTCGATAAGTATACCAACGTAATTTACGTGGGCAAGGCGCGCGTACTCAAAAACCGCGTAAGGCAGTACTTTCATTCTTCCCCCAAGCCCGACAAAGTTATGCGGATGGTGGAAAATATAGCCGATTTCAACTATATTATCACCAAGACTGAGCGTGACGCGCTTGCACTTGAAAACAACCTGATAAAAAAGTACAAGCCAAAGTATAACATTCTTTTAAAGGACGACAAGACCTACCCCTATATAAAGGTAGATTTGCACGAGGATTATCCTGAATTTTACGTCACGAGAAAGGTAAAAAAGGACGGCGCGCGCTATTACGGGCCGTATATGGGCGGCGTTAGCTATAAAGATATACTGGGCATACTGCAACTTTGTTTTCTTGTAATACTCAAAAACGACTGCCCCGAAACGATAGGCGAAAAGCCCAAAAGGGAATGCCTCAACTACCACATCGGCAGGTGCCTTGCGCCCTGCGCGCATAAGTGCAGCAGAGAGGAGTACGCCGCGTGCGTAAAGCGCGCCGTGAACTTTTTGGATGGCAACTACAAAGAGGGCGAAGAGGTGCTCAAAGAGCGTATGCTTGCAGCTGCCGCAGGCGAAAATTTTGAACTTGCGCTCGATTACCGCAACAAGATAGAGATGCTCTCGCGGCTGGAAGCGCGCAGAATTACCTCGCTTTCAAACTTCCTCGATGCCGATATCATTGCTTACACCACAAACAATCTCTATTCGGCGGTCAACGTGCTAATCACCCGCAAGGGCGTTATGCAGGGCGGCACCAGCTACGCCTTGGAGGACGCACATTCCTCCGATTCAGAGGCGCTGTCGCAGTTCATTTCGCAGTACTACGCGAACAGGCTTCCGCCCGCCGAAATTATAACAGAAAGCTGCCTTGAAGGCGAAAGGGAGCTTTTAGAGAGCTTTTTTAAGGAAAAGTACGATAAATCTGTAAAGATTACCTTTGCCAAGCAAGGCGTAAAGGCCCAACTTTTAGAAATGGCGCAGGAGAACGCGCGCGAATACCTTGAAAAGTCGATAGACAGAATAAGGCACAAAGACGATATGACGGTGAATGCCTGCCGCCGTTTGCAGGAAATTCTGGGTCTAAAAAAATATCCGCGCAGAATGGAGTGCTACGATATATCCAACATCAGCGGCGTAGACAAGGTAGGCTCGATGGTCGTGTTTATAGACGGCGAGGCCGAAAGAAGCAGTTACAGGCGGTTCAGAATAAAGACGGTTGAGGGCGCGAACGACTTTGCCTCGTTGCAGGAAGTGCTCCTTCGCAGGCTGGCAAAACTCGGCACGGACGAAGAGGAAAGGTTCCCCAGGCCCGACCTTATAATAATAGACGGCGGCAAGGGCCAACTCTCTGCCGTGAAGGAAATTTTCGACGAAAAGGGAATGGAGGGCATAGAGCTTATCTCGCTTGCCAAGCGCGAGGAAGAGGTGTTCACTTTGGACCGCGACGAAAGCGTAAAAATCGACCACCGCGACTTTGCGCTCAAAATGTTGCAGAGAATAAGGGACGAGGCGCACCGCTTTGCCATAACCTATTTCCGCAACCTTCACTCCAAGCGCAATTTAGAGAGTGTGCTCTCCGAAATCGAGGGCGTGGGCAAGAAAAAGCGCATTGCCCTTATGACTAAATTCGGCACGATAGACAGAATTATGGGCGCGAGCGTTGAAGAGCTCTCTTCCGTGGAGGGCATAGGCGAAGTGCTGGCAAAAAATATAAAAGATTATTTTGAAGAAAAGTTATGAAGAAAGTAAAATGCGGTCTGATAGTTTCAGACTTCGACGGCACGCTTCTCACCACAAAACAGACAATTCCCGAAGAGGTTAAGGCGGCGATAGACGAATACATTGCCGCAGGAGGCATATTTGCCGTATGCACGGGCAGAATGCTCGCCTCAATACTTCCGCAGGTGCGCGCTCTCGGGCTGAAAGGTCTGGTGGCGGCGTATCAGGGCACGGTTATTGCCGACATCGAAAGCGGCGCTCTCATAAAAAACGGCGGCTTTTCTGTGGAGCAGGCGTGCGAGGTGTGCGCAGCTCTGGAAGAGCGCGGCGAGCCGATAAACGTGTATGCCGACAACGTGATGTATACCACGCTCCCGCCCGACGATAAACTGCTTTTAATGTACGAAAAAATTACGGGCATTTACGCGCGTTTTGTTGAAGGAAAAATGTCTGACTACGTAAGGCAAAATTCTCTGTACTGCCAGAAGATAGTAAGCGTTGTTATGCCCGAAAGAAAACTTCCCCTGTATAACTACCTCTGCGAAAAGCTGGGGGAGAGGTACGAGGTGACTTACAGCGCGGCGGTGCTTGTGGAAGTATCGCCCAAGGGCGACGACAAGGGCGAAGCTCTAAAATTCCTTTCCGCGCACTATAACGTTCCCATAGAAAATACCGTCGCCATAGGCGACAATCTTAACGACCTGCCGATGATAGAGGCGGCGGGCACGGGCGTGGCCGTTGCCAACGCCGAAGAAGGCTTAAAGGCCGAAGCAGACGACGTCTGCCCATCTTGCGACGAGGGCGGCGTGGCGGCAGTTATAAGAAAATACGGTTTATCATAGTACTATGTGTGAGATATTAGCCCCTGCTGGCGAAAAAAACAGCGCATACGCGGCCATAAACAGCGGCGCAGACGCAATTTACCTCGGCTTGAAGCAGTTTTCTGCCCGCTCTTCCGCGCAGAATTTCGACAGCCGCGAGCTTAAAGAGATAATCGATTATGCGGCGCTTTTCGGCGTGAGGGTGCACGTTGCGATGAACACTCTCGTCAAACAGGACGAGGTTGAAGGCTTTATCGCCGCCGTGAAGGAGGCGTGGAGCCTGGGCGCCGACGCGATAATAATGCAGGACCTGTTTTTGGGAAGGGCGGTGCATAAGTCCTGCCCCGAAATCGTGCTTCACCTTTCAACCCAGGCGGGCGTGTGCAACGAATACGGCGCAAGCCTTGCCAAAGAATTCGGCTTTTCAAGGGTAATTCTCGCGCGCGAAACGGCGCTCGAAGATATAAAGAAAATAACAAAGATAATAGAAACGGAAGTTTTCGTGCAGGGCGCGCTGTGCACCTGCTTTTCGGGGCAGTGCTATCTTTCTTCGTTTGCGGGCGGCAACAGCGGCAACAGGGGTAAGTGCAAACAGCCTTGCAGAAAGCTGTATTCAATCGACAGGGCGGGCTACGAAAGCCCCGCTTACCGCATTTCACCCTCCGATTTGAGCGTGGGGCGCAACATAATAACGCTGAAAGATGCGGGCGTTTATTCCTTTAAAATAGAGGGAAGGATGCGCCGTCCAGAATACGTTGCGGCGGCTGTGTCTTACTATAAAAATATGCTCTCTGGCGAAGAGGGCGACCTTTCGGCGCTCAAACGCACCTACAACCGCGGCAACTACACCCGCGGGCTGGCGTTCGGGCAGGATAAGTCCTTTTTATCCTCCGCCGTGCAGGGGCATATCGGCGAATTTGTGGGCACCGTAAAGGTTGCAAACGGCAGATTTATTTGCGAAAGCAGGCAAAAATTTACCCGCGGCGACGGGTTCAAAATACTGCGCGACGGCGCCGAGTTTTGTGGCGGCGCGTTCGATGGCGAGGCTAAGGGCGGCTTTTATATCAGCTCGGCAAAGCGGCTTAAAAACGGCGACAAAGTTTTTGTAACCACCGATACCGCGCTCAACGCCCGCCTTTTGCAGGCAAAACGGCTTAAAAAGTGCACGATTTCTGCCTTTTTTGAAGAGGGAGATTATCCGAAAGTTGTCATCGACGGCTTTGAATTCTGCGGGGCAGAAAGATTGTCAGCCGCGCAAAACAGGCCGCTTTTAGAAGAGGATATTTCTGCGTGCTTCAAAAAGGTGGGCGCGCTGCCGCTTGATATAAATTTCGATAAAATTTCAATCGTCGGCAGGCCGTACCTCGGAATGGCGGCACTCAACGCCTTCCGCCGCGACGCGTATGCGGCATATGCGGGGCATATTACAGATAAACACAGGACTGCCCTTGACGGCGTTTTGGAAGCGCCCCGCATTGACGGCGGCGATTGCGGTAAAAAGGCTGTTATGTGCCGTGACCTTAGCGGCGTTTCTGCCGACATAGGCATTTTGAAGCCCGACGACTATTCCGGCGATTTGAAGGCGCTTACAAAAGGGTTTGGCGGACAGAAATTTTTATACCTTCCCGCATATTTAAGCGGCGACGAAATTGCAAAAATCAAGGGCGCGTGCACTCTCTTCGACGGCGTCTATTGTGACGGAACTTACGGAGTAGCGCTTGCGCGCGAGCTTGATAAGCCGCTGTTTGCGGGCGTGGGTTTCAACGTTTCAAACACCTTTGCCGCCGAATGGCTTCAAAAAAACGCGCAATATTTCTGCGTATCGAAGGAACTCACCGTAAAAGAGAGCGCGCCTCTCGGCTCAGACAACGCCTTTGCGCTTTCGGCGGGCGGTATCAAGGTGATGGATTTTGAATATTGTCCCTTCTCGCGCACCTGCAAGTCGTGCGATATGAGGGGAGTGTATACCGTCACCGACGAGGCGGGCAGAAAATTCCCCCTGCGGCGGTATAAAACGGGGCTCTGCCGCTTCGAACTGTATAACTGCGCATATCTTGGCGAAGAGAGCGGCCCGTTCGGTGCGCTCGCCGACTTCACCGTTTTAGACGCGCCCCGTCTTTCGGCAGACTTCTTTGCGGGCAGAAGCATAAAACACCTGCTTCCCGCAGTCACCCGCGGGCACTTTATCTCGCCCGTGCTCTAAGCATATTTATTTATCGCCGCAAATGCGGCAACTTTGCATTGAATGAATACCCGATTTTTTGAAAAACTTGAACTTAATAAAGTGCTTGCGCAGTGCGCAAACTTTGCCGTGCTTTCCTCTGCAAAGCAGATGATTGCGGAAGAGGTACCCTCGTCCGACCTCAAAGAGGTGCGCGAGCGGCTTGCGCGCACGCAGGAGGCAGATATACTGCTTTTCAGGTTCGGCGCGTCGGGGGTGGAGTACTTCGACGACGTGACCGACCTTCTTTCGCGCGCGGAAAAGGGGAGCACTCTCTCGTGCGCCGAGCTTATGCAGGTGAACGCGCTCAACCGTTCGGCGCGCATTGCGCAGACTTCGGTATTTTCCTTCGCGGGCGAAGAGATTACCTTCATAAAAGCCGACTGCGCCAGGCTGTATTACGATGCGAGGTTGGAGGACGACATTAACTTTGCCATAATGTCCGACGGCGAAATCAACGACCACGCCAGCGAAAAGTTGTTCGATATAAGGACAAAAATAAAATCGCTTAACGCGCGGATACGCAGTAAACTTACCGAGTATATAACAGGGCCCACAGCGGCGTATTTGCAGGACGCAACGGTGACGATGCGCAACGACCGCTTTGTAATTCCCGTCAAGGCCGAGTATAAAAACAGGGTGCGCGGCTTCGTTCACGACCGTTCGCAGACGGGTGCGACATTCTTCATAGAGCCTGAATACGTGCTGGAAATGAACAACGAGCTGATTGCGCTCACCATAGACGAACGCGAGGAAGTGGAGCGCATTTTAAAGAGCTTTTCAAAGCGGTTCGGAGCAATTGCAGACAGGCTGAGGGCCGACGAGGAACTGCTCGCCGCACTCGACTGCTGTTACGCCAAGGCGCAGTATGCCTATTCGTTGAAGGCGATAAACCCGCAGGTCAACAGGCGGGGATATATAGATATAGTAAAGGGCAGGCACCCGCTTATCGACAAAGAACGCATTGTTCCCGTAAGCGTGGAGCTGGGCAAAGATTATAACTTTCTGCTGCTCAGCGGTGCGAACACGGGCGGCAAAACGGTTACTTTAAAAATGGTGGGCCTATTCTGCCTGATGGCGGCGTGCGGACTGTTCATTCCCGCGGCCGAAGGCAGCTGCGTGGGCGTGTTCGACAACGTGTTCTGCGACCTCGGCGACAGCCAGAGCATAGAAGAGAGCCTTTCCACATTCTCGTCGCACATAAAGACGGTTATAGAGATAGTAAACGGCGTAAATGCCGACAGCCTCGTTCTCATCGACGAGCTGGGTGGAGGCACCAACCCCGACGAGGGGCAGGCGCTCGCGCGCGCCGTAGTCGAAAAGTTGCTTTCCTGCGGCTGTAAGGGCATAGTAACGACGCACTTCACCGCGCTCAAAGAGTTTGCGTTCGGCGCGGACGGCATAGAAAATGCAAGTATGGAGTTCGATTCGGCGACGCTCAAACCGCTTTACAGAATAAAGATAGGTATGCCCGGTTCGAGCAACGCGCTGGCAATCTGCCGCAGAATGGGGCTGGACGAAGGCGTGCTCGAAAAGGCCGTTTCCTACCTCTCCGAAGGCGGCAGGGCGTTTGAAAACATAGTGAGGAGCGCCGAAGACAGCAGGGTAAAGGCTGAACAGCTCGTTGCCGAAAACGAACAGCTTCGCGCAAAACTGAAAGATGAGATTGCCGAGACCGAGAAGAGGGCCGACGCCCTCGAAAGGGAGCGCGCAAAACTGCTTGCGGGCGCCAAGGCGGAGAGCCGCAGGCTGATTAACGAGCGCGCAGCCGAGGCCGAAGAACTCCTTTCGGAGATTGAGGACATATTCAAAAAGGAAGAGATTTCTGAAAGCGACCTCATAAAGGCGAGAACGCTCAAAAATAAGATTAAAGACGCGGCTTATCGTGCTGACGAGGCGCCCGAAAGAAAGACGACCTACACACCCTCAGACAAGAACAATCTGCGCGAAGGTGCGCGGGTGTTTGTAAAGCCTATGCAGACAGAGGGCGTAGTCACGTCTTATTCACAGGGCAAGGGCGAGGCGGAAGTTACCTGCGGAAGTATGAAACTGCGCTGCAAACCCGCCGACTTGCTGATTATAGAGAATGCGCCGCAGGGCGGCGTTGTAAAGCGTGCAGACAACGTAAAAGTAGTGCGCAAAATTCCCGTAAGCCAGCCCGTTCTCGAAATCAACGTGCTCGGGCTCACCGTGCCCGAAGCGCTTTACGAGGTGGATAACTTCATCGACAGGGCGGTCACCGACAACCTCGAAGAGATAAAAGTCATTCACGGCGTGGGCACGGGCAAGCTGCGAAAGGCCATTGCCGAGCATTTGAAGCGCCACAAAAACGTGGAAAGTTTCAGGGCGGGCAAGTACGGCGAAGGCGAAACGGGCGTCACTTTTATAAAACTCAAATAAATATTTCAACAGTCAATAATCGGCTGCGCGGCTAATATTATATAAATAAGATTTAAATAATATAAGCGCAATCGGGGTAAACTGTTGAAGAACAAAATAATTGCAATCGTAACAAACCTTATAATCTGCGCCGTGATTGTCGTCACGGCGGTAGTCGGCTTTTACGGCGGCGGAGCTGTCACCGTGTCTGACCGCGGCGACAACGTCTTTTACCGCTCTGATGCAGAGGGCGAAGTGTGCCTTATGTTCAACGTCTATCAGGGTACCGAGCAGGTTCTGGAAATACTCGACGTTCTGGACAGTTACGGCGCAAAGGCAACCTTTTTTATAGGCGGCAGCTGGGCCGACGACAACGTGGACTGCGTGCGCGAAATTTATTCGCGCGGTCACGAAGTGGCAAGTCACGGCTATTTCCACAAAGACCATTCTGCACTCTCGGAAGAGGAAAACCTTGAAGAGATTAAACCGAGTGTAAAATTGCTCAATATGATATGCCAGACCGAAGTAGGGCTGTTTGCGCCGCCTTCGGGGGCTTTCAATGAGCATACGCTTTCTGCCTGTTCACAGCTCGGGCTGAAAGTTATAATGTGGAGCAAGGATACGATTGACTGGCGCGACGACGACGTAAACCTGATAGTTTCGCGCGCTACTAATAATTTAAGTTCGGGCGATTTTGTGCTTATGCACCCCACTTCAAGTACGGTGCAGGCATTGCCCCAAATACTCGATTACATAAGAAATTGCGGCTTGGCCGCCTGTACGGTTTCGCACAGTTTAGGAGAATGAATGGTACATTTCAAAACTCTTTCAAACGGAGTAAAACTTGTTGTAAAGCGAATGGAAGGACTTATGTCTGTATCTATGGGTGTGCTCGTTGGCACGGGCGCCTATGTGGAGACGGATAAGGAGGACGGTATTTCGCACTTTATCGAACATATGATGTTCAAGGGCACGAAAAAGCGCACCGCCTTCGACATTTCCGACGAGATGGACAGAATCGGCGCGCAGATGAATGCCTTTACGGGTAAAGATTTGACCTGCTACTACGCCAAATCAACCACCGAAAATGCCGCAAAGGCGTTTGAAATTCTTGCCGACCTCTTTTTGAACAGCACCTTCCCCGAGGACGAGATGACGCGCGAAAAGGGCGTTATAATCGAGGAAATAAATATGAACGAGGATACTCCCGACGATTTATGCCTCGACCTTCTGGGCGAAGCCTACTACGGCAAATCGGGCTACGGCAGGAACATTCTCGGCCCGCGCCAAAACGTAAGCGGCTTTACCAAAGCCGACGTCGACGCGTATATGGCGGACAGGTACACCGCCGACAATATCGTAATTTCTATGGCGGGCAATATAGACATCGGCCTTGCGGAGGAGCTTGCCGAAAAGTATTTTTCGGGGCTTGCGCCCACAAAAAAGGACGGTCGCAAAGTTACGGTTACGCCCGCACATTCGTCGCTTTACAGATATAAGGACATAGAGCAAATTCACCTTGCCGTTGCGTATCCCTCGGTAAAGCGGTACGACAGGCTGTACGATGCGACGATGGTTATGAATTCCGTTCTGGGCGGCAGTATGAGTTCGCGCCTTTTTCAGACTGTGCGCGAAAAGCTGGGGCTTGCTTACACCGTATATTCCTATGGCACGTCGTATGCCGATACGGGCACGCTCGTCATCTATGCGGGCGTCAACGCCGAAAATTATATGAAATCGGCCGACGCGATTGCAAAGTGTATTGCCGACATAAAGCGCAAAGATATGACTTTGGACGAGTTCAACCGCGGCAAGGAACAGCTGAAAGCCTCGTCAATTTTCGCGCAGGAGAGCACCAGCTCGCAGATGCTTTTATACGGCAAGGAAGTTATGTACAGCGGAAGGCTTTACGATTTTGAAGAGCGCATCAAAAGCGTAAACGCCGTAACTATGGACGACGTCGCCGAGGCGATAGACTGTGCGTTCGACAGGTCGCGTATGGCCGCAGCCGTAGTCGGCAAGGTGGACAAGCCGCTCGAAATTTAAGTTATGGCAGCAATAAAATATGGTTTTGCGCCCGTTTTCGACGGGCACAGCCGCGTGCTTATTCTGGGCAGTTTCCCTTCGGTAAAGAGCAGACAGGTTGAATTTTATTACGGAAACAGGCAGAACAGGTTCTGGCGCATACTCTGCTCGTTCTTCGGCGAGGGAGTGCCTGAAAGCGTTGACGAAAAGAAGGCGCTGCTTTTAAGGCGAAACGTGGCGCTGTGGGATATGGTGACGGAGTGCGAGATTGAAGGGTCGAGCGACGCCTCTATAAAAAATTATAAGGTTGCCGACCTTGACAAAGTTTTAGGCGGGTGCAGCATAGAGCTTATAATTCTTAACGGCGGAAAGGCGGCGCAGATTTTTGAGCGGCGGTACAGGGATATCAGAATTCCGTACGTCGCCCTGCCTTCAACCAGTCCTGCAAACACCCGCTGCGACGAAAATAAATGGTATGCGGCGCTTTCGTCCGTATTCGGCGCGCCAAATAATGCACAATTGCAGAACTGAAAGTCTCTGTAAATTGGGCACACCATAAGAGGCCGCAGATTGCGTAAGATACCGCGGAGTTTTATATGATTACATACGAAGAAGTTTTGAAAGAGCTTGAAAGGCTTTCGGAAGAAAAGTTTGCCGCCTTTCAACGGCGCATAATCAGGGACGACAAGTTAAAAATAACAGGCGTGCGCACGCCTGCTTTGCGCGCGCTTGCCAAAAAGTATAAGGGGGAGCACGAGGCGTTTTCGCGCTTTCCCGACGAATTTTACGAGGTTGTGTTTTTAAAACTCAGCCTTGCCGCCGCGCTTCCATACGAAGAATTTATTGCCGTATCAGACGATTGCGTGGCGCTCATTTCAGATTGGGCGCTGTGCGACTGCTTTGCGCCCGCCTGCATAAAAAAGCACAGGGAAGATTACGTTCCGTTTATCAAAAAATATCTCGCCTGCACAACGGGGTACAGCGAGGGGGAGTACGTTCGCAGGTTTGCGCTCACAACTCTCCTGCATTTTTATGTGGAAGAGAAGTATCTCGATTTGATTTTTGACTGCGTAAAAAGTTGCAGACCGGAAAAATATTACGTAATGATGGGTGCCGCCTGGCTGCTTGCAGAGGTGCTTATCAAACATTATGAGCGCGGTTTTGAATATTTGAATAGTACTATGTGTGACATAAACATTAAAAATAAGGTCATTTCAAAGGCTTGCGACAGCTTTCGTCTGACTGACGGGCAGAAGGAGCAGTTAAAGGCGCTGCGCGTAAAACGAAGCTGAGCAGAGTTGCGCGCATCAAATAGCACGCAAAAATCAGGCGTCCGCAAACGGTGCGGCAAAAAGCACTCGCAAGACACACGGAGATTTTAAATGTCTGACGAAACCGTAATGCGCGCGGCGCAAGCCGCACGCAAAATTGAAGAGGATAAAAATTCAAAAAAGTATTGACTTAGCGGCGTTTTTTAATTAAAATAGTCAAAGGTAGAACTTTTGCCGCGGCTTATCGCCCGCAACGGGGCATATTTTAAGTCGGGGGAATATGAGATTAAAGTTTTTACGGGAAAATTTATTTTATGGATATCATTAACCAGCTTACAACAGAATTCAATCTGAAACCCGAACACGCAAACAACATTGTAAACCTTCTCGACGAAGGCAACACCATACCTTTCATTGCGCGCTACCGCAAAGAGATGACTGGCGCCATCGACGACCAGGTTTTAAGGCAGTTTGTCGACAGGTACGAATACCTCAAAAACCTTGAAAAGCGCAAAGACGAAGTGCGCAAGTCCATTACCGACCAGGGCAAGATGACCGAAGAGCTTGAAAAAGCCATTTCCGACTGCGTTACCCTGACTGAGATTGAGGACGTATACCGCCCCTACAAGCAGAAGAAAAAGACGAGGGCTTCCGTTGCAATCGAGCGCGGCCTTCAACCGCTTGCAGACTTTATTCTGGCGCAGGAGGGCGACCCCTACGCCGAGGCGGACAAGTACATAGACGAGGAAAAGGGAGTGCCCGACAGGCAGTCTGCAATAAACGGCGCGAAGGATATTATAGCCGAAATCATTTCAGACAACGCAGAGCTCAGAAAGAAGCTCAGGGAACTGTTTGAAAACCACGGCGAGTTGCAGTCCAAAATGGTAAACGACGACGGCAAGGGCACTTACGCTATGTATGCCGACTATGCCGAAATAGTTCCCGAAATCAAAAACCACCGCGTGCTTGCCGTAAACAGGGGCGAAAAAGAGGGTTGCCTCAAAGTAAAACTTTACTTCAACCCCGACCTTGCAAAGCGTGTGTGCGCGGCAAAATACGTTCATTCCAACGGGGCGTGCGCAGACCTGATACGCGAGGCGGCCGACGACGGTTACGACAGGCTGATAGAGCCTTCGATAGAGCGCGAAGTGCGCTCTGCGCTCACCGAAAAGGCGGGGGAACAGGCGATAAAGATGTTTGAAGTAAATCTTCGCCCCCTGCTGTTGCAGCCCCCCGTAAAGGGTAAAGTCGCGCTCGGGTTAGACCCCGGTTACAGAATGGGCTGTAAGGTTGCCGTCGTGGACGAAACGGGCAAAGTGCTCGAAACTTCGGTAATTTACCCCGTTCCCCCGTTCAACAAAATAGAAGATGCCAAAAAGATAGTAAAAAACTTTATAAACAAATATGGCGTAGACATAATAGCCATAGGCAACGGCACGGCGAGCAAAGAGACGGAAATTTTCGTTGCCGACCTTTTGAAAGAGGTTGACCGCGACGTAAGCTATATGGTGGTAAACGAGGCGGGTGCCAGCGTATATTCGGCAAGCCCGCTCGCCGCGGAGGAGTTCCCCGAATACGATTTGAACGTGCGTTCGGCCATATCCATCGCGCGCAGGTTACAGGACCCGCTTGCAGAGCTCATAAAAATCGACCCCAAGTCGATTGGCGTGGGCCAGTACCAGCACGACGTTGACCAGAAGAGGCTGGATAACGCCCTCGGCGGCGTGGTCGAGGACTGCGTGAACAGCGTGGGCGTAGACCTCAACACTGCGAGCGCCTCTCTTCTCGAACACGTTGCGGGGCTCAATGCGGGCATAGCAAAAAACATCGTGGCCTACCGCGAGAGCAACGGCAAATTCACCAGTCGTTCGCAGCTGCTCAGCGTAAAAAGGCTGGGCGAAAAGGCATACGAACAGTGCGCGGGCTTCCTGCGCATACCCGGCGGCGACAACATTCTCGATAACACCGCCGTGCATCCCGAATCTTACAAAAAGGCAGAAAAACTTTTAAAACTCTTCGGCTATACCGAAGAGGACGTAAAGGCTGGCAACCTTGCCGAACTTCCGCAGAAGGTAAAGGCCTTCGGCGAGCAAAAGGCGGCCGAATACGCCGAACTCGACGTGGCTACGCTCAGGGATATAATCACCGAACTTCTGCGCCCCGGCAGGGACATACGCGATTCGCTCCCCGCGCCCAAACTGCGCAAGGACATAATGGGCATAGAGGACTTGCAGGTGGGAATGGTGGTTGACGGTACCGTGCGCAACGTAATCGACTTCGGCGCGTTCGTAGACATAGGCGTTCACCAGGACGGCCTCGTGCATATTTCAGAGATTACCGACCGCTATATAAAGCACCCTTCCGACGTGCTCAAAGTCGGCCAGCAGGTAAGGGCTGTTGTAATAAGCGTTGACGTCAAAAAGCAGCGCATAGGCCTTTCGCTCAAACAGGTCAAAAAAATGAGCAAATAAGCGGCAAATGTGCGCGCGCGATACATAAAAATTACCAATTGACTTGACAATCGCTGCCACATATTGTAAAATTTATTTGCTAATATATCACTCGGAGGATTTACTTTTATGTTAGAAGATATAGCAAAAATGCTGGGCGAACAGCTCGACGTTGACCCCGCGACTATAACCGCGGATACCGATATAATAAAGGACCTCGGCGCAGACTCGCTCGACGTTGTGGAACTTCTTATGGGTCTGGAAGAGAGCACGGGCAAGACCATACCCGAAGATAAGGTTGCCGAAATCAAGACCGTAGGCGACATTATGAAGGTGCTTGAAACCCTTTAATTGAAAGATAAAAAAAGAGGCGGCAATGTTTGCCGCCTCTTTTTTATGTTACATATTTTATATGCGAGCAGCCGCGGGCATTTCTG
>UMIY01029788.1_pt1 | contig 23423 bp, 21 predicted proteins | sample 1965921 | NCBI WGS metagenome assembly UMIY01 (sample SAMEA4836134, study PRJEB28245) | human gut metagenome | biome: gut microbiome; material: fecal sample | place: Denmark | collected 2008
TGTTGGTAAGGTGGCTGCCTGCCGCCGCCATAACCGCGGGGGAAACGAAGTTTTCGCTTGCGATAAGCTCGATATTGCCCTGCTGGCGTGCAAGTTCCAGCTTCAACGCTTCGGCGACTTCGGGGTCGGTCTGTTCTATCAAAGATATATCTATCATCTCAATGCTCCCGTAAAATTTATTTATTTAACTTATTTTAGCATATTATTTTGCAATTTACAACAGATTGAAAAAAATTTTTGCCGCTACCTTTTAAAACGGGAAGCGGCGGGCACGCATACGGCACGCCCGCCGCACTTTTTTACCTGTAAGATTTTTTGTATATTTCTATAACGTCTTCGCGGGATAGAGGCAGGCGGTCGTTTAAAAATACCCTCTTCATCGAGGACATCGCATTATCTGCGAGCGACGGGAAATCTGACGGCGAAATGCCGTATTCAGACATTTTGAGGCCGCCTACGCCGCAGTCCGACATAAGTTTTTTGAGTACGGAAATAAAATCGGAAGGCCCCTGACAATTCTCCTTCCCCATCGCCTTTGCAAGGGCGCAAAACCTGTCGTCGCAGACGTGCGCTTCAATCATATGCGCGTAATATGCGGGCGCCAGCATTATAAGTCCCGCGCCGTGCGGCAAAGAGGGGCTTAAAGCGCTCATCGCGTGTTCCATTCCGTGCTTTGAAGTGCAGCCCGAAAGCGTCATCACCATACCCGAAAGCATATTGGCGAACGACATTCCGTCGCGCGCTTCTTCGTCGGCGCCGTCTTTTACAGCGCGCGCAAGATATTTTGATACGTAGCCCGCAGAAGTCAGCGCGAGCATATCGCTCATCTTGTTCGCCTTGTTCGAAACGTAACACTCTGTGGCGTGAAAGAGTGCGTCGAATCCCTGATATGCGGTGAGGGCGGGCGGCACTCCCTTTGTAAGCGACGAATCGACCACCGAGAGCACGGGGAACATACCGGGGTGCACAAAACCTATCTTTTCGCCCGTGGCGGGGTTGGTTACCACAGCCGTGGCGTCGGCTTCGGAACCCGTCCCCGCGGTAGTGGTTATTACAACCAAAGGCAGGGGCGCATTGGTTATGGCCCTGCCGCCGCCCGTGCCCGCCGAAACGAAATCCCAATAATTTTCGCCGTTTGCCGCGGTCAGGGCGATGGCCTTGGCGGCGTCCATTACCGAACCTCCGCCGAGCGCGGTCACGAAGTCGCAGCCGTTTTCGCGCGCGATGCGGGCGCCCTCGTTGACGCACGCGAGCGTGGGATTTGCCCCGACCTTATCGTATACCACCGGAGGACTGCCCGCGGCGTTCAATGCGGCATATACCTTATCGAATGCACCGCTCGCCTTTGCCGACCTGCCGCCCGATATCACCAAAAGCGCACGCCTGCCGGGAAGGGGGCGCGATGAAAGCTCGTCCACAGTCCCCTCGCCGAAGAGTATGCGCGTGGGCACAAAAAATTCAAACTGCATAAAAATCACCTTGTTTTAAATTGCATCGCAATGCCTTTTATAACATTATACTGCCGCCGTTCCGCATTGTAAAGGGCATATCAATCGCAAAAGTTTGCAATTATTACTTTTAAAAAGCAAAAAGCGGACGCAAATCGCGTCCGCTGCCTGAAACATATGAGATTGCAAAAGAAAGTTCGGTTAAATCAAAGATTTTCGTCGAGGAACTGCCTTACTTCGCCTTCGGGCATAAAGCCTATTGACTTTGCAGCCATCTTGCCGTCTTTGAATACGGCAACGAAGGGTATGCTCATTATTCCGTACTGCGCAGAGAGCGCGGGGGCGCCGTCTACGTCTACCTTTACGAATTCAGCCTTGTCCGCATAGTCGGCAGATACCTTTTCGAGCACGGGGGCAAGCATTTTGCAGGGGCCGCACCACGTGGCGAAGAAATCGCATACTACGGGCTTGGAACCCGCTATAAGTTCGTTAAACTGCTGTTCGTCTATCTGTTTCATAAAATTTTATCCTTCCTGAAATTTATAGTCTTAATTTTATATAAAACTATTGTGTGCATTTCAAACGCTTTTGCACGCATTTTTTGCAGAATAAGTGTATTGGTGCGGGAATATGCCGCAACGAACACAGTTATTTATTCAGAAAAAAATTCGCAGACGTCGGCAAATTTGACTTCTGCAACGTGCCCGTCGCTCATTCGCTTGGCCCTGCACACGCCGCTTTCCATCTCCTCTTCGCCAATTACCACGACGTATTCGGCGCCAATCTTATCGGCATATTTGAACTGTGCCTTCAAAGACCTGCCCATATGGTCGCACTCGGCCGAAATGCCAGCGGCGCGAAGTTCACACACGAAGCTGAACGCGCGGCGTCTGGTTTCCTCGTCCATTCCCGCAAAAAACACCTTGGGCCCGGGCGCCTTGGGTATGTTCACTCCCGTATTGTCCATAAGAAGGAGCATACGTTCCAGGCCCACGGCAAAGCCCACCGCGGGGGTAGGAGTGCCGCCGAGCTCTTCGATGAGCCCGTCGTACCTGCCGCCGCCGCATATGGTGCCCTGCGCGCCTACGCTTTCGGAAACAAATTCAAAGACGGTGCGCGTGTAATAGTCGAGCCCGCGCACTATGTTGGGGTCTATCGAAAATTCCACACCGCCCGCCGTGAGGTACTTTTGCACCTTTTTGAAGTGTTCGGCGCAGTCCTCGCACAAAAAGTCAACTATTCTGGGCGCGCCGTGCGTTATTGCCCTGCACTTCTCCTCCTTGCAATCGAGTATGCGGAGCGGATTTTTATCGAACCGCTCGCGGCAGGTGGAGCACATTTCGTCGAGATGAGGCAGAAGGTAGGCTTTGAGCCGCTCGTTATAATTTTTGCGGCAGGTTTTGCAGCCTATCGAATTTATGTTTAGCTTTACCTGCCGTATGCCCAGCTTTTTCAGGAAGGACGAGGCGGCGAAGATTACTTCCGCGTCGGCGTCGGCACCCTCGGCGCCGTAAACTTCCACGCCGAACTGGTGGAATTCGCGCAGTCTGCCCGCCTGGGGGCGTTCGTAGCGGAACGCGGGGATGATATAGTACATCTTTACGGGCAGTCCCGCCGCGCCGAGGTTGTTTTCTATGAACGAACGCGCCACGCCCGCCGTTCCCTCGGGCTTCAACGTTATCGAGCGGTCGCCCTTATCCTTGAAGGTGTACATCTCCTTATTCACGACGTCGGTAGTGTCGCCAACGCCGCGCAAAAACAGCTCGGTGTGTTCAAAAACGGGCGTGCGAATCTCCTTCAAATTAAAAACTTCGGCAGTGCTGCGCGCCGCGTCCTCTATGTAGTGCCACCTGTACGAATCCTGCGGCAGAACGTCTTTTGTACCTTTTGGTGCTGAAATCATATATACCTCTTTTCTTTTTCACGAATTTTTCGTTTTTGCCGAAAATAAAAACAACTCTGCTTACAACGCTACTTAAATAAATGACGTTTCAAGCAAGGTTTCCTTGCGCAGAAAGACCCAATTTGTCGCGCATACCTGCGACCTCAGCAAGGGTGAATTTGCGCAATTATACGCTTCGTGGGCACTTAAAATTGCGCAAAGAGGGGCTGACCCCTAAAACTCACGGAAAATTTAACTTTCGGCCAAAGTTAAATTTTCGTGAACTTAAAGTACGTATTTTTTAAGGTCGCGGTTCCTGATTATCTTATCCAGATGCTCTTCCACGTATTTGCTGTTGATTTCTACGGGAATTACGGGATAGTCGCCGCCGCCTGCGTTGAAGGAGATATCTTCGAGAAGGTACTCCATTACGGTGTGCAGTCTGCGCGCGCCGATATCTTCGGAGGTGGAATTTATGTCCTCGGCGATTTCGGCTATCTTTTCGATTGCGTCCTGCGTGAAGCGCAAATCGATATTATCCACGGCAAGCAGTACGGAATACTGCCTGGTTATTGCGTTTTCGGGCTGGGTTAAAATATCAACGAAGTCCTTTTTAGTGAGCGAGGAGAGCTCCACCTGAATGGGGAATCTGCCTTGAAGTTCGGGGATGAGGTCCTCTACTTTCGATACGTGGAAGGCGCCCGCCGCGATAAAGAGGATATAGTCCGTCTTTACGGGGCCGTACTTAGTCATAACCGTGCAGCCCTCTACGATGGGCAGTATGTCGCGCTGAACGCCCTCGCGCGAGACGTCCGCGCCCGAGGTGTTGCCCTTGCCCGCAATCTTATCTATCTCGTCGATGAAGATTATACCGTCGTTTTCGGCGCGCTTAATCGCCTCGGCGTTTACGGCGTCGTTATCTATCAGCTTGTCAGCTTCCTCTGCCATAAGCAGGTTGACGGCCTCTTTTACGGTGAGTTTGCGGTGTTTTCTTTTTCCCGGAAGTCCCATTCCGCCGAATATCGAGCCGAGGTCGATAGCCGCTCCGCCTGCCGCCGAAAGTTCAAGCGGCTTGGGCTGGTCGGCAACGTCGATTTCAATCACGGCGTTGTCGTACTTGCCCTCGTGAATGGCGTCGACGAAGTTCTGTTCGAAAACCTCTTTGGAAAGTTCGCCGCGGTCTGCCTTATTGTTTTCGGCAAGCACCTTGGCAACCTTCCTTTCGGCCGTAGCGCGGGCGCGGAACTCCACTTCCGCCGTCTTTTCCTCACGGACGAGGCGGATGGCGCACTCGGCAAGGTCGCGGACCATAGACTCAACGTCCCTGCCCACATATCCAACCTCGGTATACTTGGTGGCTTCGACTTTCAGGAAGGGAGCTTTGACCAGCTTTGCAAGCCTGCGGGCGATTTCGGTTTTGCCTACGCCCGTGGGGCCCTTCATAATGATATTTTTGGGGGTAATCTCCTCCATCAGTTCGGGAGTGAGCTTACTCCTCCTGTAACGGTTCCTGAGGGCGATAGCAACGGCCTTTTTGGCCTCGTCCTGACCGATTATATACTTATTGAGTTCGTGAACTATCTGTTTGGGCGATAAATCCATAATACACCTCTTATCAACTAAAAAACTTAAAAACAAAACCTGTGCGCAGAGATGACGGGCAAGCGCAGAGCAGACGCCTTTGCGGTTGAGATTTCTCGACTACGCTCACTTCGTTCGTTTCGGGCGAAATGACAGTAACAATAATCGCGTCAATGTCGGAAGATGAAGTTTCGGTTATGAGTTGCTTTGCAACGTGATGAGTGATGAGCGCGGCAAGCCGCGCGTGATAAGTTGCGCGGCGCGCAACGTTGCGGCTTACGCCGCCATCACCCCTTGGAGATGCGAGCAGTACACGAAGCGCGAGGAAAACCTGACGGAGTTTACTTTGACGTAAATGACGGAAGGTTGCCGCAGCGCGACACCGTAATGCGACGCATACCAGCCCAACACGGGTTCATAGAAGCAAGCAAGACAAGGCGAACGCGGATTTGACCGCAGGGAGTGTACAAAGAGGTACACGACCAAGACAAAACGCAAGTTCAACACAGTATTGCGCAGCTTATATGAAGCCGTACGGAGCCAACACGTCGTCCGTCAAACCACTTCGCACTTAATATTGTCGTTGGTAAATACACAAATTTCGCTGGCAATTTTGAGCGCCTTGGTGGCAATCTCTTCGGCGGAATAATCTGTGTTCTGAATGAGGGCACGCGCCGCCGCAAGGGCATAGTTGCCGCCGCTACCTATCGCGCACACGCCGCCGTCGGGCTCGATTACCTCGCCCGTGCCCGATACGATGAGCATAGTATCTTTATCGGCGACTATCATAAGCGCCTCTAACTTTCTTACCATCTTGTCGGAGCGCCAGAGTTCGGCGAGCTCTACGGCAGAGCGCATTAAGTTGCCCGAAAATTTGTTGAGCATTCCCTCGAACTTTTCGCTCAAAGAGAATGCGTCGGATACCGAGCCCGCAAAGCCCAGCACCACCTTGCCGCCGTAAATTCTGCGCACCTTGGTTGCGCTGTTCTTAAATATTACGCTTTCGCCCATAGTCACCTGACCGTCGCCGGCGATTGCGGTTACGCCGTCCTTTTTTACGGCACATATGGTTGTGGCGTGAAATTCTATTGACATAATGACTGTTTATACTCCCTTATGTATTTTAAGGCGCGTTCGGCGAGGAACTTATAGCGCTCCTTTTTGTCGCGTATGCCCGCCTGCGCCGCGCCGAGCAGCCCGAAATTTGCGTTCATAGGCTGGAAGTTCTTGTTTTCCGCCGCGATATAGCGCGAGAGCGCGCCGCACACGGTGCCTTCGGGCGGAAGAATGGGCTGCTGTCCCCTTACCTTTCTTGCAAGGTGTATGGCGGCAAGAATGCCCGCCATTGCAGATTCAACGTAGCCTTCCACCCCCGTTATCTGCCCCGCGAAAAATACCCTGCCGTCCGCCTTCAACGAAAAGTCTGCATTGAGGCAGTCGGGCGAGTTCAGATATGTGTTGCGGTGCATTACCCCGTAGCGCAGGAATTCTGCGTTTTTAAGGGCGGGAATGAGCGAAAATACCCGCTTCTGTTCGCCGAATTTTAAATTTGTCTGACAGCCGACGAGGTTGTAGGCGCTGCCTTCGATGTTTTCTTTCCTGAGCTGCAACACGGCGTAGCTCGGGTTGCCCGACTTGTCGCGCAGGCCCACGGGCTTGAACGGACCGAAACGCAGGGTATCTTCCCCGCGCGCCGCCATCACCTCTATCGGCATACAGCCTTCGAAAATCTCCCTCTTTTCAAAGGAATGGAGCTGCGCACGCTCTGCGCCGACGAGCACGGCATAAAATGCCTTATACTCCTCTTTATTCATCGGGCAGTTGAGGTAGTCGTCGCCGCCCTTGCCGTACCTGCCGCCCTCGAAAGAGAGCGACCTGTCTATGCTGTCGGCCGAAACTATGGGCGCGGAGGCGTCGTAAAAGTGAAGTCCGCCGCCCAATCCCTTTATATCCTCTGCGAGGGCGCCTGCCGTGAGCGGGCCCGTTGCCACTATGCACCAGCCTTCGGGAATTTTTTCGGCCTCCTCACAGATTATTTTTATGTTCTTGTGCGACTGCAATTTTTGGGTTATGAAGCGGGCAAAGTCGTCCCTGTTCACCGCGAGAGCGCCGCCAGCTGGAACGGAAGTATGCTGCGCCGCCTGCATCGTGAGGGAGCCCAAAATACGCATCTCCTCTTTAAGAAGTCCGCAGGCGTTGCCGTACACGTCGCCGCTCTTCAACGAGTTGGAGCAGACCAGCTCGGCAAAATCGGGATTGGAGTGCGCGGGTGTGAAGGCGCGGGGCTTTATGTCGTACAACTCCACCAAAAAGCCCTCTTCCGCCAGCCGCCAGGCGGCCTCGCTGCCCGCAAGGCCCGCGCCTATTACCTTAACCGTTTGAGGCGCCATCTTCGCCCTCTTTGTCCTCTTCGGGCAGGGGTGCGGAGTAATCGCACGACTTTTCGGAACATTTTATCTCGCCGCCGCGCTTTACAAGGTAGCCCTTGCCGCACTTGGGGCACTTATCGCCCGTGGGGACGTCCCAGCTTAAAAATTTGCACTCGGGATAGCCAGTGCAGCCGTAATAAATTTTGCCCGTCTTGGAGCGCATTCTGCGCATAGGCTTGCCGCACTCGGGGCACTTACCCTCCGTCTTTTCTCCATCGCGCGCAGAACCTTCGCCGCCCAGCGGGCGCTTTGCTCCGCACTTTGCACATTCGAGGTACTGCCCGTACCTGCCCTTTTTGATGAGCATTTCGCCGCCGCATTCCTTGCACTTTTCCTCTGAAACTTTGGCGTCCATAGGAAGTATCGAGGAACATTCGGGGTAATTGGGGCAGGCGAGGAATTTGCCGTATTTTCCGCTCTTTACCACCATATTCGCTCCGCATTTGGGGCAGCGGACGGAGGACACCTCCTGTTCGGATTCGCTTATTATGTTCGAGCAGGCGGGGTAGTTTGAGCAGGCGAGGTACTTGCCGTACTTGCCCGTGCGCCTTATCATCGGGTGCCCGCACTTTTCGCACTTAATGTCGGTGAGTTCGTCGCCGTCGGTCGAGGCGGTTTTGAGCTTTTCGGCAAAGCCGGGGTAGAAGTCGGCTATTATCTTGTGCCAGTCGGTGCCGCCTTCCTCTATCTTGTCGAGGTCGTCCTCCATACGCGCGGTGAAGCCTACGTCCATTATGTCGGTGAAGTAGTGCACGAGCATATCGGTTATCTTATACGCAACCTCGGTGGGCACCATATATTTGCCGTCCTTTTCCACATACCTGCGCCTTGTGAGCACGGAAATTATGCTTGCGTAGGTAGAGGGCCTGCCTATGCCCTTTTCCTCCATCGCCTTGACGAGAGAGGCGTCGGTGTAGCGGAGGGGCGGACGGGTGAACTTCTGTTCCTTGGTAAAATCTTTGAGCTGAGGCCTGTCGCCCTCCTGCAACGGGGGAAGGAGTTTTGCCGCCTCCTCGTCCTCGTCCTTATCCTTGGGCGGCAGATATGCCGCGGTGAAGCCTGCAAACAGCAGCGATTTGCCGCTCGCCTTGAAGGTATAGCCCGCGCTTTCGGCCTCTATCTGCATAGTGTTGTACTGCGCCTCTGCCATCTGCGAGGCGACGAACCTGTCGTACACCAGCTTATATATGTTGTAGTGTTTTTTATCGAGCGATTTTTTTACGCTTTCGGGGGTGATTGAAAGGTTTATGGGGCGGATAGCCTCGTGCGCGTCCTGCGCGCCCTTTTTAGTTGCGTAGCGGTTGGGCTTCGCGGGCGCATATTCGGGGCCGTAGGTCGATTTTATGAATTCGAGAGCGTTGGCCTGCGCCTCGTCAGAAACGCGGACGGAGTCCGTCCTTATATAGGTTATGAGCGCGATGTGGTCGCCGCCGACGTCCATACCTTCGTAGAGATGCTGAGCAACCAGCATAGTTTCGGGCGAGGACATACCGTATTTATTTGAAGCGTCCTGTTGGAGCGACGAGGTGGTAAACGGCGCGGGGGCGTGCTGTTTTGTTATGCCGCTCTTTACCTTGGTGATGGCAAAGCCCGCGGCGCGCACCTTGCGCTCGGCCTCCTCCGCCTGCTCCTTGCCTATGCTCTTGCCGCTCTTTTTGAGCTGGCACACCGCTTTGAAGGGGGCATACTTGCCCTCTTCGTCCTGCAAAAGAGCGGTGAGGTTCCAATACTCGTCGGGCACGAACGCCTTGATTTCGCGCTCTCTGTCAACAATTAAACGCAGGGCGACAGACTGCACCCTGCCCGCAGAGAGGCCGTTCTGAATCCGGTTGTTTAAAAGGGGCGAAAGTTTGTAGCCCACAAGCCTGTCCAGCACCCTGCGCGCCTGCTGGGCGTCAACCAGGTTATAGTTAATCTTTCTGGGGTGTTGCAGGGCGTTCTGCACGGCTTTGGGGGAAATTTCGTTGAACTCTATCCTGTTTTCGCCGTCGGGGTCGAGGCCTAAAACGGTCTGCAAGTGCCAGCTTATGGCTTCGCCTTCGCGGTCGGGGTCGGTTGCAAGGTATACTTTGCCCGCGCGCTTTGCCTCCTGGGTGAGGCGGGCGATAATATCCTTTTTGCCGGGCGATTCTTCGTACTTCGGCTCGAAATTATCGGTAATTTTTACGCCGAGGGTGCGTTCGGGAAGGTCGCGTATGTGCCCGCCCGAGGCGTCCACTTTGAACTTGCCCTTTAAGTATTTGGAAATTGTTTTTGCCTTTGAAGGCGATTCTACTATTATTAAATCCATATATAACCTCTCACGCAAAATCTTTGCCGCGGGGCAAATATTTTGCCGTGATTTTTAGGGGCCAGCCCCTCTTTGCGCAATATTGAGCGCCCTCATATTATATAATTGCGCAAATTCACCCTGCTCAGGCGCAGGTATGCGCAAATTGGGTCTTTCTGCGCAAGGAAACCTTGCTTGAAACGTTAATTATTTTTAACCTCTCACAAAATTTTCGCCCTGGCCGAGTGCGAAAATTTTCGTGATTTTGAGAAACTATGTTTCTCTGGCGGCATATTTAAGCGCCCACGATTATAGAAATGCCGCCATTCACTTCCAGTGAGCTCGCTTTCGCGACAAATTGGGTCGCGCGTAAGCGGCGAACTAAATTCGCCTTGCGCACATTATTTATTTTAAAATAAATTTTAAACTTTCTAAAAATCCATAAACACTTGGATATGCGAGTTTTTTCTACCCTTCCCTACCCTCCCCTAAGCAAGGGGAGGCTTACTCTCACAACCCGTTCATCACGGGTTCAGAGAAGCAAGCAAGACAAGGCGAACGCCCTACCACACTCCTGCCCATCAACCCTTGGAGATGCGAGCAATCTTATACCAAATTAAGCGCCCATAATGACTTCACAGAAGCGAGCAGTGCAAGGAGCGTGCGGAAGTCGTGAAAGAGCTTACTTAGAGGTAAGTGACTGAACGAAGCCGTAAGCGCGACACCGCAATGCGACGCTTATATGAAGGCTGGCGGAGCTAAGACTGCAAAGCAGAATATCTATTCCCGCCGAGGCGCGCCACCAACCCCTTCACCTCCAAAGACGAAAGCTCGGCAAGAAGTTCGAAGGTCTGACAGGAAAGAGAGGAAGCTATCTGCGAGATATGGGCCTCGCCCAAAGAAATAACCGCGTCAAGCACCTGCCGCTCCCTTTCGGTGAGGGGCGCTTTGTTTTGCGCAGTAAAGTCTAAACCAAACGCAGAGAAAATGTCAAGTATATTTTCTGTGAGATATGCGCCTTTTTTAATCAGCCTGTTGCAGCCCGCGCCCGACGGAACACCCGGCGAATAGGGAAAACAGAACACGTCTTTGCCGTATTCGAAGGCATACTCCGCCGTTATCGCGGCGCCGCTCTTTTCGCCTGCCGAAACCACGAGCACTCCCTCTGAAAGCGCGGCTATAAGCCTGTTGCGCACGGGGAAGAGGTATGCCCTTGCCGCAGCCTGCGGGCGCTGTTCCGAAAGGAGCAGTCCCTTTTCGGCCGCAAGTTTATACAGCCTTTCGCTGCCTGCGGGATAGATATGGTCAAGCCCCTGCGCGGCCACGAAAATCAGTCTGCCGCTCTCTAAGGCGCCTTCGGCGGCGGCCGTATCTGCGCCGTCGGCCGTACCCGTGACCAGGGCAAACTTTTCGGCAAGTTGTGAACTTATCTTTCTGCACGCCTTCAAAACGTTGGGCAGCGTGCGGCGGGAACCTACCACGCCGAACGAACGCTCGCCAAGCAGCCGCGTATCGCCCTTGCAGTACAGCACGAGCGGAGGCACGGGAATTGCACGCAGTTTTTCGGGATAATCTTCTGAAAAGTAAGTAACGCAGACTATTCCCCTCTCTTCGAGGGAAGAAAGAACTTCACCGCGGTACTTTTGCGAATAAAACAAGTCCCTTATTTTATTATATACGCCCTCGCCGACCGTTTTAATCAGAAAATCGGCGTATTTTTTGCAGGGCGCTGAGTACCTGAACCCTTCGGTTACGTGCAGTTTTACTTTATATGTCAGCTCGTCGAAGCTGTCTAAAACTATCGCGTCGAGCTCGCTTTTTGTGTAATTCATATGTTTGTGCCGTCGAAACTGCGGTAAGAGGCGGCTTCGAGTATGTGTTTTGGCTGAATTTCCGACGAGTAGTCGAGGTCGGCTATGGTGCGGGCGACCTTGATTATGCGCGAACGCGCCCTTGCCGAAAGGTGCAGGCTTACGAACGCGCGGCGGAGCACCTCCTCGCACTCGGGCGAAAGGCGGCAGTACTTTTTAATCTGCTTTTCACCCATACCCGCGTTAGTGCGTATGCCTTCATCTGAAAATCTTTCTCGCTGTACGGCACGCGCCGCCTCTACCCTCGCCTTTACCTGCGCGCTCGTCTCTTCGGCGCCGTCGGAAGCCAAATCGTCGTACTTGACCGAATCGACCTCCACCTGCAAGTCTATTCTGTCTAAAAGCGGCCCCGATATCCTGGCGCGGTAGCGCTTTATCTGCGAGGGAGTGCACGTGCAGACAAGCTCGGCAGAGCCGTAGTTGCCGCACGGGCAGGGGTTCATACTTGCGCACAGCATAAAGTCGGCGGGGAAAGTGGCCGCGCCGCCCGCGCGCGTCACCGTTATCTGCCTGTCTTCGAGCGGCTGGCGCAACGCTTCGAGCGCGGTGCGCGGATATTCGGGCAGTTCGTCTAAAAACAGCACGCCGCAGTGCGCCTTTGATATTTCGCCCGGCCGCACGCGGGAAGCTCCGCCGCCGCACAGCGAAACGGTTGTGGCCGTGTGATGTGGCGTGCGGAAGGGGCGCAGGGTTACTATCCCCTCTTCCGAAAGTTCGCCCGCAACCGAGTGAATTTTGGTGACTTCCAAAGCCTCGTCAAACGTCATATCGGGCATTATGGTGGGCAGACAGCGCGCAAGCATCGTCTTGCCCGTGCCGGGAGGGCCTACCAGAAGTATGTTATGGCCGCCCGCGGCGGCAATTTCAAGCGCGCGCTTTGCCACGCGCTGGCCCTTTACCAGAGAGAGGTCGCAGTCGTACTTACTTTCGCCGCGCACAGAATCGTAGCTGCGGTGCGCAACGGGCGCAAACTGCGCCGTACCCGTAAGCAGGGCAACGACCTCGCCCAGCGATTTGAGGGCGTACACCTCGGCGCCCGCTATAAAACTCGCCTCGCCCGCGTTTGCGGCAGGCACGATAAAGCGGGTGAAGCCCTTTGACTTTGCCGAAATGAGCATAGGGAGCATACCCGTCACCGCACGCAGGGTGCCGTCTAAGGCAAGTTCGCCCAAAAAGACGGTGCCCTCGGTATCGCAGGGGAGCTGGTCGCTCGCCTTCAAAATACTGACGGCGATGGGCAGGTCGTAGTGCGAGCCCTCCTTTCTTATGTCGGCGGGGGCAAGGTTTACCGTAATTCTGCTCACGGGAAAGCGGAGCGCGCTGTTTTTTACCGCCGAGCGGACGCGCTCTTTGCTCTCTTTGACGGCGGCGTCGGGCAGGCCGACGAGCTCGTAAGAGACCATTCCCTTGTTTATATCGGTTTCCACCTCAACAGGCACGCCTTCCAGCCCGCTCAAAGCAAAACTTATTACCTTAGAAAACATTTTTCCACCGTAAAAAATACCGTAAAATTAAAAAAGAACCTGTGGTGCAGGTTCTTTTTCAGCTTATTTACTTGATTTCCTGAATCTTTGCCGCCTTACCGGTAAGACCGCGAAGATAATAGAGCTTAGCCCTTCTTACCTTGCCGCGCTTAACCACGGTGATAGACGCAATCTTGGGCGAGTGAACGGGGAAAGTCCTCTCTACGCCGACGCCGAAAGAAAGCCTTCTTACGGTGAAGCTCTCCCTTATGCCGCCGTGCTTTTTGGCGATTACAACGCCTTCGAAGTTCTGAATTCTTTCCTTGGTACCCTCGATAACCTTGAAGCCGACCCTTACGGTGTCGCCTACGTTGAATGCGGGTACGCTCTCTTTCATTCCTTCTTTTTCGATTGCTTCCACAAGACCCTTCATAATTCTAACCTCCCGGAAAGGACGTTCGTGTGCCCGTTTGCACAGAGGACCGCCCCGAATCTTTCGAATACAAACGGTATTCTACCAAACAAAATTCAAAATTGCAAGCTATTTTACGCCGATTTTTCAAATTTGTGAAAATTGCGATACACCTCGGCGAAAAGCTTTCTTTTCGCCGAGGTCTTTGATAAGATTTATTTATAGCTAAATCAGGGCGCCTTGCAACAAATCTGCGGCGATTTATATTCCATATAAATAATAGCGGCAATTTTCGGGCGCACGGCTGATGTTTGCGGCCGACAGGCTATGCTTCGAAGGCGGAGATTATGTGGTTGACTTTTTTGCCCTCCACTTCGATTACGTCGAAGCGCACCACGCAGTCGATTTCGCGGTCGGCAAAATAAAAGGCCGCCGCCTTTACGTACCGCTCCATACGCGCCCTTCCAACCGCCTCTGACGGGGTGCCGAACAGGTCGCCCGTGCGGGCTTTTACCTCGACGAAGGCGAGCACATCGCCAAAGCTCGCTATGACATCCACCTCGCCAAATGGGTTGCGCCAGTTGCGCGCCACGATTTTGTAGCCCTGCTTTTTGAGGTATTTTACGGCAAGATTTTCGCCCCTTATTCCCTTGACCCTGTTGAACTTTTTTACCGACTTGCCGCCGCTTTCCGCCGTCATTTTGCCCATTTGGTTGTAAAACTCCTGCGGTGAATGGGGCATATTCCGCACTCTTTTATGGCGGCGATGTGCGCGGCCGTGCCGTAGCCCTTATTTTTTTCAAAGGCGTATGCAGGGTATTCGGCGGCGTATTCGTCCATAACTTCGTCCCTGTAAACCTTTGCTATAATCGAGGCGGCGCCGATGGAATAGCACGCCGCGTCGCCGCCGACGACAGACTGCTGGGGTATGGATATATCCAGCGTCATATTGCCGTCGGTGAGCACGAAGTCCGGCCGCACCGAAAGACTTTCGACGGCGTTTTTCATACACAGCCTTGTGGCTTGGAGTATGTTGATTTCGTCTATCGTCTGCGGTTCAACGCGGCATATTGCCCAGGCAATTGCGTTCTGCCTTATGAGGGCGCTCAGCTTTTCGCGCTTTTTTGCAGTAAGTTTTTTGCTGTCGTCAACGCCCTCCACAACGCTGTCCGCGCACATTATCACGGCGGCGCACACCACGGGCCCCGCCAGCGGGCCCCTGCCCACCTCGTCTACACCGCAGACATATTTGAAGCCCCTTTCGGCAAGCTTTTTTTCGTACAGAAATTTATCCATAAAACCGCCACCCCGCGATAGTAAATTTTACATTGATTGCGGCATATTGCCGCACCAATAACATATATGGCGGCCTATACGGCCGCCTTCTTTAAAAACTTTATCAGTATTTTGCCGCGCGCACGTCGCTGTCACTGTCGAGCGAAACCCTGCCAAGCCTGCCCTTTCTGAGGTCGTCAATCACAGCCTTGCAGGCGCGGTCGTAATCGTATTCGCCGCCGCGGAGGACAAATCCCCTGCGCACGCACACGGCGTCGAGCATATCGGGCGGAACGGAAAAATCGGTTATGCCGTACCTTTCTGTAAGGCGCGCGGGATAACTTTCGGCCATATCGGAAAGAAGAGCGAGGGCGAGGTCGTCGAAATCGAGAATGTCGTCGTTTATGCTGCCAACATATGCAAGGCGGCGGGCGTAGGTCTGATTTTCGAACGCGGGCGGCATTGTGCCCGGGGTATCCAGAAGCTCGAACCCTTCAAGCCTTATCCACTGCTTGCCGCGCGTAACACCCGCCTTGTCGCCCGTGACGGTGCGTTTTGAGCCAGAAAGCAGGTTTATAACCGTGCTCTTGCCCGTGTTGGGCACGCCGAGCACCATAAAGCGGAAGGTGCGCTCGTACCCCTTTGCCAGCGCGCGGTCGCGCTTTTCGCGCACGACTTCTTCGCACGCCGAAACAAGCTGCCTGCGGCAGCCGCTTGCCGTAGCGTTGAGCGGAACCGAGGCGGCGCCCGAAGCCCTTATCAGCTTTGCTTGCTCCTCTGCCCTTTCTGCAAGGTCGGCCTTGTTCAGAACGTATAAGACGGGCTTGCCCGCAAACACCTTTTTAAGTTTTTCGTTGAAGGACGAAGCGGGGCAGCGCGCGTCGAGCACGATTATCGCCCCGTCGCACAGCGCGGCATTCTCCTTCATCATACGCATAGCCTTGGTCATATGACCGGGGAACCACTGTATAGTTTTCATAATATACCTTATTCCGCGAAGCCTTTTACTTCAACAAATCGGGGCGGTTTTTGCGAGTAATTTCAAGCGACTGTTCGCGCCGCCACGCATCCACCTTTTCGTGATTGCCCGAAAGCAGAACTTCGGGCACGGAAAGCCCCTTGTATACTGCGGGGCGGGTGTACTGCGGGTACTCCAAAAGTCCCGCCGAAAAACTTTCGTCTTTCAGGCTCTCGCCCGAAATCACACCTTCTACATATCTCGCCACACAGTCGCACACCACCATTGCGGGCAGCTCGCCGCCCGTTAAAACATAGTCGCCAACGGACAGTTCCTCGTCGATATACAAATCTATCACGCGCTGGTCCACGCCCTCGTAATGCCCGCACAGAATCAGAAGGTCGCCGAGCCGTGAAAGCTCTACCGCCCTCTTCTGCGTGAACACGCGCCCGCGGGGCGACATATATATTCGGTGCGCCCTGTGGTCGGGGTCAGCCGCCTCTATCGCCGAGCCAATCGGCTGTGGCATCATAACCATACCCGCGCCGCCGCCGAAGGGATAGTCGTCGCACTTGAAGTGCTTGTTTTCGGCATAGTCGCGTATGTTTACTATTTTTATATTGAGTTTTCCGCCGTTTACCGCCCTGCCTATCACGCTTTCGTAAAGCGGCGCAAACATTTCGGGAAACAGCGTTAAAACGGTTATATTCATAGGTCAATTTAAAATTTTAAGTAATTTTTTTCGCCGCCGCTTACCTGCGGCAAGGCGTTCAACTCGGCCACCGAAGAGGGCGAAAAGCCGATTGAATTGCGGCACTTAAATTGCTATGCGCAATAAGTTACGCGCAGGAAAAATCTGCCGCAGATTTCTAAATCGCGGCGCACGATTTAAAGCAGGGCAACCTGGTTGAAGCGCTCCCTGTTCACCCTCACCTCGCCGCTTTCCACGTCCACCGAGGTTATAACCCCGTCTGCGGCGGGAAACATCACCTCTTTGCCGCCGATGAGGGCGGTGTATATATCGGTGCGGGCGGGGGTTACGTCGGTAACTTCGCCCAGAACCTCGCCGCTTTCGTCCACCAGACTGCAACCTATAACGTCGGCGATATACACCCTGTCGTCGGGCAGTTCGGGGGCCTCGGAGCGGTCGACGAGCACCTCTTTGCCGCGCAGGAGTTCGGCGGCGTTCCTGTCGGGAATACCGCGCAGAGTGAGGTAGGCGTATCCACCCGCCGCGCGGCAGGCAAGCACCTTATACGAAGTGCCGTCTATTATCACCGAAGAAAAATCTTTCATATCCTCGGCGCTGTCTGTCTGGGGCATAACTTTGATTTCGCCGCGTATGCCCTGCGGCTTCAAAACGGTTGCCACCGTCAAAAATTTCTGCATAAAAAGCTCCGCTTGTTTTTTGTTCCGCCGCGCCGCAAAACGGCGGCGCGGCGGGAATAAACGCGATTAAAACACAAAAAAAGCCGTGCGCAAAAGCACGGCAATTTTTTTACTCTTTACCCTTAATTTCAACGACGTATTTTTTTGCGCCCTTGGGGGTTGCCGCCTTGACGAGCGTTCTGAGGGCCTTTGCAATTTTGCCCTGCTTGCCGATTACCTTGCCCATATCGGAATCTTCGAGGCAGACGGTTATCTCTATGCAGTTTTCCTTCTCCTCTTCCTTATACTCTATGGCGTCCTTGTGTTCGGCGAACTGTTCAACGACGTATTTTACAAGTTCCAACATAACATTACTCCTTATATATGGTGGCGGGCGCCGCACTCAGCGGGCGCAGTCCGCAGGGCATCAGTCCTTCTTCTTTTTCTTATCGTTGGTCTTGGGAGCGGAAAGTTTTGCGCTCTTTTCGATTACGCCCGCGCCTACGAGGTAGCTTTTAACCGTCTCGGTAGGCTGTACGCCCTTAGAGAGCCAGTCCTTTGCCTTTTCGGCGTCGATAACGACTTCTGCGGGAGTTTTGAGGGGGTCTACGTAGCCGATTTTATCGATGTACTCGCCCGAACGCGCCTTTCTGCTGTCGATTACGACGATGCGGTAGAAGGGGGACTTTTTGTCGCCCATTCTTGTAAGTCTCATTTTAACTGCCATTGTGATATTCTCCTTAAAATATATAAAAAATTTTATTTTTTTGAGTTTTAAATAATTTCCGTGCGCAAGGCGAATTCAGTTCGCCGTTAAGCCGTTTTACGACCAATCCTCTCACGGAAAAGTATTTGCCAAAGGCAAAACTTTTCGTGAACACTTTTTAAAATAATTACCGTTTCAAGCAAGGTTCCCTTGCGCAGAAAGACTCAATTTGCCGCGCAAGCGGGCTCACTGGAAGTGAATTGCCCCGATTATATAATCGAGGGCCCTAAAAAAATCGGGGCAAGAGAAACTTAGTTTCTCAAACTCACGGAATTTTTCGCACTCGGCCAGGGCGAAAAATTCGTGAACATCTCAGAACGGAAGTCTCCTTTTTCCGCTTTTAAGCTGCTTCATCAGCGTTTTAACCTGGTCGAACTGCTTTAAAAGCTGGTTTATCTCCTGCACGGATGTGCCCGAACCCGCCGCTATTCTGCGCTTGCGGCTGGCATTAATTATTACGGGGTCCTCGCGCTCTTTCTTCGTCATAGAAAGTATTATCGCCTTGGTGCGCTCCATCTTGGCTTCGTCGAGGTCGCCCTCCTTTATTTTGCCGCTGACGCCGGGGAGCATCGACATAACCGAGCGCAGTCCGCCCATCTTTTTCATACTCTCGAACTGTTCGAGGTAATCTTCGAGCGTGAAGGAGTTTTCGCGCAGCTTCTGCTGCATCTTTTTGGCGTCCTCTTCGGTGACGGCCTGCTGTGCCTTTTCAATCAGGGTGAGCACGTCGCCCATTCCGAGTATGCGCGACGCCATTCGGTCGGGATAGAAGGGCTCCAAATCGCCCAGCTTTTCGCCCGTGCCGATGAACTTAATGGGCTTGCCCGTAACCGCCTTTATTGAAAGGCAGGCACCGCCGCGCGTGTCGCCGTCGAGCTTGGTGAGTATTACGCCCGTTATTTCCAGCCTTTCGTTAAAGGTTTTGGCGACGTTCACCGCCACCTGGCCCATCATCGAATCTACCGTTAAAAGTATTTCTGAAACTTCGACCGCGGCGCAGATATCTTCGAGCTCGCGCATCAGTTTTTCGTCTATTTCAAGCCTGCCCGCGGTATCGATTATAACCGTGTCGAACCCCTGCGAGCGGGCGTATTCAACGGCCTCTTTTGCCGTCTTTACCGGGTTCTGCGTGCCCCTTTCAAAAACTTCCGCGGCGGCGTTTTTACCGACTACTTTAAGCTGGTTTATTGCCGCGGGACGGTATATGTCGCACGCGACGAGCAGGGGGCGCTTGCCGTTCTTTTTGAGGTGAACTGCCAGCTTGCCGCAGAGCGTGGTCTTGCCCGCGCCTTGCAGGCCGCACATCATTATCACCGTAGGCGGTTTGCTTGCCACAATCAGCTTGGAGTTGGAAGAGCCCATAAGCGCTATAAGCTCTTCGTTTACTATCTTTATAACCTGCTGGGCGGGGTTGAGGCTCTTTAAAATTTCCTGCCCCACCGCCTTTTCAGAAACATCGGCGCAGAATTTTTTTGCGACCTGTATGTTCACGTCGGCTTCCAGAAGGGCGACGCGCACCTCGCGCATTGCCGTCTTTATTTCGAGTTCGGTCAGCCTGCCGCGCTTGGTCAGCTTGGAAAATATATGGTTTAATCTTTCAGAAAGAGAGGAAAACGCTCCCATTACTGCTCCTTATAAGTTTTTTCGCGCAAGCCGACTGCTTCGGCAGAACCTTCGCCGCGCAAAATCTCTTTAAGACGGGATATATCATCGGCGTATTGCGGATGCTCTTCAAGAAACTTATCCGCCCAGCGCTCTGCCCCCGAAAGAACGGGCGAGAGGCGCAAATCGCCTTCGCTCAGATTTTTTGAAAAGTGCAGCTTTTCTTCGTACTCTTCGAGCTGACGCCTTGCCGAGGAAAGACATTCGGAAACGCCCTGGCGCGAAATGCCCTTCTGTTCGGCAATTTCCGATACCGTCAAATCGAGGTTGAAATACATATCGGTAATTTCGCGCTGGGTGGGCGTGAGCAGTGCTGAGTAAATATCCCACAGCCGTAAAAATTTAATGTCTGCCACAGCCGCCTCCTTGCACCCGTTTCCGTTCAGCCTTTTACGCATACAAGTATACAACCGCAAACAGAGTTTGTCAAGCATTTTTACTTGACAGAATTTGCACGCCGGGCATACGCAATAAAAGCGGGCCGATATTGCATTTTATATTTTTTTAAGCGACACACAAACAATAATTATGTTAATAAGTTACACGGCAATTTATATTTTAACAATAACCGCGGCAAAGAGAGCGGCGGGCGCGCGCGCATTGACATAAAAAACGCATTATGATAAAATTAGAGCGTATTGCGGCATAATAAACGACGTATTTTACCTGCTGATAACTGATGGCGCCGCGGACTGTAAAATTTATAAAATTTATTTTAAGGTCGTGGAAATTTATGCGTAAAGAAATTGACGGAGTCGTGTACGACACCCTTAATTCAACGGTTGACAAAAAATTTACCTATGGCGCCCCCGGCGACCCCAACGGATATGAGGAAACGCTGTACATTACCAAGGAAGGCAGGTATTTTATTTATACCTACGGCGGTAAAAATTCCAAATATGCCAGCGAAGACATTGTGCCCATCGAGAGGGAAAAGGTTAAGACCTGGATGCTGTCGCGCTGAGTTTTATTAAAAGAAAAAGTCGGGCGGCTGCACTTTTAAAAGTGCAGCCGCCCTTTGTTTATTGAAATATAAAAAACGTATGCGCCGCCCCCTTAAAACAGATTGTTTGTGAAAGCGCAATATGTTAAATTGATAATTTTTTACCCATATAAGTGTTGCGATTAAACATAATTTGTTAAAAAGTTTAAATAGAATACTAATTTTATTTGACAAAACGAACAAAATAACGTATTGTGGAATAGGCATACTATTAAATATATGTCAATTATTTTCAGGGAATTAAAAAAGTTTGCGGAAGGTTCTTCTTAAAATTTAAGGAGGAAAGAATGAAAAAAATTGTCCTTAAAGCGGCGTGCGCTATGTGCGCCGCGCTTATGGCGTTCTCCATAGCGGGGTGCGCCTCGGACGAAGAAGAATCGCTGACGCCGCCCGGCGGCGGCCAGCAGACAGAGCAACCGGACGACACCACTCCCCAGACCCCTTCCGACCCCGGACTCGTCCCCGACGACGAAGAGCAGGTAACCACCCCGCCCGACGACGAGGACAAGCCGGGAAATACGGGCGGAACTACCGACCCCGAGCCCGACGAAGGCGGCACTACCAATCCCGACGAGGGTGAAACTACCGACCCAAAACCAGATGAAGGCGGTACTACTGCCCCCGACGAAGGCGAAACTACCGACCCTAAGCCTGACGAAGGCGGCACTACCGACCCTAAGCCTGACGAAGGCGGCACTACCACCCCCGACGAGGGCGAAACCACCGACCCCGAACCCGATGAGGGCGAAACTACCGACCCCGAACCCGATGAAGGCGGCACTACCGACCCCGAGCCCGATGAAGGCGGCACTACCGACCCCGAACCCGACGAGGGTGAAACCACCGACCCCGAGCCTGACGAAGGCGGCACTACCAACCCCGACGAGGGCGAAACCACCGACCCCGACAAGGGCGAAACCACCGACCCCGAGCCCGACGAAGGCGGCACTACCAATCCCGACGAAGGCGGCACTACTACTCCCGACGAGGGTGAAACCACCGACCCCGAGCCTTCCCAGCCGGGAGGCGGTTCACAGGGGACGGACGAACCGGAGGACCCCGTAACCATACCCGCAACGGGCGAAATTGAATTTATTGAAGCGCAGGGGCACCTTGAAAGCGCCTACGTTACGTGGAAGGCCGTTGAGGGCGCCGAATGGTACAACGTATATTATATGCCCGTCGGCGGCGAAACGTGGACGAAGATAGACGCGCCGCTTGTGCGGCAATACCCCGAATACTTCCGCGCCGACATTCCCGGACTTGCCGCGGGCGAATACCTTATTAAGGTAGTACCCACAGACAAAGACGGCAACGAACTTGACGAAAAGTCGGGCACGACGGGAAACCTTACGGTGCTTGCGCACGAGCGCGAAGGTTACGCGTTCGTAAACGGCACGGCTTCGGGCGCGTATAACGAAGACGGCACACTGAAAGCGGGCGCGCGCGTGATATACATAACCGAAAACACCAAAGACAGCGTGACGCTTACCGTAGAGGGCGCGAACGAAAACCCCTGCGTAGGCTTGCAGAATATTCTGAAAGGCTATGCAAAGGGCAAAGACTCCACTCCCCTGTGCGTGAGAATTATTGGCAACATAACCGACCTTGCCGTTATGGATAAGGGCGACATTCTGGTTGAAAACAAGAACAACGGAAAGGGCGGAATAACCATCGAGGGCATAGGCAGCGACGCCACGGCAAACGGCTGGGGCCTGAGAATAAAGAACTCGTCAAACGTGGAAGTGCGCAACATCGGATTTATGAACTGCGACAGCAACGAAGGCGACAACCTTGGCTTGCAGCAGGGCAACGACCACGTATGGGTGCACAACTGCGACTTCTTCTACGGCGACGCAGGCTCCGATTCCGACCAGGCAAAGGGCGACGGCGCGCTCGACACCAAGACATCCTCTTACATAACGCACTCGTACAATCACTTCTGGGACAGCGGCAAATGCAACCTGCAAGGTATGAAGAGCGAAGAGACGAGCAATTACATCACCTACCACCACAACTGGTACGACCATTCAGACTCGCGCCACCCCAGAATAAGGACGTGCACGGTACACATCTATAACAATTACTTCGACGGCAACTCAAAATACGGCGTGGGCGTGACGATGGGCGCGAGCGCGTTCGTGGAAAACAACTACTTCCGCTCGACGGCAGATATGAAACCTATGCTCTCTTCAAACCAGGGCACAGACGCAGACGGCGAAGGAACGTTCTCGGGCGAAGACGGCGGCATTATAAAGTCGTTCGGAAACATTTTCTACGGGCCTTGCAGCCTTATAACCACAGACGCAAACTCTTCGAACAAGAACGACTTCGACTGCTACGAGGCGGCGAGCCGCGACGAAAAGATATCTTCCGACTATAAGACCCTCGCAGGCGGAACGACCTACAACAACTTCGATACGGCGGCAGATTTTTATGAATACGAGGTTGATACCGCCGAAGAGGCAAAAGAGAAAGTTGAAAAGTATGCTGGCCGCGTTGGCGGAGGCGACTTCAAATGGGAGTTCGACGACGCGAAAGACGACGCGAGCTATGCGGTAGACACGGAGCTGAAAGCCGCGCTTACGGGCTATAAAACCGAGCTTGTGAAAGTGGGCGGCGAGGAACAGGCGGTAATCGTTCCCGACCCCGGCACCGGCGGCGACGGCGGAACCACCGACCCTGATACGGGCGACGAGGGCGGCACCTCACCCGAAATTCCCGCCGTTGAGGGAACCGTTATTGTAAACTTTGAAAACAAAAAATACGGTGGAGAAAACCTGAACGGGTTTGTTGTGAGCGGCAACGGCTCGGGCTCGAAAGGCTCTGTCACGGTAGGCGGCACCACTTACAGCCAATGCCTTAAAATGGAGTCCTCCACCTCAATCACGTTCACGACGGGCGAGAAAATGACGCTTACGCTGTACTTCGGTACGGACGACAGCGGCAAAGTTAATATCGACGGAGAAAAAGTAGCAATATCGGCAGACGGCACCTGTACGGTGACGCTGGAAGCGGGAAGCCACAGCATTAAAA
>UMIY01053768.1_pt1 | contig 23239 bp, 28 predicted proteins | sample 1965921 | NCBI WGS metagenome assembly UMIY01 (sample SAMEA4836134, study PRJEB28245) | human gut metagenome | biome: gut microbiome; material: fecal sample | place: Denmark | collected 2008
TTAAAAAAAGCGAGGGAAAAACCTCGCTCTTTAAAAATTTAATTATTCTGCATCGCTTTCTTCTTGATCTTCGTCATAGATTTCTAAATCATCGAAGTCAAAGTCATCATCATATAAATCAAAATCTACATCTTCATCATCATAAACATAATCTTCTAAATCTGCAAGATCTTCTTCAATAATGTCAACATAATCTTCGATTTCTTCACGTGATTCTCTCATTTCATCAATTAAATCACTTAAAATATCTACAAGTTCTGAAATAATTTTACCTTCATTAGTAGTAGTGTCTAAATCGTATCCGTCACAAAGTCCTTGTAAATAAGATATTCTCTTTAATAAATATTCCATATTTCCTCCAAATTAAACTCTAGACATGTATTCGCCATCTCTTGTGTCAATTCTTATGATGTCGCCTGTATTAATGAAAAGTGGTACATTAAGAGTGTAACCTGTTTCTACAGTAGCAGGTTTAGAGCCACCACTTGATGTATCTCCTTTGACACCTGGTTCAGTTTGAGTAACTTCTAATTCAACAAAATTTTGTGGTGTAACTCTAAAAGCTTTACCCTTATAGAAGTTAATAGTTGCCATATCATTTTCTTTCATAAAATTAAGTGCATCTTCTACCATGCTCTTTTCTAATGGAATTTGTTCATAAGTTTCTTGATCCATGAAGTAATAAAGTTCTCCATCAGAATACAAGTATTGCATTTCTTTATTTTCAATTACAACTTTTTCAAATTTTTCTGATGGGTTAAAAGTTGTATCCTTGATTCCACCAGTAAGTACTGATTTAATTTTACTTCTTACAAAAGCTGCACCTTTTCCTGGTTTAACATGTTGAAAGTCTATTACAACCCAAACATCTCCGTCCCATTCAAATGTAAGTCCTTTTCTTAAATCTCCTGCTGTTATCATATTTTCCTCCATTATTAAGTATTGTCTTCTAAATCATAATAGTTAAGTGAAATGGGCTGAAATTTTATATAATCAGGCAACACTAAACCAAAATATTTTAAGACTTGTTGATGATATTCAACGTCTATACCAGAATTTTTGTCGTATAAATCTATTAAATATCCCTCTAATTTGCCATTATTAACAATTTGTGCATTATTATTTAAAATAATTATACCAGATATTACTTTATCATTAAACAAAACTTTGTCATTTAATATGAAAATTTGATTTTTTGTTATCGATTCAAAGTTTAGAGTACCACTTTTTTGTATTATTACATCAACATCTCCTAGTGAATAAAGAGGATTTCTTTTTTTAACTAATTCTCCACTTTCTTCATCAAATTCTTCAACTTCTTCAAAAATATATTTTTTAGAACCCTTTATGCCATAAATAAAATCTCCATCTAAATTTATAACTTTTTTGCCACTCATGGACCAGTTATTTTCTTCAAAGGATTTTCTAATTAATTCTAAATCATCTTTAGGAAGTTTACCTGAATTTAAAATACCATCTTCCTCTTTATAAATTTTATTTATAGCCTTTGCCTTAATCCTTGCAGCTGCCAATGAATTCTTATATTTTACTTCTGTTATTAATTCAACTAAATCCTCTGATTTTTCTTTATCATTAAGCTCTAGTTTTTTTATTTGAAGTTTTTCAACCTTAGTATCACTTGGCTTAGCACTTACCTTTAAATTTTTTGTATTTTCCCAAGCAAACATAAAATTTTCTACCTCTTCATAAAAGCTTTCTTCAGAAATTTTCATATTTAAAACAGATTCAGCTGCATATTTTGACTGAATTTTCTCAACTTTATTAAAGTTTATGTAGGCTCTATTTGTGGTATAGGAATATATAAAATAAAAGAAAAGAGCCAAAATTGAAATTAACACAATTGTAAAGATATAAATATAGCCTTTCTCTTTTCTATTCATAAATTTGTATCCTCTTTGCTACTTTAATATTTATTTTATCTAAGTCATTATATTTTAAATAAATGCTAAAATAACCGCTATCATCTGAAATTTTAAAATCTTTAATTTCCTCTGTCATAGGATTATTACCATTTCTCGGCAATTTGTCAAATTTTTTAAGCTCATCCTCTACAGATGCATATCTATAGAGTCTATTCTCATCTTCAAAGTAGTTTATATAGACATATTTATTGTCTACTCTTTTTATAAAATAAATATGTCCACCAATATAAGTGTAATAGTCTGAACTTTCTATTTCATCCTTTATGTAATCAATTGCGTAGGACATATCTGAATTTATATTTTGATTTTTGTAAGTTTTATTTAAAGCTTTTTGAGATATTACGAGAATTGATGTCAAAACCATGGCAATAATTAATAACATTGCAATGGAAAGTACAAGCTCAATTAGGGAATAACCCTTCCTTCGGCAAGTAAACTTCAAGTTTAATTTCTTCATCACTATCGCGCCTCTTTCCACTTACAATTACATGTTCTAAATTCCCATCACTATTTTTTGTAACATTGATTTCAAAATTTTCATTCTCATCTTCTATTCCATCAAAATTGAAATCCTTTTTGTTATAAGTTTTACCAATTATTTCTTCCATTTTTGAATTTACAGAATAAATTAGCTCTTCTCTTTCTTTAATGTGATTTTGATTTTCTAAAAGCGTAATAATATTTGGCATAATAACCGATGCAATAAGTCCAATTATCGCTATGGAGAATAAAATTTCAAGCATCAAATGTCCATGATTTTTACTTTTCAACTTCATAATAATTCACCTTGCCAGTGACAGGCTCTACTGTTATTTTAATTGTTTTTTTGTCCCCTATAGTGTAAATAATCGTACCTGCAGAATTATTGCTATCCCTATAAGATGGCTTACCATCAGATGTAAACTTAATGTCTCTTACATTTGTTGACTTTAGTTTAAGTAACTTATTAAATTTTATACTTTTAGTCTTTCCAGCAAAATCCAAAACATAGCCATCATCTTTTATTTTTACATTAGTCCTACAATTATTTACTTGAGCATAATTTTTTGCAAATTTAATATCAATAGCCAGAGTCCTTATTTGCTCCTTAGCTTCAATTTTATCTCGAACATTAAAGTTAAGCATACCTATTGACAAAATAATCAGTGTAATTCCTATAGTTATTATTAGTTCAATAAGAGTAAAAGCTTTAAATTTCTTCATTATATTCAACTTCTTTTACAAAAAAGAATAAATCTTCATTATTTTGTGGTAAAAAATAAATGTAACTAATATCTTCTGCGAATAAATTTATTCTAAACCATTCCCCTTGATAAACTTTTCCTGTAAAGGGAATTTTGTCGCCAGAAATATTTATAATTCCAATTTCTTTGCAAGAATCATAGGGAAATAATAGTGAAAGAGAAATTCCATCGCAGTGTTTTTCCACACCCAATTTCACAAGGTCATAGATATCATTAGCCTTTACAAAGAAAGAAGTAATTCCGGATTCACTATAAAAATTTGTCTTAACATTTTTGTCCGCGATAAACTTGTAACTAATAAATTTTTCCTTATCAATTTTTTCAAATAAACTAGGAGAAATATTTTCATCCTTACTCTTATCAATGTTACCATTAAAGTAGGATAATTTTTCTTCGTAACCCTTTATTGTATTGTCAGTATTTAGATTATCTTCTTCCTTAACTTTTTCTGTTAAGCTATCTTTAACTATATTTTTTGTCTTTGTATTTTTTATTTCTTTAGCTTTAGTGTTTTTTATTTCCTCTGTCTTAGTAGCAAGAACCTTATCTGAATTTGTTTCTTCTTTCTTACTTTCTTCTTCGATTTTTTTCTCACTGCCTGCACTTTCATTGAAATAAGCACGCTTTAAGTCAGAATAATATATTGCAGTAGATGGCTTTTCTGCCTTCAGACTATATGTAAAAGTATTTTCGTCACTCCTATTTAACTCAATATTAGAATAGCCATAATAATTTATGAGAGTCGAAATCTTATTAATCTCACTGTTATTAATCTTTCCAGATATAGAAAGCGTCTCAAGGTCTGTCTGACCTTCCTTTGTAAAGTTATCCCTGTTCAAATTATTTTCAAGAGCAATTTTATCTATATTTTCCTTTGAAAAATTCTCAAGACCATTATATTCATAAGAAATATCTTCACTTCCGATTCCTTCATTAAATTCAACTTCAGAAACTTTTTGTGACTCACTCTTTATCAAAAAATTATAAAATAAGAATTCTAAAAATAATAAAATCAATATAACAAATAAAATTTTTTCTCTATTTGAAAACTTCCTATAGCCAATTTTTTTGCTCAATACATCAAATATATCCATTTAACTTTTCCTCTACAAATACTGCCAATTTCTCATGGAGTTTTTCATTGGGATGAATTCCGTCAATTAAGTCATCTTCAATGTAATTTTCTTTGGCATAATCATAAAATGAAATAACTTCATAATCTTTGGCGTTTTCTTTTAAAATTTTATCTAAATTTTCAATATTTTTGTTAACTGAATTAAAATTAATAAAGCTTTCATAAGCTTCATCTAAATTTTTGAAAGATGTTGGATAAGGTGTCATAACAATGATTTTCCCTCCTAAACTCTTTAATTTTTCAAGAATTTTATTTATATTTTCCATGACATAGTCAAGAGATTTTCCATTATAAAAATCATTTAAACCAATGAGAAGAAAATATAAATCATAAGTCATTAAATTATTTATGGCATATAAAAGCTCATCTGTTGTCAGACCATTAACCCCATAGTTGTCAATATCATAACCTTTTCCCAATAAATAATAAATTAGAGACTTTCCCCCTGCCAAATATCCTTCAAATATGGAGTCTCCAAGAGCACAAATTCTCATAAAACCTCCTTATAAAAGTCCTTCCTCTAAAAAACTAAAATACTTATTGTCTCCAATAATTATGTGATCTAAAATATCAATCCCAACAATCTTTGATGCTCCCACGAGATCACTTGTAAGCTCAATGTCATCCTTTGAAGGACGAGGGTCGCCTGTAGGATGATTATGTAATAAAATAATGCTATGGGCATTATCTGAGATTGCTGTTCTAAAAACTTCCCTAGCATGGACTAAAGTCATATTAATAGTTCCTTTTGAAATTTCTCTTACAAAATTAATTTCCTTTTTTGTATTAAGAGTAATAATTCTAAAATGTTCTTCTTCCAGTATGCTCATATCACTTAAAACATAATTTGCAGCAATAGATGGAGATGTAACTCTAATTTTAGAATCATAAGAACTTACAGAAAGTCGCAAACCAAGTTGTACAGCGGCAATAATCATAGCCGCCTTAGCTTCTCCTATACCATCAACTTTCATAAGATTTGAAAAATTTGCATTTTTAAGACTATTTAATCCATCTCTATCATTTTCTGATTTTAAACTTTTAAGAACTTTATTAGCTATATCAATCGCTGAATCTCCACAAATTGAGCCAGTCCTAATAATTAAGGCAAGAAGCTCAGCATTGGAAAGATAAGTTGGACCAAACTTTAAAAGTTTCTCCTGAGGTCTCTCATCTTCAGGCATCTCCTTAATTGTATATTTTTCAATTTCTCTCTCTTTCATAAAATCACCATAAACTAAAATTAAATAATCTTATTAAATCTCTATTTATTTTACCTACAGGAAATCCGACTATATTAAAGTAATCTCCATTTATTTTTTCAACTAAAATAGCTCCCTTCCCTTGGATACCATAAGCACCTGCCTTGTCCTTGTACTCATCAGTGTCTAAATATTTTTCAATTTCATCATCACTTAAATCATAAAATTTGACACTGGATTTATCATAGCTTACGTATTTAATTTTTTTAGACAGCTTAAAAATTGCATAGCCTGTATAAACATTGTGAGTTTTCCCACTTAAACTCTTTATAATAACTCTTGCATCTTCACGATTTTTAGGTTTGCCAAGAAGTTTTCCATCTAATTCAACTAAGGTATCTGCAGATAAAACTATTTTGTCTTCATAATCCTTTGCAACTTCAATTCCCTTTTCAAAAGCAAGAGCAGTTACAGTAGTCCAAGGCGAAAAAGAGTCATCTTTTATTTCTTGTATTTCCTTAGAGATTACATTAAAGTCTATAAAGTTTCCTAAAATCTCTCTCCTTCTCGGAGAATTTGATGCCAAAATAATTTTTTCCATTTCAACCTCTCTCTTTTGAAATATTTGTATTATCCACTACGTAGATTGAAGTAAGACCAACAAAAAACCCTGTGAAAATACCTAAAATTACAAGTAAGGGTAGATAAGCAAGTATGGCAGTAGTCTTCATAATATAGGATGCCACTAAAACTTGACCTAAGTTGTGAAAAAATGAGCCAATCTCACTAATTCCAATTAAAGACAAATATTTTCTTAAAAACTTGTGAGAAAGAATCATGGCTAGAGAACTTAAAATTGCTCCACCCATAGAAAAGAAGAAACTTGAAACTGCGCCAGTGACAAGAGCCAAGATTACAGTTTTAAATATAGATACAAAAAAACCTTCTTTATATCCAATGGAAACTATGCACACAAGAACAACTATATTTGATAGTCCCAACCTAGCCCCAGGAATCGCGATTGGAAGAGGTATTACACTTTCAAAAAGTCCTAAAACAATTCCTATGGCACTGAGTAGAGACAAATAAATTAATTTTCTATTCTTTCTCATTTTATTATCATGTCCAATCTATTGTCATCTTTATCATCGGAGACAATTTTTACCATTAATCTATTCGGCAGGCATATAATTGAATCCCCAGGAATAGAAATTTTTCCCATTTTTATGCAAATTTTATCCTTGCAATTAGACTCGTGCACATGCACTTCTCCATTTTTAATTACAACTTCGTTCTTCCCATAATTTGTATTTATATCAATTTTTTCATCTGTATCTTTAGTTAATTTGATTTCTTTATAAATTTTTCCATCTACAGTAATAACAACATTTTTTGCAAGACTTTCATCATCTTTGGGCAATTTATTCGTAAAAAAATAAATCAAAAATGAAGCAATTACTATTAATACAATTACCAAAATATCTGCTTTTTTTAACTTTTCCATAAGTTCATTATAGCACAAGTTTATCATATATTTAAAAATTAAATTTTATTATAGTTTAACTTTAACTCACTTTTAAAAAATAAATTCTCTTATAAAAAAACTCTATAATAATTTTAGAATAAACTAAAATATTATAGAGTCAAAAATTGCATAAAAAAAGCGAGACCTAAGTCTCACTTTATTACTCAGCTTCTGCAACAATTTCTTTGCCTGCATAGTGTCCACAAGAAGGACAAACTCTATGAGGTAATTTCATTTCATGGCAGTTAGGACATTCAACTACTGTTGCTTTATTTAATCTGTAAGAAGATGCTCTTCTCTTGTTCTTTCTTTGTTTTGAAGTTTTTCTCTTAGGTACGGCCATTTTTACACCTCCTCATCTTTAAATAAATCTAATAACTTTCCAAATCTTGGATCCATTGCCTCTTCCATAGACTCTTCTTCTTCGCAATCACAAGGTCCGTCATTTAAGTTCTTGCCACAATGAGGGCAAAGTCCCTTGCAATCTTCACTGCACAAATTTTTACCACTAATAGAAGTAATAATTTGTGAGAAGATTATCTCTGAAAGATTTATGGAATCATCTTCAATTTTAAAATATTCATCTACAGAATCCTCATCATATAGACTTATATCTTTAAAATTATAAGCAAGATAAGATGTCTCTTTTTTATTTACAAATTCTTTAAGGCACCTATCACATCTTGCATTGAACTTGTAGGAAATATTTAGACAAAGTTCTAATTCCCCTGTCAAATCATGAATATATCCATTGTACTCTATGGGATAGATGAGATTTAGATCTTCTAAATTAAAATCTGTGTCATTCTCCTTTAGCTCACCTTCAAAGTCTAACCTAACATCATCAGATGACAAAAATGTACTAAGATCTAATTTCATATACTCACCTCAAAAATACATACAAATTATTATAGCTTTTTATTTTTCAAATGTCAATAATAATCTCAAAAATTATGCGTTAACAAGTTCTAATGTATCCTTTGCAATCATAAGCTCTTCGTTAGTTGGAATTACAAGAACTTTGATAGAAGAATCATCAGCAGAAATAAGTTTATCTTCTCCTCTTACATTATTTCTTTCAGCGTCAATCTTAATTCCAAGAGATTTTAATCCATTGACAATTGATTCTCTCATTTCAACAGAGTTTTCGCCAACACCTGCTGTAAATACAATTGCATCAACATGATCAAGTTCAGTCATGTAAGAGCCAATGTATCCACGAACTCTCTTTTCAAAAATATCAAGGGCAAGTTTTGCTCTCTCATTTCCTTCATCTCTTGCTGCTTCAATATCTCTAAAGTCACTTGATACTCCAGAAATTCCTAAAACCCCAGATTTTTTATTCATAAGAGTGTTAAGTTCTTCAGCAGAAAGATTTTCTTTTTCCATAATAAATGGAAGAATAGCTGGGTCCAAGTCCCCACATCTAGTTCCCATTGCAAGTCCTTCAAGTGGTGTGAATCCCATTGATGTATCAATTGATTTACCATTTTTAACTGCACAAATACTTGAGCCATTGCCAAGATGACAAGTGATTAGGTTTACTTCGTTAAGGTCTTTTCCTAGCATTTCTGCAGCTCTCTTAGTAATATATCTGTGAGAAGTTCCGTGGAAACCAAATCTTCTAATTTTATATTTTTCATAATATTCGTATGGTAGTGCATAGATGTAGCTTTCAGCTGGCATAGTTTGATGGAAAGCTGTATCAAATACTGCAACTTGTTTTACGTTAGGAAGAAGTCTTTGGCAAGCTTTGATTCCCATAATGTTTGGTGGATTGTGAAGAGGAGCTATTTCAACATTATCTTCAATTCCCTTTAAAACTTTTTCGTCGATAACTACAGATTGAGCGAAGTCTTCGCCACCGTGTACAACTCTGTGGCCTACTGCATCAATTTCATCAAGAGATTTAATTGTGCCGTATTCTTCATTTGTTAGGGATTCCATTACAAGTTCAAGAGCTCTCTTATGATCTTGCATTGGAGTTTCAATAGTTTTCTTTTCCTTTCCTATTGTTTCGTGTTTAATTCTGGAACCTTCAATTCCAATTCTTTCAACTAAACCCTTTGCCATCAATTCTTCAGTTTCCATATCAATAAGTTGATATTTAAGAGAAGAAGATCCGCAATTAATTACTAATATCTTCATATTTCCTCCTCGTGTTTTTTTAATTTATTAAATATAGTATAATAACTAATAATTAGTTTATAACAGAAGTAGGCATTAGTCAATAATTGGAGATTTAAAATATGAAAATTGCATCTATAATTGCAGAATACAATCCCTTCCATAATGGTCACGCATACCAAATTCAAAAAATCAAAAATGAATACAGCGATTATATCCTTGTAATTATGTCAGGCAACTTTGTACAAAGAGGCGAACCTGCCATAATAAACAAATTTGAAAGGGCACGACTAGCAGTAGATAATGGTGCAAGTCTCGTTTTAGAGCTTCCCATCCACTACGCAACATCTAATGCAGAAATATTTGCTCGTGGCGGCATTTCCATTTTAAATTCTATGGGTATAATTGATAGACTTTACTTTGGAAGCGAAGATGATGCATCTATTTTAAAAAACTTGTCAGAAAAAATTAAGAGAAATTTAGATGATGATAAAATAAAAAAATATTTGGCTGACGGCAATTCATATATAAAGGCTCGTGAGCTTGCCATGGATTTTTTAAGTGATGAAGAAAAGGAAATTTTAAAAAGACCAAATAACATACTTGGGCTTGAATACATTAGAAGTCTTAAAAAATTAAATTCTAAAATTCAAGCTCACTCAATAAAAAGAAAAAATGTAAATCACAAGGATGATTTTGCCCTTGGAGAATTTGCTCCTGCATCACTAATAAGAAAACTTGCTTATGAAGGTAAGGATATAAAAAAATTCATTCCAAATTATGAGCTAATCCCAGAAAATAATTTAGAAAATTATTTTGAAATCTTTAAATACAAAATGATTGCAGAAAAAATAAATTTCACTGACTACTTCGACTATGAAGTTGGACTAGAAAATAGGATTATAGAAAATTTAGATTCTAAAAACTTTGAAGAATTAATAGAAAAAGTACACTCAAAAAGGCACAGCAAGTCAAGAATAAAAAGACTTATCTTAGAAATTCTACTAGACATAAAAAAAGATTTAATCAAAGAGTCCTTTGCTGAACCCTACACAAGAGTCCTCGCCTGCGACGAAAGAGGCATAGAAATCTTAAAAAAATCAAAAAATAAAAATAAAATTTATTCCTTTAAAAGCTTTTATGACAAGTCATCAGGGATCACGAAAGATATGCTTGATAAAGAAATCTTGGCAAGTGATTTGTATAATATAAAATCCGGAAAAATAAAAACAGACTTCACTAGAGAAGTTTATAAAAAATTATAAATTGCAAATTTACCAATACAAAAAAACTCTCATCATAAGAGACATTCTTACAATGAGAGTTTTATATTAGTCTTTAGTTTGGCTTATTGACTTTTCATAAATATTTGTAAATTCCTTTAGGTCCCTATTCCTTACAAGATCTGCTGGAACATCGTAGACTCCAAGAGAATTTTGCCATGACTCGGCTTCTCCATCAGGCTTTTTATTTTCTTCTGGAATTAAAATAACAGAATATTTAGTGACCTTCAAAGAAGTCTTGTCCATAATTTTTTGCAAATCACAAAGAACATCTAAACACTCTTCAAGCTTTGGATTTTTTGAAAAACCAACAACTTCTGCACTAACTTCTTCCTTAAAATTATCAAAATCAAATTTTTGGTCTAAGACTAGGTCTTCTCTAGGGAAATCCTCAACTGTATTTAAAGAAATTTCATAAGGAAAATTATACTTCTTTTGAATAGTGGCCCCATATTCCCTTAACTCATCTAATAATCTAACCTCTGTGTTAAATAGAATGTTTTCGTAAGTATTTTGTTTTAGTTTGCCAAAACTATCAAATCCCAACATAAATTTAGTGTCCTTGTTTTTTTTGCTGCGAAGTCTTACAGTGTAATAGCCGTCCTTAAAATTATAAAAGGTCTCGTCGCGATTTAGCTCCAAGTCCTTGTAATGAGCCTCAATATATTTAGTGGCAGACCTTTCTGCCATGAGCCTAGAAATAGGATTCCCAAAAAATAAAAGATAAAAGATTGCTAAAATTATGACTAAGAATATAAGAAATCCAAATAAAATTCTTTTAATATAACTTTTATTATTCATAAACTAACTCCTTATACTAACTTTTATCATATTACAATAAAAAATACCAGAGAAAATATAAATCATCTCTGGTATTTAGTCTAACTTTATGGCGTTACACAAAATCATCAACACTACTTATTATAGAATTAAATATTTTTATTTTCTATCAATCAACCTGGTGGCCAGTTTAAACTTCTTCCACCAAGTACATGGAAGTGAAGATGCTCTACGCTTTGACCTCCATCTTCTTTACAATTATTTACAATTCTGTAGCCCTTAGTAAGTCCAGCATCAGCACAAAGTTTTTTTGCAACTAAAAATACATGACCAATTAATTCCTTGTGGCTTTCATCAAGTTCATCTGCTGATGCAATATGTTCCTTTGGCACAATTAAAAAATGTGTTGGCGCTTGTGGGTCTATGTCCTTAAAGGCATAAACAAGTTCATCTTCATAAATTTTGTCTGAAGGAATTTCGCCACTAATTATTTTACAAAATAAACAGTCCATACTTACCTCCTTTTTCCTTCAACTTCTTTGCATAAATTATCCCACTGACAATTTCCGCAAATTTCCTCTCGTCTATCTCTACTAAATATTATATCACAGGATAAATCCCTAAGTTCATTCCAAAAATATTTTTCATTTGACCTCAAATTTAAAAGATTTAAAACTTTTTCGTCATAAGTTTTTACTTTATCTTGGCTTTGGCAGACTCCTCCAAGATTTTCTGGACAATATTTACAAATATCATCTAAGTCTTTTATAAGCATTATTTCTGGATTTTCCCTAAGTTTTTTTATTACTTCAGTCATATTTACTGAAAAGTCATCGCTATAACCCTCGCCCACAAAATTTTCTATGCACAAGAGATGATGTGCTCTTATCTTTAACATTTAATCACCAAGAATCTCGCAGTTTGCAATTTCGCCTGTAACTAAAATCTTTACTTCTTTTATTTTATTTTTAAGATCTACAAAACTTTTTGCCTTGACTCTAATGTAATTTGTAGTGTAGCCGTAGTATTCGCCATCATGTTCTTCTTCAAATAAAACTGACTTCGGCGTCTTCATATTTTCTTTTTCAAAAATTTCTTGATACTCTTCTCCAAGGGCAATTAATTTTTCTGACCTATCTTTTTTTACATTTCCATCAATTTGATTTTTCATGACAGCTGCCTTTGTATTTTTTCTCTTAGAATACTTAAAGACATGAATTCTTGAAAAGCCAACTTCTCTAACAATACTCATTGAATCGGCAAAATCCTCTTCACTCTCTCCAGGAAAACCTACTATAATGTCTGTTGTAAGACCTGCATGTGGCATATACTTTCTAATAATATTTGCCTTTTCAATGTATTCTTCACGAGTATACCTTCTATTCATTGCCTTTAAAATTTTGTTTGAGCCAGATTGTAGGGACAAATGAAAGTGATCGCAAAGCTTTCCAGTTTTAACTGCTCTCTCCATAAATTCATCTGTAATGATTATTGGCTCAACTGAAGAAAGTCTAATTCTCTCAATGCCATCAACTTCTGCAATGCTTTCGATTAAATCAATTAGTCTCATATCGCCTAAATCCATGCCAAAAGATCCTATGTGAATGCCCGTCAAGACTATTTCTTTAAAGCCCCTTTCTGCAAGAGTCCTTGCCTCTCTCACTGAATCTTCAATAGTCCTTGACCTAATTGGTCCTCTAGCAAAGGGGATTATACAGTAGGTACAAAATCTGTTGCAGCCATCTTGAACTTTCATATAAGCACGAGTTCTGTTGTTGCTGTCAAAGTTTGTTGTATTGGCAAACTCACGCACATTTTTTAAGTCCTTAACTATATTTATTTTTTCGTGAGACTTTTTTGACTCTTCAATTAAGTCTACAATTTTATTTCTTTCAGTTGTGCCAATTACAACATCAACACCCTCAATATTTTTAACTTCATCGGGGCTTACTTGTGAATAGCAACCCACAACTGCTACCACTGAATTTGGATTTTTCTTCTTAGATTTTCTAATAAACTGTCTTGATTTTCTATCTGATAAATTTGTAACTGTGCAAGTATTTACAATATAGACATCACTAAATTCATCGTTATCGACTTCTTTGTATCCTCTTTTTTCAAAAAGTTCACTCATGGCTTCTGATTCGTATTGATTAACTTTGCAGCCAAGGGTTAAAATTGAAAAAGTTTTTTCCATTACTCACACTCCTTTGCGTGAATTATATAAAATGATGCAGTAATTGCCGCAGTCTCTGCTCTTAAAATTCTCTTGCCAAGACCAACTTTTTTTGCGTCCTTTAAAATCTCAAGTTCCCTATCTGATATTCCGCCTTCAGGTCCAATTACAAGACCTACATTGTAGCTTAATTCATGAATAATTTCTCCAAGTTGAGTTTTATCTTCATCTTCATAACAAAGGACAAGGTCGCCCTTAAATTTTAAAATATCATCAGTCTTTATTATGTCATGAACCATAGGGATGATGTCCCTCTTAGATTGTTTTGACGCAGACTCAACAATTTTTTGGTATCTTTCCTTTTTCTTGTCCTTTTTCTTTGAAATATCAGAAATTGTCCTATCCATTAAAACTGGATAAAAGTCGCTCACTCCAATTTCTGTTGCATGCCTCAATACATCTTCTGACTTATTATTTTTTAAGACTCCAAAAAATAGGGATAAGTTAACTTTTGATTCGTTAGATTCTTCTACCTCTCCTATTTTTTTGAGCTTGCCATCATAATAAGCAAAGGAAAAAATTCCATCTTCAAAGACAACTTGAAAGGCTTCTCCATCCTCTATCCTAATTACATTTTTTAAATGATGAATTGTCTCTTCCTTTAAATTTGTATTTTCATTAAATTCTCTATCTTCAAAAAATCTATACATTTAATTTTCCCACAATAGCTAGCCAATTATTTTTTTCTATTTCGTCAATTATTTCAAAATTGTTTTCCACTAAGGCGTCCATTACCATTTGTCTTCTCTCTTTTATAATTCCTGAAGTGATAAAAATTCCGTCCTTATCCATGTGATTTTTTAGATTTTTTATTTCATCAACAATTATCTCTGCAATAATATTTGAAACAATTAAATCTGCTCTTCCACTTACCACATCAAGAAGATTGCCCTTTTTGATTTCCATTTTGTCTTCTACATCATTTAGTCTTGCATTTTCATGAGATGCGTCAATGCACTTTTCATCAATATCAGTGGCAAGTACCCTCTTTGCTCCAAGTTTTAAAGCAGCAATGGCAAGTATGCCTGAGCCACAACCTATGTCAAAAATTTCGTCTCCCTCACTTACATACTTTTCTAAAAGTTCAAGACACATATAGGTTGACTCGTGAGTTCCAGTACCAAATGCCATACCTGGATTAATCTTTATAATTTTTCTATCTGAATTATATTCTTCCCACTCAGGCACAATTGCAAGGCTCTCTCCAATTTCAAGTGGCTTGTAATATTTTTTCCAATTATTGGCCCAGTCTTCGTCATCTTTTTCTGTTATGCTTGCCTTTCCCAAAGATTTTTCTTCAAGCTCTATTTTTATTTTTTCTGCATCATCTAAGTTTTCTGGGTAAACTTTTATTGCAAAAACTTCTTTTTCAGAATTTAAAAGGGGATAATCTATAAAATCCCAATCTTTTTCATCTTGGTCAAGTTCATCAACTAAATCGCTAGAAACTTCTTCTATTGTATAAATTCCGTAGTCAAAAAGAATTCCCTCAATTATATCTTTTCTTTCTTTTGAAGTATTTATTGTCATTTCAATGCATTTCATCTAATCACCTTAGTTCATTATATATTACCATAAATTTTTATACAATTTAAAAAATGCGAATCATAGATCCGCATTAGTCAAATAAATCTTTTAACTTGTCTAAAAATGATTTTCTATTTTCTTCAACTTCTGGCTCAGTCTCTCTCAATTCTTCTAAAAGTTTTCTCTGTTCATCTGAAACTTTTTTAGGAATAATTATGTCAACTTTAAAGAATAAATCTCCCCTTTGATTTTCACGATTTACATAGGGAACTCCTTCGCCCTTTAGTCTAAAGACTGTGCCTGCTTTTGTTCCCTTAGGTATATCGTAGTCCACAAGTTTTTTAAGAGTTGGAACCTTTATCTTTGCACCTAAAACTGCATCTGGATAGGAAATAGGAATGTTAAGATATATATCATTGCCTTCTCTTTTAAAGACTGCATCAGACCTTACTCTAATATAGACAAATATGTCTCCATTTTCGCCACCATTTTCGCCAACAGAGCCTTGACCCTTTAATGAAATAATATTTCCAGTGTCCACACCTTTTGGAATGTTTACTTTTAATTTTTTGCTCTTGAGGACAGCACCTCTGCCGCCACATTTTTTGCATGGCTCATCAATTACTTCTCCAGTTCCATGACACTTGTCGCATGATGAAGTTCTAACAAATCTGCCAAAAGGTGTGTTTTGCTCTGAAGTTACTTGTCCACTTCCATGACACTTATCGCACTCATGTTTTTCTGTGCCAGGCTCCATTTTGCTTCCGTGACAATGGGAGCACTCTTCTTTAACCTTGACAGAAATTTCTTTTTCTACACCAAAAATTGCTTCAAAGAAATCAAGAGTTACATCGACTCTAGTGTCAGCTCCCTTCTTTGGCATATCTTTTCTATTTGCATATTCATATCTATTTGACCTTGAGCCTCCAAAAATGTCAAAGATGTCATCAAAAATATCAGAAAATCCACCAAAGCCGCTGCCACTAGAACCACCCATATTGCCTTTTAAGCCTTCTTCGCCATAGACATCATAAACTTGTCTCTTTTCATCGTCAGATAAAACTTCATAAGCATAGGAAATTTCTTTAAACTTTGCCTCTGCAACTTCGTCTCCTGGATTTAAGTCTGGATGATATTTTTTTGCAAGCTTTTTATAAGATTTCTTTAATTCTTCTTTTGTAACATTTTTTTTAACTTCAAGAATTTCATAAAAATTTCTCATCTTCCACCTCAATAGTTTTATATTCTAATATAAAGTCTTGGAAAAATAAAGCTTATTTTATTTTTTTCTCATACTAAATTTTCAAAAATAAATGAAAAATTTTAAACATAAAAAAAGTTGCAGCCGAAACTGCAACAATTTTATTTAATTATTATTCTTCGTCATCATCTACAACTTCATAGTCAGCATCAACAACATCATCATCTTGCTTTGCTTCTGCTCCGCCAGCTTGTCCTTGTGCTCCTTGTTGTTTATAGATTTCTTCAGAAATTGCGTAGAAAGCTTGAGTCAATTCTTCAGTCTTAGACTTAATAGCTTCAAGATCTTCTCCATCTTTTACATCTTTAAGTCCCTTAATTGCATCTTCAATCTTAGTCTTATCTGCATCAGAAATCTTTCCTTCAACATCTTTTAATGTGTTTTCAGATTGATAGATAATTGAGTCAGCATTATTCTTTGCTTCAATTAAATCTTTCTTCTTAGCATCTTCTTGTGCATACATTTCAGCTTCTTTAACTTTCTTTTCAATTTCTTCTTCATTTAGGTTAGTAGAAGATGTAATTGTTATGTGTTGTTCCTTGCCTGTGCCAAGGTCTTTAGCATTTACATTAACAATACCGTTAGCATCAATATCAAAAGTTACTTCAATTTGTGGTACTCCTCTTCTTGCTGGAGCAATTCCATCAAGTGTAAATCTGCCAAGAGTTACATTGTCCTTAGCCATTTGTCTTTCGCCTTGAAGTACATGAATTTCTACAGAAGTTTGGTTGTCAGCTGCAGTTGTAAATACTTGTGACTTCTTAGTTGGAATAGTTGTATTTCTTTCGATAAGTCTTGTTGTGATGTTACCCATTGTTTCAATTCCTAGAGAAAGTGGTGTTACATCAAGTAGTAACAAGTCTTTTACATCTCCTGAAAGAACTCCACCTTGGATTGCTGCACCAAGAGCAACACATTCGTCTGGGTTGATGTCCTTTTGAGGTTGTTTGCCAGTTAATTTTTTAATACATTCTTGTACTGCTGGAATTCTTGTTGAACCACCAACTAAAAGAACTTTGTCAATGTCACTTGCAGAAAGTCCTGCATCAGAAAGTGCATCCTTAACAGGTCCTTCAGTCATCTTTACAAGGTCTGCTGTTAATTCATCAAATTTAGCACGAGTTAAGTCCATATTTAAGTGAAGTGGACCAGCTTGTGATGCTGTGATAAATGGAAGATTGATATTAGTTGACATTGTAGAAGAAAGTTCCTTCTTAGCTTTTTCAGCAGCTTCCTTAAGTCTTTGTAAACTCATCTTGTCAGCCTTTAAGTCAATGCCATTTTCCTTCTTAAATTCTTCAGCTATATAGTCAATAACTCTGTTGTCAAAGTCATCTCCACCAAGTTTGTTGTTACCACGAGTCGCGTGTACTTCAAATACTCCGTCAGAAAGTTCAAGGATTGATACATCGAAAGTACCACCGCCAAGGTCATAAACCATTACTGTTTGAGCATCTGTATCTTTATCTTCTCCATAAGCAAGAGCAGCTGCAGTTGGTTCGTTCACGATTCTCTTAACATCAAGTCCTGCTATTCTTCCTGCGTCCTTAGTTGCTTGTCTTTGAGCATCTGTAAAGTATGCTGGAACAGTGATAACTGCTTCAGTAATTTTTTCTCCAAGATAAGATTCCGCATCAGATTTTAATTTTTGTAAAATCATAGCTGAAATATCTTGTGGTGTGTAAGTTTTTGAATCTATTTTTACATTAAAATCAGAACCCATGTGTCTCTTAATAGATGAAATAGTTCTGTCTGGATTTGTGATAGCTTGTCTCTTAGCAGTTTCTCCTACTAATCTTTCTCCATCCTTTGTAAAAGCTACAACAGAAGGTGTAGTTCTATTACCTTCGATGTTTGGAATTATTACAGCGTCTCCGCCTTCCATTACTGCTACTGCAGAGTTAGTTGTTCCTAAATCAATACCAATTATTTTTCCCATATAAATTTCCTCCTAAATAAATCACTTATTGTGAAACTTTGACCATTGCAGGTCTTAGTGTTTTTTCGTTAATTAAATAACCCTTTTGTAAAACTTCAATTACATAGCCACTGTCATATTCATCAGAATCTTCAGTTAATACTGCGTGATGATAAGTTGGGTCGAACTCTTCGCCCAATGCTTTCATTTCAACTATACCTTCCTTTTTTAAAACATCAGTAAGTTGATCCTTTATCATAATTATCCCGTCATAAGTTGAATCCTTATCAACAATAGAATCCAAGGCTCTTTCAAAATTGTCAATAACAGGAAGTAAGTCATTTACTACTTTTTTAACTCCAAGCTCAACAAATTCAGTCTTTTGAGTTTCTGTTCTTCTCTTGTAATTTGCAAAATCTGCTTGAAGTCTCATGAACTTGTCCATTAAAGCTTCATACTTTTCATCATCAGATGATTCATCTATAACTTCTTGATTTTCATCTTGAACTTCATCCTCTTTAACTACATCTTCTATATTTTCATTTTCCATATCTATACTTTCATCTAAATTATCTTTTTTTATATCCTCATTTGTCATGTACTCCCTCACATTTCTTTTAATCCTCTAGTAAGTGCGTCGCTAAAAGTTTTAACGACCTTAACTAATCTAGTGTAATCAATTCTAACTGGTCCAATTAGTCCAATGCTGCCATAGACGCCAAAATCCTTGGCAAAGGGTGCACGAATAATTGTGTTTTCTTTCATTAAGCTTGCACTGTTTTCTGAACCAATAATAACTTCCACATCTCCTGTGAAATTATCATTATTTAAGATTTGAAATAAACTGTCTCTGTCCTCAACTAAACTCATAAAATCTTTAGCCTTGTCAAGATCCCTATATTCGTCAAAATTCAAAATATTAGTGAGGCCGTCATAATAAATTTCAATGGATGAGACCTTTTTGTTAAACTTGCTTGCAATTTTTACAACATTAGAAATAAATTTTCCATGTCTTATCATATCATCGAAAAGAGAAATTTTAAGCGATTCAATTTTGTCAAAATCAATTCCCGACATCTTCTCATTTAAAACTTTCTCTATATAATAAAAATCTTCGTCAGGAATATTTTCTATTTCTAAAAAATATCTCTCAATAACACCCTTGTCCCCTATTAGAACTAAGAGTGCAGTTTCTTCGTCGATTTTTACAAGAGTTAGTCTTTTTATCTTTGTGTCAGCCTTTTGCGGTGTAATAAGATATGCCGTGCAATTGCTGACACTGGCAAGTAAATTGACAGCATTTTTATAAAAGTCTTCAATATTTCTTGAAGTGTATAAAAGTCTGTCCTTGATTTTTTCTGAAGCATCTATATCGTGAAATTCTCTAAAAGTTTTAAAAATTTCATCTACATAAAACCTATAAGCTTTATCAGAAGGAATTCTTCCTGCTGATTGATGGGGCTTATTTAAAAAACCAAGATCTTCAAGATCTGCCATTTCATTTCTTATTGTAGCTGAACTAACTCCAAGGTCATAATCTTTGGAGAGAGTCCTTGAACCTACGGGAGTAGGCATATCAATGTACGCCTCAATTATGGCATTTAAAATATTTATTTTTCTTGAATCCATAATTCCCTCCTTTGTTAGCACTCATTAATATCGAGTGCTAATATATTTATATAGTACCCTCTTCCAATAGCTTTGTCAAGGATATTTGAAAAAATTTTTTTTTTTTATTCTCGGAAATTTTTTTAATTTTATTTTTATAAGGATACCTTAAATTTTAATTTAATATAATTTTTATTATCCATAGTCTCTGTGTGTAAACTGTTAATTTTTTTTAATTTTGCTATTTACTTCTCAAAGTTTTTTAACAGCCCCTAAAAATTTTTTATCTGATCTTAATGAATACTAATCGCTATAAATTAAATTTATTCCAATCTTAAAGCTATTTGTGTTAAAATTAGTTATTGGAGATGATTTAATTGAAAAAAAATGAAACTACATCCTTTATTATCACAATTGTAGCTGCAGTTTTACTTGCTCTTTTTGTGAGAAATTTTATTTTTAATATAGCTGTTGTAAATGGAGAATCAATGCACCCAACCTTAAATGAAAAAGACAAATTGATTTGCCTTTCCTACAAGAGATTTACAGACATACCTCGCGGCGAAATTGTTGTAATTGATGCACCAAATGACAAGAGAAATTACATTAAAAGGCTTATAGGAAAACCTGGAGACACTATAGAATTTATAGACGGTAAAGTCCTCTTAAATGGAAAAGTTTTAGAAGAAGCTTACACTTCAACTGATTATACAGAATCCGATGAAGAAAAATTTGTTTTAAAGGATGACGAGTACTTTGTCATGGGCGACAATAGACTCCCTGGCATGAGCGTGGACTCAAGATACTTTGGTCCAATCGAAAAGAAAAGAATAAAATCAGCAGCAGTTTATAGAATTTTGCCTCTTAAAAATAGAGGAAAAGTTGAAACTCTGATAAAATAAAAAATCCCCTAGATTATGGAGGTAAAAATTTGAGAAATCAAAATAATATAAGAAATTTTTCAATAATAGCACATATAGATCATGGAAAATCTACTCTTGCCGACAGACTTATTGAGTCAACGGGTATGCTCACAAAAAGAGAAATGGATGAGCAAGTCCTTGACTCCATGGAGCTTGAACGTGAGAGAGGAATTACAATTAAATTAAAGGCAATTAGACTTATCTACAAGGACGACAGAGATGGAAAGGAGTATATCTTAAACTTAATAGATACTCCAGGTCATGTTGACTTCAATTACGAAGTTTCTCGCTCCCTTGCAGCTTGTGAAGGCGCTGTTGTAGTTGTAGATGCTGCCCAAGGTGTTGAGGCACAAACTCTTGCCAATGTCTATCTTGCCATTGACCAAGACCTTGAACTTGTGCCTGTAATAAATAAAATAGATTTACCAAGTGCAAGACCTGATGAAATAAAAGAAGAAATTGAAGATATTATTGGCATTGACACTGAAGGCATACCACTTATTTCTGCTAAGGAAGGCATTGGAATTGATGACGTCCTTCACGCAATTGTGGACAAAATTCCTGCGCCAAGCGGCGATTACAATGCACCACTTAAGGCTCTTATTTTCGACTCAATTTATGACTCCTACAGAGGTGTAATTTGCCATGTTAGAATAGTTGATGGCTCAGTTAAACCTGGCGACGAAATTCTAATGATGGCAACAGGTAAAACTTTTGAAGTTGTTGAAGTTGGAGTCATCGCCAATGGTCATATTACACTTGATTCTTTAAGTGCAGGCGAAGTTGGTTACATAACTGCTTCCATCAAAAATGTAAAAGATGCAAGAGTTGGAGATACAATTACTCACAAAAATAATAAAACAGAAGAACCAATGCCTGGCTACAAAAAAGTTGTTCCAATGGTATTCTGTGGCGTCTACCCTGGCGAAGGCGAAGAGTACAACAATGTTCGTGAAGCCCTAGAAAAATTACAGGTAAATGATGCTGCCCTTGACTTTGAAGCAGAAACTTCTGTTGCCCTTGGCTTTGGTTTTAGATGTGGCTTTTTGGGACTTCTTCACATGGAAATAATTCAAGAGAGATTAGAAAGAGAATTTGACTTAAACATTGTGACAACTGCCCCATCTGTTATTTATAATGTTATGAAAAAAAATGGCGATATGATTTCAATTCAAAACCCATCAAACTTACCTGATCCAACAGAAATAGATTATATGGAAGAACCAATTGTTAAGGCAGAAATTATGACTCCAACAGATTATGTTGGACAAGTTATGGAGCTTTGTCAAAATAGGCGTGGCGTCTTTAAAGATATGCAGTACCTTGAAGAAACTAGAGCACTCATAACTTATCACATGCCACTAAATGAAGTTATTTATGATTTCTTTGACGCCTTGAAATCTAAAACTCGTGGCTACGCATCTTATGACTATGAATTAATTGGCTACGAAGAATCAAATCTTGTGAAACTTGATATATTGATCAACGAAGAACTTGTAGATGCTTTCTCACTTATTGTTCACGAGTCCAATGCCTACACTCGTGCCAGAAAAATATGTGAAAAATTAAAGGATGTAATACCTAGACACCAATTTGCAGTGCCAATTCAAGCTGCCATTGGAAATAAAATTATTGCAAGAGAAACAATTCGTGCCCTTAGAAAAGATGTACTTGCAAAGTGTTACGGTGGAGATATAACAAGAAAAAGAAAACTTCTTGAAAAACAAAAGGAAGGAAAAAAGAGAATGCGTACTGTGGGTAATGTTGACATTCCACAAGATGCCTTCTTGTCAGTTTTAAAATACGATGAAGAAAAATAAAATTTCAATTTACATTCATATACCCTTTTGTGAGAGTAGATGTCACTATTGTGACTTCTGCTCTTCTCTTTTAAATAGAGAAAATGCAGAAAAATATTTTTCTTATCTTGAAAGGGAAATAAAACTAAATGAAAATTTTTTAAGAGAAAAGATTATCGATACAGTTTTTATTGGCGGTGGCACTCCCTCTTCTGTTGACGAGAAATTTATTGAGAGAATTTTAAAAGTTTTAAGTGCTTTTGAATTTTCTGAAAATCTAGAAGTTACAATAGAGTCCAACCCCAACTCCCTCACAAGAGAAAAGGCAGAAACTTATTTTTCTTCTGGCATAAATAGAATTTCCATAGGTGCTCAATCCTTTAATGATGATATTTTAAAAAAAATTGGAAGGATTCACAAGTCTTATGATATTTATAAAGCTGTGGAAAATGCAAGATCAGCTGGCTTTAGGAATATAAATTTAGATTTAATGCTTGCCCTTCCCTCACAAAAACTTTCTGACATAGAAAAATCCTTGGAGGATATAAAAAAATTAGACCTGCCCCACATCTCTTATTACTCATTAATATTAGAGAAGGGCACAAAACTCTATGCGAGGCATTTAAAAAGCTCCTTAGCCTTTCCTAGTGAAGATGAAGACAGAAAAATGTATCATTATGTAGTAAATGAGCTAGAAAAAATTGGTCTTCATCAATATGAAATTTCAA
>UMIY01031423.1_pt1 | contig 23096 bp, 18 predicted proteins | sample 1965921 | NCBI WGS metagenome assembly UMIY01 (sample SAMEA4836134, study PRJEB28245) | human gut metagenome | biome: gut microbiome; material: fecal sample | place: Denmark | collected 2008
ACCGGCCCAAGCGCCGCACCCGCGCCGGGGTGGCCCGGGAAAAGGGGTTGGAGCCCCTGGCCCAGCTGCTCCTGGCGGGGAAGGACGCCCAGGGCCGCCCCCTGCGGCAAAGCCCCCTGGAGCTGGCCGCCCCCTATGGCAGCCCGGAGAAGGGTGTGGAAACCCAGGAGGAGGCCCTCCAGGGCGCCTGCGACATTTTGGCCGAGGGCTTCTCCGATGACGCCGCCATCCGAAAGCGGCTGCGGGCCATGCTCCAGAAAAACGGCGTGCTGCGCTCGGTGGCCGCCAAGGAGGAGGACTCTGTCTACAGCCTGTACTACGACTTCTCCGAGCCGGTGAAGCGGCTGCAAAGCCACCGGGTGCTGGCCATCAACCGGGGGGAGAAGGAGGGCTTCCTCAAGGTGGCACTCCAGCCCGGGGAGGAGAGCCCCCTGCCCCGCATCCTCCGGGATGTGCCGCCCCGCCACCCCTACTGGCAGCTGCTGGAGCAGGTGGCCCAGGACGCCTGGTCCCGGCTGCTGTTCCCCTCCCTGGAGCGGGAAATCCGCGGGGACTTGACCGACATGGCCGACGAGCAGGCCATCCACACCTTTGCCCTGAACCTGCGCCCCCTGCTGATGCAGCCCCCGGTGAAGAACCAGGTTGTGCTGGGCTTCGACCCCGCCTACCGCACCGGCTGCAAGCTGGCTGTGGTGGACGCCACCGGCAAGGTGCTGGACACCGCCGTCATCTACCCCACCAAGCCCCACAACAAGGTGGAGGAGTCCAAGAAAACCCTGCGCCGCCTGTGCGATGCCCACGGCGTCACCTGCGTCGCCATTGGCAACGGCACCGCCAGCCGGGAGTCCGAGCTGTTTGTGGCGGAGTTCATAAAGGAGTACGGCAAGCCCCTTTCCTACATGGTGGTCAGCGAGGCCGGGGCTTCGGTGTACTCCGCTTCCAAGCTGGGCGCCGAGGAGTTCCCGGACTTCGACGTGTCCCTGCGCTCGGCGGTGAGCATTGCCCGGCGGCTCCAGGACCCCCTGGCGGAGCTGGTGAAGATCGACCCCAAGGCCATTGGCGTGGGGCAGTACCAGCACGATATGCCCCAGGCCCGCCTCTCCCAGGCCTTGGACGGCGTGGTGGAGGACTGCGTTAACGGCGTGGGCGTGGACTTGAACACCGCCTCCCCGTCCTTGCTGCGGCGGGTGGCGGGCATCACCCCGGCCGTGTCCCAGAACGTGGTGGCCTACCGGGAGGAGCACGGGGGCTTTACCAGCCGGAAAGAGCTGCTGAAGGTGCCCAAGCTGGGCCCCAAGGCCTTTGAGCAGTGCGCCGGGTTCCTGCGGGTGATGGAGAGCCAGAACGTGCTGGACCACACCGCTGTCCACCCGGAGTCCTACCAGGCGGCGGAGCGGCTGCTCTCCCTGTGCGGCTACACCCTCCAGGACGTGGGGAGCCTTTCCCAGCTGCCCCAGCGCCTGGCGGAAGTGGGGGAGGCCAAGGCCGCGGAGGCCTGCGGTGTGGGCCTTCCCACCTTGCGGGACATCGCCGCCGAGCTGCAAAAGCCTGGCCGCGACCCTCGGGACCAGCTGCCCCCGCCTTTGCTGCGCACCGACGTGATGGACCTCTCTGATGTAAAGCCGGGGATGAAGCTTTCCGGCACCGTGCGCAACGTGGTGGATTTTGGCGCTTTTGTGGACATCGGCGTCCACCAGGACGGCTTGGTCCACGTGTCCCAAATCACCGACCGCTATATCCGTCACCCCTCCGAGGTCCTCTCTGTGGGGGACATTGTGGAGGTGACAGTCCTCTCCGTGGACCCCGCGAAAAAGCGCATCTCCCTCACCATGCGAGAGCAATCTCCCAGCGCCGCCCAGGGCAGCGCCTCCCCCAAGGCCCCGCGCCCGTGAGGATTTCCCGAGAAATAGCGTGCTTTTTCAAACAAATGCCGCCCCAGTGCACAAAACGCAAAAATTCCAGCCAACCCGCAAGGGAAAGCTGGAATTTTTTGTTAGGAGGAAAGGCTGGTTTAGTTGTCCTTAGAGTGGCGCTCGCCCACCTGGAACTGGTCGGAGTGCTGGAACATGTACAGCACCGTCATGGGCTGCTGGCCGGTGAGCTTCTGGAAGTCGTCGGTCCACACGTCCATCTTGCCCTCGCGGATGGCCTGGCCGAAGGTCACCATGCCGTCGGAGGAGTAAGGGGCCTCGCTGCCCTTTTCGAAGTGGCCGTCGGTGGTGCGGGGCACGCCCATGGCGTCGAACACCTGGTAGTTTTCCTCGTCGGTGATCTCCTGGTAGCTGACTTGGTTGCCGGTGCCCTGGTTGCCGTACGCGATGAACTGGGAAATGGTCATCAGCTCCGGCCCGTTGATGTTCAGGGTGGCGTGGTCGTACTCGGCGCCCCGGTGCAGGGCGTAAGCCACCGCCTTGGCGCAGTCCTTGCGGGAGATGTAGGCCATCTTGCCGTCGCCCTGGTTGTTCTTCAGCACGCCGTCCAGCTTCACATAGGTGAAGTAGTTGGTGATCATGGCCTCGGCGTACTGGGAGTTCCGCAGGAAGATGTAGTCCAGGCCGGATTCCTTGATGTAGTTCTCGGTGTAGATGTGGTCTTTCTTTTCCACGCTGGGGTTGGTCTCGTCCCCGGCGTTGACCAGGGAGGTGTAGACCACCTGCTTTACCCCGGCGGCCTTGGCGGCGTCCACCACGTTCTTGTGGGCGTTCTGCCGCTTGGCCCCCACAAAGGGCATGGAGATCAGCGCCAGGCGGTCCGCGCCGGCAAAAGCCTCTTGCAGCCCATCGGAGAAGTTGAAGTTGGTGACGTGGGTCTCCACGCCCATGTCCGCGTATTTTTGCAGTGCGGCCTCACTGTAGCCGCAGAAAATCAGGTTGTCCACCGGCTCCAGCTCCAGCAGGTATTCCGCCGCTTGGCTGCCCAGATTGCCGTCCACACCTGTCAATAACAGCTTGCCCATGATGATAGCCTCCTTGAGATTGCCCCCCAGGCCGGGGGTGGTTTCTACCATCATTATAGCCCACGCGCCGGGCAGACCGCAAAGACAAAAGGCAAATGGCCTATTGGTTTTTCAAATAGTTTGATAACTCCTTCACAAACAGCGGCACCGCAGGGTTTTCCCCCGGCAGGTATTTCAGCTCCAGCCGGAATTGGTGGTGGCCGTTCTCAATGGGGATGCGCCGCAGCTGGCCGCGGTACTCCTCGGGGAAGTAGTTGTCCGGTACAAAGCCAATGAGGTTTTCCGTGAGCATGACGAACAGCTCCGATGCCAAATCGTTGGCCGTTTGCTGGATGTGGGGGTAATAGCCGTCCAGCTGGGCGTGGCGTATCATCCCGTCGTAGGAGCGGCCCAGGACTTCCGGCGACAGCATCACCAGGGGATACTGGTACAGCTCCTCCCGGGATAGGACTTCCCGCTGGAACAGGGGGTGCCCCTGGGGCACCAACGCCTGGTACTCCCCCTCGTAGAGGACCAGCGTCTCCATGCCCTGGGTGAACTCCGGCTCAAAGTCGATGCCAATGGCGCCGTCGCACTTGCCGGCCCACAGCATCTGGGAGGCGTCCCGGAAGGGGCAGAGCTCCACTTGGAAGGCCACCGCCGGGTGGGCGGCTTTAAACTGCCGTACAAAGGGCAGCAAGATTTGCAAATCGATTTGGGAGGTGTAGCACAGCCGGATCTGGCTGGCCCCCTCCTGTTCCAGACGGGGCAGCACCTCCTTGAGCTGGATGTACTGCCGCAGGAGGATTTTAGCGTCGTGGTACAGCTGTTTCCCAGCCGCCGTAGCCTGGATGGGCAGCGTGGAGCGGTCGAAAAGCTTCACACCGAATTCCTCCTCCAGGCTGTTGACCAGTTGTGTCACCGAGGCCTGGGACACGTAATTTTTCTGGGCGGTCTTGGTGTAGCTGCGTGTCTCGTACAAGTCGATGAAGATGGGCAGGCGTTCCAGGCGCATGGTGATCCCTCCTTTTCTCCTGGGGGTAGAGGCGGCCCGCTGCATGCAAACCACCGGCCGCCCCTGGGAAGATAAAAGAGTGCCGCCGGCGGCCATCAGTGAGCGTGTGCTTCGCGCTTCGGCTTAAACCGGGGCTTTCTGTTTTCCATTATAGGAAAGAACCGCGGCCTTGTCAACGACGGGAGAAAGGGGGGAGAAGCGGCAAAAGTGACAACAAGCCGGAATGCCGTGAGCGCGCTTGCAAACGAACCGCATAGGCGCAGCGGGACTTTTTGCGGGGGGCAGGATTTGAATCTACGGTCTCGGCTGCCGCCTCGGTCGGCTCGTAGCTTGCGTGCCACCGGCACGCACTCGCCCTTCAGGTTATGAGCCGCGGCCTCAGAAGCGAGGAGGCCGCGGACTCAAGTCTGCCCAGAAACGAAAAATCTCAGGCACTCCGCAAGGGAGTTCCTGAGATTCTTTGGTTGCGGGGGCAGGATTTGAACCTACGACCTTCGGGTTATGAGGGGCGGTTAGCCGTAACATGCAGCCCTGCTGGGCCCTTTCCGGGGGTATTTGCTGGCGGTTTTCGCAAGACATACCCCACATAGAGGGGGCTGTTCCACTGGCTGGTGACCGGTTCTGGGTCAGGGTATGGGTCAGAGAGTGGGTCAGGGGGGAGGAGCGGGAAAAAATAGGTCAACCGGCAGCGGCGCAAAATTTGCGCCGGTATAAACAAAGAATAGGGAAAATCGAACCCCTGCACTTGTCAACGACAATGCAGGGGCTATTTTTCTTCTGCCACATACTCCAAAATGTCAGGAATGGTACACTGTAGGATTTTACATAAGGCGTCCAAGGTGTTTGTGGAAACGGAGTCACCGGCTTTTAGACGGCGGATGGTGGAACTGCTGATACCGCCCTTGACTTGCAGCGTATACGTACTGGCACCCTGACGCTTCATGGTTTGCCACAGCGGTGCGTACGAAATCATGCAGTTTCCCTCCTTCCACTTGCTTTATCTCTATTATTGCCTATAATGAGGATAAAGTGTAATAGGCAATATTGCCTATCAAGAGGAGGGAAACCCATGAATGGCAAAGTTTGCTTTTTCATCGGCCATCGTGACACGCCAGAACACGTTTACCCAGCGTTGGAACAAGCGGTGGAGCAGCTTATCACACAAGGCGTGACAGAGTTCTATGTGGGCAACCACGGCAGCTTTGATCGCATGGCAGCCCGCGGGGTGATTGCGGCAAAACAGCGGCACCTAGAAGTGCGATTGACCATGCTCTTGCCGTACCACCCAGCAGAGCGGGAAGTGGTTCTACCCGCTGGTTTCGATGGCAGTCTCTACCCGCCGGGGATGGAGAACGTTCCCCGCAGGTTTGCCATTCCTCGCGCCAACCGCTGGATGGTGGAGCACTGCACCCACCTGGTGGCTTATGTGACCCACCCTGCCAGCAATGCGGGGAAGGTGGTGGAGTGGGGGAGAATCCAAGGAAAAAGAGTAGTTGAGTTGGGAGAATCTCTCGCGGAAGAAGGTTTGCCGATAGTAGGTTAATAAGGAGAGAGAAGGCTAGAGAAAGGCTTATGGACTTTCCCATGGGGATTTGGTACAATGAAACAGTAGAAAAAAGAAGGAAAGTATAACAACGGCGCTCTTGTTACGCACGCTGCGTTTCGAGTGCTGCTGAGAAATAGAGAGGAAGATCACCATGACCACCAGCGATACGTTGATTGCAGAAACAGGTAAAAATATACAAGAGAAGGCTACCCTCATCTGGAATGTGGCAAACACTCTCTTTGGCGCTTTCAAACCCCACGAGTACGGCCTGGTGATTCTGCCGATGGTAGTCATCAAGCGGTTTCATGACTGTCTGCTGCCTACCCACCAGGCGGTGCTGGATACATACAAAAAGGTGGAGCATCTAGCTGTCAAGGAGGGGTTCCTGCGGACTGCCGCCGGATACCAGTTCTACAACACCAGCCCTTTCACCTTTGAGACTTTGCGGGCGGACCCGGAAAACATCAACGACAATTTCCAGGCCTACCTAAACGGCTTTTCCGACAATGTGCAGGACATTCTCTCCCGCATGAATTTCAGCGCCCAGATTGACCGTATGGAGGAGGCGGGCCTACTCTATCAGGTGATCGTGGACTTCTGCTCCGATAAGGCTGACATGGGGCCGGAGAAAATCAGCGCCGTAGATATGGGCTATATCTTTGAAAACCTGGTTCAGCGGTTTTCCGAATCTTACAACGAGGAGGCAGGAGCGCACTTCACCAGCCGGGACATCATCTATCTGATGTGCGACCTGCTGGTGACCGGTGACCAAAATGCCTTCAATGGGGACGGCATCACCAAGACGGTCTACGATATGACCATGGGCACCAGCCAGATGCTCACCTGCATGGAGGAGCGGCTGAAACAGTTGGATGCCGATGCGGATGTCACCTGTTTTGGCCAGGAGCTAAATCCCTTCACCTTTGGCATCGCCAAGGCCGACATGCTAATCCGTGGGGGCGACCCCGACAACATGCAGTTTGGCGACACCCTGGACGACGACAAGTTTGAGGGTTACCAGTTTGACTACTGCATCTCCAACCCGCCCTTCGGCATCGACTGGAAACGGGAGGCCATCGCGGTGGAGGCGGAGCATAAGAAGGGGGCTGCAGGCCGTTTCGGCCCAGGCCTTCCCAGCAAGAGTGATGGGCAGATGCTGTTCCTGCTCAACGGCCTGTCCAAACTGAAACCGGAGGGCCGCATGGCCATCATCCAGAACGGCTCCTCCCTGTTTACTGGGGACGCTGGTTCTGGTCAATCGGAAATTCGCCGCTACCTGATTGAAAATGACTGGTTGGACGCCATTGTGCAGCTCCCCAACGACAGCTTCTACAACACCGGCATCGCCACCTACATCTGGATCATCACCAAGGACAAGTCCTCGGAGCACATCGGGAAAGTACAGCTCATTGACGCCAGCAAGTGCTATGAGTCCCGCCGGAAGTCCATCGGCAACAAGCGGGTGGACATTACCGAGGCTTGCCGGGATCTGATCGTAAAAGCCTACGGCGAATACCGGGACAACACCTATGAGCAGAACTTGGCATCCGGCGCTTCTATCGTCTGCAAGAGCCGGGTGCTGGACAGCATTGCCCTTGGCTACAACAAAATCACCGTGGAAAGGCCCCTGCTGGACGAGGAAGGCAACAAGGTGCTGAAGAAGGGCAAGCCCGTTGCCGACCCCAAAAAGCGGGACACGGAGAATGTGCCGCTGGACGAGGATATGGACGTTTACTTCGTCCGGGAAGTCCTGCCCTATAACCCGGATGCCTGGATCGACAAGAGCAAGACCAAGGTGGGCTACGAAATCCCCTTCACCCGCACCTTCTATGAGTACAAGGAGATTGAGCCTGCCAGCCAGATTGCCCAGCGCATTGAGGAGCACGAGCACGCCCTGATGCAGAAGCTCCACGACCTGTTTGGGAAGGACGGTGAGTGAGATGACCCCGGCAAAGGGCTATACGGAGATGAAGGACAGTGGGATTCAGTGGATAGGACAGATACCAACTCATTGGCTTTTAAAAAAAGCGAAATATTGTGTTTCTATTACAAATGGCTCTGACCCTAAGAGTGAAGGATCTGTTCCTGTATATGGAAGCGGATCTGAGAGTTTTAAGACATGTGGGGAATATAAAGAAGGTCCCGCTGTTTTGATTGGCCGAAAAGGTGCTACCCTTCATATTCCGCATTATATTGAAGGGCGATATTGGAATGTCGATACAGCGTTTGATGTCAAACCCCAAGAAGATTTTTCATTGCGCTATTATTACTATTTAGCTTGCGTTTTTGATTATAATTATTATATTTCGCAGACCACTTTGCCTGGAATGACCCAGACCAACTATAATAACATGAAACTTCCTTGCCCTTCGTTAGATGAGCAATCCGCCATCGCCGCCTACCTGGACACCCAATGCGCCAAGATCGACGAGATCATCGCCCAGGCCAAGGCCAGCATCGAGGACTATAAGCAGTGGAAGGCATCCATCATCTGTGAGGCCGTCACCAAGGGCCTGGACCCAAATGTGGAGATGAAGGACAGCGGGGTGGAGTGGATTGGGAAAGTGCCGAAAGAATGGAAAGCCATTCCCCTAAAAGTTTGCACTAGTAAAATTGGAAGTGGGAAGACTCCACAGGGGGGAGCAGAAACATATCAGGACAATGGCGTTTTGTTTCTCCGAAGCCAAAATGTATATAATACTGGTCTTGAGTTAGACGGTGTGTATTATATTTCGGATGAAATAGATTCAACAATGAAAAATTCACGAGTGAGATATAACGATGTCTTGCTTAATATTACTGGCGGATCAATCGGTAGGTGTTGCCTATTTGACTTGCCAGATACGGCAGCTAATGTTAACCAGCATGTATGTATCATCAGAACGAAGCCAGAAATTCTTCTTCCTCAATTTCTGCGTTATTTTTGGAACTCTGCCGCTGGTCCTATGGTTATAGATCAATACCAGACTGGAAGTAATCGTCAAGGGTTAAATTTTGAGCAAATTGGTGCAACTCATATTCCGCTGTGTAGTATTGCCGAGCAACGACAAATTGTTGCTATGTTGGACCAAAAGTGTGCTGTTATCGATCAACTAATGGCAGAAAAACAATCTCTCATTGATGATTTGGAATCCTACAAAAAGTCCCTCATTTATGAGGTGGTGACGGGGAAAAGGTACATTAGATAAAGGACGGCGAATAGAAATTTGATTACAATAGTTCCGGTGAGTACACCAGACAAGAAACTACTTAACAAAGAAGAAATTGAGGCGGCTGTTGCTATTATTGAAGTTATCAACCGATGGTTTCAAAATATAGGGTTGGGGATTGGCTCAGCAGATTTACAGGTGATTAAATGGCCGAGTTTGGGGTATCCGCTATTTAGTCCACACTCTCTAAATCCTGGATTTCCTTGTGACCAGATTTACATAAGCATGGATCAGTATACTCGCTGGGATCAGTTTATTTTTCAGGCTTCACACGAATTTACCCACTGTGTGATACACCGCCTAAACAGTCATGAAAATCAGAAAGCTTTATGGATTGAAGAAACCATTTGTGAAGCAATATCGCTTGTGTTTCTGCAAATGTTTGCGAATTCCTGGAATAATTGTGTATTGTCACAACACAATCTAACCTACAGCGTTGCGATTCAAAACTATTTGAAGAACCAGTTGAATGAGGTGGGAACCAGTAAACTAGAAAAATGTTGTGGATTGGAAGAGCTTCTAGAAATCAATCAGCAGAATGCGGATCATCGTGAATATCGGAGTAACGAGATGCACAAATTGTTTTTCTTGATTAAAGATTCCGAGGATGTGAATGCGCTTGTACATTACCGGGATTATATAGAACCGAATACGATTCTGTTAGATACCAACAAGTACCGTGCGGCGTATCCAGATTTGGAATCTGTTCGATATTTATGTGAGCTGCAAGAAAACGCAATTTCAAAGAGATAACAGTTTTTTTGAAGAGGAGTTGCCAATTATGCCCGATAACGAAAAGCAGTTTGAACAGGACATCGAGTCCTTCCTGATTTCCCCCGCTGGCGGCTGGCAGAAGGCAGCGGATGCAGGCTACCGGGCTACGGCGGAGCTGGCGTTGGACCTGGGAACGCTGGTGCGATTTGTCCAGGCCACCCAGCCCATCCAGTGGCAGCGGTTTGAGAAGCAGTGCAGCTCCGACCCGGAGGTGAAATTCTATCGAGCCTTTGAGAACGCTGTGGAGAACGACGGCCTAATCAGTGTTCTGCGCCACGGGTTCAAACACCGGGGGATTGAGTTTCGAGTGTGCTACTTCAAGCCGGAGTCCACCTTGAACGATGTAGCCGTGAAGCACTACGGCCAGAATATTTGCCAGTGTATCCGGCAGTGGCACTACTCCGGTCAGAATAACAACAGTGTGGACATGATGCTGGCTGTCAACGGTATCCCGGTGGTGGCAATCGAGTTGAAAAACCAGCTCACCGGCCAGAGCGTGGACAACGCCAAGCGGCAGTGGATGTTTGACCGTGACTCCAGGGAACCGGCGTTCCGGCTGAATCGCCGAATCTTGGTGTTTTTTGCGGTGGACCTCTACGAAGCGGTGATGACCACCAAATTGGACGGGACCAAGACCTACTTTCTCCCCTTCAACCAGGGCAGCAACGGCCCCGGCAGGGACGGAGGGGCGGGAAATCCTCCTTCCCCGGATGGGGACTATGTGACCTCCTACCTCTGGAAAGACGTATTGCAGAAGGACAGCCTGTTGGACATTCTCCAGAAGTTTATCAGCCTCCAGGTGAAGAAAGAGAAAGTCCCCCAGAAGGACGGCACCCAGAAGGAGATCGCCAAGAAGTCCGTCATCTTTCCCCGGTATCACCAGATGGATGTGGTGAGGCAGCTGATCCAAGATGTCAGAACCAATGGCCCCGGCAAAAATTATCTGGTGCAGCACAGCGCCGGTTCCGGGAAGTCCAACTCCATCGCCTGGACTGCCTACCGGCTTGCCAGCCTGCACGATGACAACAACAAGCCCATTTTCAACTCTGTGGTCATTGTGACCGACCGCACGGTGCTGGATGCCCAGCTTCAAGAGACCGTCTCCGGCTTTGACCACACCCTGGGTTCCGTGGTGACCATTGACGAAAAGAAGTCCTCCAAAGACCTGCGAGACGCTCTCAACGATGGCAAGCGGATCATTGTCACTACCTTGCAGAAGTTTCCCGTCATCTACGAGCAGGTGGACGACACCACCGGCAAGGCATTTGCCATCATCGTGGACGAGGCCCACAGCAGCCAGACCGGACAGAGCGCCATGAAGCTGAAAATGGCCCTGGCGGATACCCATGATGCTCTTGCGGAATATGCGGAGCTGGAGGGCAAGGCGGAGGAAGAACTGGAGGATGCCGAGGATGGACTTGTGCAGGAGATGATCACCCACGGAAAGCACAAAAACCTGAGCTTCTTCGCTTTTACTGCCACGCCAAAGAATAAGACGCTGGAGATGTTTGGGGAGGAATATGGGGACGGCTCCTTCCACCCCTTCCACATTTACTCCATGCGGCAGGCTATTGAGGAAGGTTTCATCCTAAACGTGCTGGAGAACTACACCACCTACAAGACCTGTTTCCAGATCGCTAAGAACACCCCGGACAACCCAGAAGTACCTACTACAAAGGCTATTAAGACTATCCGGCGCTTTGAAGAACTGCATCCCCACAACCTGCAGCAGAAGGCTGCCATCATTGTGGAAACCTTCCGGGATGTGACGAAGCACAAGATCGGCGGAAAGGGGAAAATGATGGTGGTCACCGCCTCCCGGCTGGCGGCTGTCCGCTATTACCATGAGATTAAAACATACTTAGAAGCGAATCGCTATGATGACGTTGAGATCCTGATTGCCTTCTCCGGGAGTATCAAAGACCCGGATGACCCAGATGGAACGGAGTACACGGAGAGCGGTATGAACCATGACCGCAGCGGAAATCCTGTGAAAGAGTCCCAGACAAAGCAGGTTTTCCACAACGAAGGCGATGTGCTGATTGTGGCCGAGAAGTACCAGACCGGCTTTGACGAGCCACTGCTGCACACCATGATCGTGGACAAGAAACTGCGGGATGTGAAAGCAGTCCAGACCCTGAGCCGCCTGAACCGCACCTATCCAGGAAAAGAGGATACCTACATCCTGGATTTTGTGAACACCAAGGAGGAGATTCTGGAGGCCTTCCAGCCCTACTACCAGGAGACGAGCCTTACGGAGGAAATCAATGTTGATTTGATTTATAAGACCCAGAAGCAGCTTCGGGAGTTCAAGCTGTACAACGACGGTGATATTGAAACGGTTAGCAAGATTTATTTTTCTCCTGACGCCAGAAAAGCGGCATCTGTGCAGTCCAAGATTTCCAACGCACTGCTGCCGGTCGCAAATGCTTATAACCAGTTGGGCAAGGACGAGCGGTACCAGTTCCGGCGCCTCGTTCGCTCCTTTGTGAAATGGTATAACTACATTTCGCAGATCGTGCGGATGTTTGATAAGGATCTTCATAAGGAGTATCTGTTCTGCTCCTACCTGGCAAAGCTGATTCCTGCGGAACCTGCTACCCCTTGGGATTTGGAGAACCGAGTCCAATTGGAGTACTACCGATTGGAGAAAACATTTGAGGGTGCAATTACCTTGGAAGAAAAGCCAACTGCTCTGGAACCCGCAAGGACAAAGAAAGCTGTCAATATGAATGCGAAACGAGACCCCCTAGACGAGGTCATCGCAAAAGTCAACGAAGCCTACAAAGGGTCTTTCACTTCGGCGGACCGTGTGATGATGGGGACCCTCTACGATAAACTTCGAGTGGATAAAAAGCTCCGCAAGGCAGCCAAGGCAGACGGGCAGCAGATCTTTGAAAAGAACGTGTTCCCCAAGATTTTCGATCAGACGGCCCAAAGCTCCTACATGGAAAGTACGGAGACGTACACCCAACTGTTTGAGGACACTTCCAAGTACAATGCGATTATGATGGCCTTGGCGAAAGTCCTGTATCGGGAGCTGCGAAATGGGGCAGAGGGGTGAACGAATGGCTAAGTGTCAGCAGTATCTGATATTTACAGCTGCTGATGTTGTGTGAGGGGTGAAAGGAGAGAGGACGTAATAATGAAACCTGCTCATGGAATGTACACTTTTTTGTTTTGCTTCTCTATGGGAATTACTTTTTTATCGCAGTTTGTTGCCAATAATTATCTCTACACGATCTTGTTGAGTATCGGTTGTGGAGGAATTGCGTCTGTAACCATTGCATGGCTGATTGATATTCGAAATTTTCGCCAAGCAAGAAAAGAAAATAATTATAAGTTTTCTCTCATAATGAACGGATATGTACAGCTTTATAAACGGCTTTTGTTTGTCGCTGCTAATGAATGTTGCGGATTATATCATGATGAGGCAGAGCGGTCCTTTGAAGAATGGTTGAAGATGCTATGCAATGAGGAAAGATATTTACGAAAAGGGGCTCCTACAATGGAACGAAGGTGCGAATTTTTAGCGGGGACCGTGCACGCAATTCAGGAATATCTTGAGCGATTCCAAGCGCAGAGTGCGGTGTTGATTTTAGGTGGTTACCCCAATATTGATAAAATGTTAGATTTTTTCACCATACAGCATATACATTGCTGGGGGACATTAAATCTACTGAGAGCAGGGAACTATAAGGCTTTTTGCGAAACGACAAATATTCTTTATGTGGAGTTTATAAAAATGTTTCCTGAGTATTCGCAAGAGTTTCCCCAAAAATACAATATTGAAATTGCTATGAAGTGGATTGATAAATAAGAGAATAAAAACATTTTTCTTTTTTGCTTATTTGCTTATGAACAAACTGTAAATTTTTCCTTACGCCCGAAAAACGGCTTTCTAGTGCCCCTGTCAAAACTGACACCCTCCTTGACATAGCCGAAAACATGGCGGTACAATTATGGTAAACTAAACCTAGGAGGTGTGTTTTGAAAGAGTCCGCTTACAAATCCTATGAAGACCTCCCGCTGTTTTTGAACGCGGAGCTGGTGGCCCAGGTGTTGGGAATCTCCCAAGCCGGGGCGTATGACCTGCTCCACAGCGAGGGCTTTCCCGTCTTGAAGATCGGCACCCGCATGGTGGTTCCGAAAGAGAAATTCCGCCAGTGGGTGGAAAGAAACACGAGGCCGGAAAGCTGAAAACGTGGGGGACATTCCCGGGGCGTGACGTGAAGAAACGGTATTTCACCCTCCCCAACGAAATCTTTACGCTGGGGCTTGACCAAGGGGAAATCGCGGTGTACGCCTACCTCTTATTCTGCGAGGACCGGGAGACGTATCAATGCTGGCCCAGCTTTAAGCGAATCGGCCAATGCACAGGGATGAGCCCCAACACGGTGCGGAAGTACGTGCACCGGTTGGAGGAGAAGAGACTCATCGACACAGAGAAGACCACCGTCCAAGGGAGAGACGGCAAAGTGAAAAACGGTGTGCTCCTGTACACGATACGGCCCATCCACGAGGCCGTGGCGTACAGAATGGAGCAAGACAGGGTGGGGTGAGCCGTCCCCGCCAAAGAATGAGGTGATACATGAGGACCCGGCCATGGAAAGGCCGGGTCCGCTGTTTGTGTGCGAAAATACCGTGGAACATACGTCCTGGGGCCCGCCTGTGGCATCGCAAAATCTGCGCCGCATAAACAAAGAAAAGGGATTTTCTCCCGATGATTTCTGAAAAACGCTTGTACGGGGTGGTGAGCTTAACCGGGATAGATTTTCAAAAGCAGGGCAGGGGTGTTTTTTTCTTCTGCTCGGTTACTTACACGGGATTTCTAAAGGCAATCTTCCTCAGAATCGCCAGCCAGCAAGCCGAAACCAAACCCGCCCCTGTGCGGCCCTGTGTGCGATTTTGAAAGCCAGGTAGGGAGTGACACCAGCGCAGCCCCGAACAGGCCCTGTTGGAGGCGTGTGAGCCAGTTGTGAACGAGCAGGGCAATCCCAACAAACCCAAGAAACGCGATACCCCGCCCCTCCCCCTTTAGGGGGAGGGGTGAGTTTGTTTTGGGGGAGAAAACCCAAACTCGCCCCTGTGCGGCCCTGTGTGCGGTTTTGGAGGCCAAGTAGGGGGAGAGCAACACCAGCAAAGCCCCACACCGGCCCTGTTGGAGGCGTGTGACCCAGTTGTGAGCGAATCCGGGGGCAGCGGCAAACCCCAGGTGCAAGGAAACCAATACCATTTTCACTCGGAGAGAGGTTGGCGGGAAAAGCTAGGAAAAGCAGAAAAAGAAAAGAGCAGGCCCATCCGGGCCTGCAAAGGCAGCGCATTGAAGCACGGGATTGGCCTCGATGGAAAGGGGAATTTTACTCCTCTCAGAGGATGGGTTTGGGGAGGGCTGAGGGCAGCTCACATATTCCAAACATTAACCAGCAAAACGGAGGTGTGAAAAAGAAGCAGGTTAAAGAGTAGGCGCCTAAGGGCGGCGCCTACTCTGGGTCACAGTGGCCGGCAGAGCCGGCCACCCCGGGCTTTTTCGAAGGCGGGGAATTCGAGAAAATACGGTGCCGGTTTTGCGGGCCTGACGCCAGGAACGGTGCCGATTGTGCGGGTTTCGCTAGAGGTTAGGCCAAAGGCAGCGGTGCCAGGATAGGTGCCACCGGATCTGAGAGCAAAAACTGTGGGTCGTAGAGCAACAATGAGTGTGGGCCGGTAAACAGACCTTGGGGTCAAGCTGTGGGTCAAAGTGTGGGTCACGGATATGGACAAACCCCTATGCAGAGCGATTCCGCTATGGGTTGGCGAGGGTGTCAAGGTGTGGGTCGTGGCGTTTTTCGGGGATTTTTGCGCAAGTCGAGGGGCAGGCAGTTTTGCGGTCCGAAGTGCTGTGGATAAGAGCGGAAACTATCCCTTTTTCCTCTGCATGAAACAGCCCCCCAGCGCAAAATCTGCGCCGCTAAACAAAGAATAGGCCTGTAAAAATCTCCCCCACCCCAGGCAGGTGTAAATCCACCAAAAGTCGGGGCAATTTTTCTCCGCCCAGTTTGAAACATAGGGGTGGACATTACCAGACCCTCTAGAGTAGTGTTGGTGGTTGAAGAAAACAGAAAGGAGGCCACCAGCATGGCAAAGAAACGAGCCAACGGTGAGGGGAGCATTCGCAAGCGGAAAGACGGCCGCTGGGAGGGCCGTTACACAGCAGGCCACACCCCTGAGGGAAAAGCCATCTACCGGAACGTCCTGGGCAAGACCCAGGCGGAGGTGGTGGAGAAACTCCGTAAAGCCATCGACGAATCCAAGGGCCTGGACGTGGCCAAGGCCGGGCAGTACACCCTGGGCCAGTGGATGCGGGTGTGGTACGAAAACTACGCCTCCATCAAGGTGCGGCCCAGCTCCCACGCAACGTATATGGGCATTATCAAAAACCACATCGACCCAGCCATTGGGGACATTCCCCTCACCAAACTGACTACCCTAGACTTGCAGAAGTTCTACCGGGACCTGCTCACTGGCGGGCGGGTGGAGCGAAAGGAGTCGGAGAAGAAGCCCAAGGGGCTGGGCCCGAAAACCGTGCGGAATATCCATCAGATTATTTCCTCGGCCTTGCAGCTGGCCATTCACCAAAAGCTCATCCCTCACAACCCGGCAGAGGGCTGCGCCCTGCCCAGGGTGGAACGGAACGAGATGAAAACCCTCACCGCCGACCAGCTTACGGCCTTTCTCCAAGAGGCCAAGCGTACCGGCGTGTTCGAGATGTACTACCTGGAGCTGGCCACAGGCCTGCGCCGGGGTGAACTGCTGGGGCTGAAGTGGCAAGATGTAGATTTCAACCAGGGCACCATCACAGTACGGCGTCAGATTTCGCGAATCAACGGGAAAGTGGTGGAGGCCCCTTTAAAAACCAAGAACGCCTACCGGGTGATCCCCCTGGGGGAGCAGGCCATGGCCGTACTGCAAAGCCAGCAAGAGAAAACCCACAGTGAGTATGTGTTTCCCTCTCCTAATGGCGGGCCTATCTCGCCGGACAGCGTGCGGAATATGCTTCGCCGAGTGCTGAAGCGGGCGGGGCTGCCTTATGTGCGGTTCCACGATTTGCGGCACCCGTATGTCAAGCACACGACAAAAAAATATAATTCTGAAAAGCAGAAAACCCAAACTACCAATCTTAGTGCTGATAGTCTGGGTTTTCTGTTTTTGCTTTTTATTCTACGACTTTGCCCGTAGTATAGGTGGGATTATCTCCATCATTTCCTTCAAAGACTACTTCTGTTGTAGCACCGCATTCTTCACAACGGAGATATAGTTTTTTCACCATTCCATCTTCATCCGAATCATCACCATCAATGCTTAATTTCTTACTTTGGCAAACTGAGCAATGGTATTGAGAAAGTGGATCGAAAACTTTCTGAAGGATGTTTTCATAAACGCCAACAAGAGAAATACAAAGCGTAACACAGGTTGAGGCTTCGTAGTATGTAGCACTACGCGAATGTGTAATCTTATTGGCGTAATCCCAGGTGGATTCTGTTAGTTTCTTAATAATACTTCTGTAATCTGCGTTTTCCGATCCTTTCAAATAGAACTGAATAAATAGTTCACATTTTCGCTTGAAATTCGATGCTTGGGGCTGCTCCCCGTCACCAGCCATTGCAGGGTCATAAATGTGGTTGCCGAGCTCAATCAATGTTTCTCTGCACTGAACACCTATCGCTTGAAAATCTTCAATCTCCTTAGCGGTATCAATTAGCGCAGCGACACTTTTGAGCTTTCGGAAAAGTTGAGGAGCAATTTCTGCATCGAGCGTCACACCATTTACAAAATCCTCTGGACTATATTCACCCTGGGATGCGCTCATTCTCTGCATTAAGCCCATGTGGAAAGAATACACTTCATCTGCTCCAAAATAATATGCACTTTGGGGATAGAGATTCATCGGAATCCCGTCGCCCTCCACTACCCACCAATCTCCATCAGTATCGGTTTTGACATTCCAGACGCGCACATCAACACCCAAATCATCGAAGTGTTGCTCTGTTTTTGCGCTCAATACTGTGCATTTCCCTTGAGATTGCCATTCTACATAGCTTTTCACATCTTCAAATGTTCGATTTCCCATTTTTGTTCCCCCTGGTACAGCTTTCATAGTAAATAGAATTTAACTATATTGTACCACTTGTCGTTTGACTATAAAAGCGCCAAAGAGCAGAAAACCCAAGCCACTAAGATGGATTTGATGGCCTGGGTTTTCCGTTTTTGTATCTTCAATTATCCAAAGAGGTCATGGACCTTGTAAACAATCTCAATGCGATTGTCGGGGAATACATACACCTTTTCAATCAGCAGATCGGTCAACTCGGAGGTTAGCGCATCTGCTTCCTCAATCGAGTGAGCAATCTCTTGTCGGCTGCTTTGGCGGGCCTGTTCTTCCCGCTTCAACTTTGCCTGAGCGGTGACAGCAGCATAGGCATTTTTGACTTTCAGTATTTCTGTGTCATAAACTGCTTTCTCCGATTTATATGTGTCCAGCTCGATCTGCCCCAAGAGATACCGTTCAAAGAGAGCTTGCTTCTGGTCCTTCAGAACTTCCATCTGCTTCTCATACTCAGAGCATTTGGCAGCGGTGGCCTCCAAGTGAATGGTGCCGTCTTTATGTACGGGCAGCAGGATTTCCAGCTGCTTTTTCAAAGTGAGGAGGACGGCTTCCTCCAGACCGGCAGCATCTGCCCGGACATCGCGGCAGCGGCTGTTCACATCAGCGGTAGAATGGCGGCACATATAAAATGGTCTTTTGGGGACGATGCGGGAGAGTGCATGATCACAGCAGCCACAATAGACCTTGCCTTTTAGTGGGTACTCCCTGGTTTTCTTGGTCGGCAAGGAGAATCGGCGCTGCACAGCCTGCACCTTTTCAAATAGTTCTTTATCAACGATTGCCGGATGATGGTCTGGGATAATGAACCACTTGTCCCGGTCCTTCTTGCGGCTCCTTGTGCCGCCCACTTCAATGACTGCACGACGCCCGATGACATAGGAGCCGATATAGCGTTCGTCCTCCAGGATACGGAGAACCGTAGAACTGCTCCAGCGTCCACGGGAGCGGGAGACATCGTGGTACTGCTGCCCATGAGTTGCTTTGTATTCTCCGGGGGTCGGGATGCCTCGCTTAAAGAGTTCCCTGGTAACGGCTGCCGCTCCAATTCCGGTTGCGGCAAGTTGGAAAATAAGCTGTACCACAGCAGCGGTTTCCGGGTTCGGTTCCATTCTGCCATCGGCGCTTTTGCGATACCCGTAAGGGCAAACTTTGCTCTGGTATTCGCCGCGCTGCATTTTGGCGTACTTGGCGCTTTTGGTCTTGATGGACATATCACGGCTGTAATACTCGCTGATCAGATACTTGAAAGCTACATCCATACCGCCAGTATCGCCCTTGTGCTGATCGCTGTCAAAATCATCGTTGATGGAAATGAACCGGGTGTGAAACAGCGGGAACACACGCTCAATGAAATAGCCAGTCTCAATGCTGTTTCGTCCAAATCGGGAAAAGTCTTTTACGATGATACAGTCGATCTTATTGGCCCGTACCATCTCAATCAGCTCCTGGACTTTGGGACGCTCAAAGTTTGTCCCGCTATACCCGTTGTCGATAAACTCAAGGACTTCTGCATGAGTGGACTCCGGCATGGAAGAAACAAATTCGTTCAGCGCAAGGTGCTGGTTTTCAATGCTCATACTGTCGTACTTATAATCCTCCAGGGAAAGGCGGATATAAAGGGCAATCACATATTTCTGCACTGGCTCAGCACCTCCTCACAATGCTCAAATTCGCTCTGGAAGCGGAAACGAACCGTAATCCGCTTTTCTCTTGAGACCTCTACACGGTCAATCAGGCGGTCAATCAGAGCTGCCGTCAGCTGGCGATCTTCCTTGATATGCTGTGCATCCTGGGACAGCATTTTATACTGTTCCAGCTGCTTGGCGAGAATCGCAAGCCCTGCTTTCAGCTGCTCGATTTCTTTGCTGATGGCCTCGATTTTGGCTTCGTATTTTTCTTTGAAGGTAAAATACTCGTCTTTTGAAAGACGGTTCTGGATCAGGCCCTCATACAATCCACGCTGATAGGTTCGCAGCTGCTGGATTTCCTGTTTCCGGCTGGCGATTTTAGCCTGTATGTTTTTCTGTTCCTCGGCTTCTTTGGAGAGGTTTTCCAGACCAAGAGAGTATTGCCCCAGCGTGGTATCAAGCTGTTCCTGTATCATATCGGCCAAGGTATTCAGCAGCTCTTTTTCAAAGATAAATGCACCAGGACAAACGCCCTTTTTGATACGGTTGTTGCTGATACAGTGGTAGACATATACCTCCTGTGACTTTCTGCGGACGCATTTCTGTCGGTGAAGGCTGCGTCCGCAGTGGGCGCAGAAGATTTTGCCTTTCAAAAGATTGGGGGACCAGGAATGGATCTCCCTGTCTTTTGCCTGCTGTGCAGCCTGGTCCAACGCTTTCTGAACAGCGGCAAACAGCTCCCGGCTGATGATGGCTTCATGGGTGCCGCGTACCGTTGTCCATTCATCGGCGCTGGCTCTGACCTGCTTGTGGTCAATGATTTTAGATACCCCTTGCACCAGATCTCCGGTATAAACCTCTGCGCGAAGAATTTTGGCTACGGTGCGGGTTTGCCAATGCCCATTGCCTACCAGATTTTCATGGGTGATCTCTCCCAAAGTCCTCTTGTAGTGGCTGGGAGAGAGATACCCGGCCTCGTTCAATCGTACCGCTATGGTGTTTAATCCTGCGCCCTCGGCGGCCCATTGGAACATGGTTTTGACTACCTCGGCAGCCACAGGATCAACAATCAGCTGGTGGCAATCATCTGGAGCTTTCAAATATCCATAGGGTGTGCGCCCACCAACATACTTGCCGTCTTTCATGGCCTGCCGCTGCTGGGCTTTGATTTTCCTGGCAATATCCATCGCATAGGCTTCGTTAATCATGTTCCGCAGCGGGATGATGATACCATCGTGGGCATTATCCGGGGAAGAAGAATCGTAGCGGTCATTTACGGCAATAAAGCGGACTTTCTGCATGGGAAAGTAACGCTCGATATAGTAGCCTGTGTCTATGACATTTCGCCCCAGGCGGGAGAGGTCCTTTACAATGACGCAGTTGATAAGACCCGCTTCAATATCGGAGAGCATCTGCTGGAAGCCGGGGCGGTGGAAGTTCGTACCCGTTGCGCCATTGTCAATGTAGGTCTGTACCACAATAATCTCCGGGTTCTGCTCCAGATACCGGGCGATAATCAGCTGCTGGGTTTCGATAGAAACGGTGTGGGTATGCTTATCCTCAACGGAAAGCCGCACATAAACTCCAGCGCGGCAAGAGGGATCTATCTCCGGTGCAGGGAGCACCACAGTTTCCTTTCTGCTTTTTCTTGCCACAAATCATCCCACCTTTCTTTGGCTTGTTTGCTCTGCCAGCTGGATCAGCTGGATCGCTTTCTGGTATTCGTCCTGGTATGTAAAGGTGATCTCCAATTCCTTTTTTCCAATCACCTTGATACTCTGTATCATGTGAACCACAGCTTTGCGGTCCAGGGTCTCCATCGTAGAAAACTGTGTGAAGTGGGAAATCCAGCGGTTCCGTTCACTCCGGTTCTCCAGAACATCAGCCAGCTTTTCCTTTAAGACCCGAATACTCTCTTTCGCGTTTTCCGCAATCCTCGTGTATCTGGCCTTATAGTCGGTATATTCCTCTTTGCTGATGGTGCCGGTAATCAGGCTTTCATACAGTCGGGTCTTAAATTCAAGCGCCTGTTCCACCTGCTGCTCATTGGCGGCGATGTGGGAGGCGTATTCATTGGCAAGTGCTTGGTTGATGCTGCTCTGGTCGATGCCGTCCAGGATGGCTTGCAGGCAGCTTACATTGTCGATGTAGCCTTTCAGACTGTCCTTGACGCACTCTACAAGATCGCTTTCCTTGAGCATTACCGGGTTGGTGCAGCCATGCTTTTTCCCGGTGGGGCAATAATAATAGTGATATTCCTTGCCCTTGACCCGGTTTGTTTTTCGCGTCATGCGGCTCCCACAGCACCCGCAGATCAAGACGCCGGAAAACAGATACACTGTATCCTGCTTGGGAGAAGTCCGGGTATCCAGTCTGCGGATACGCTGGACCAGTTCAAAATCCTGCTTGGCAATCAGCGGCTCATGGGCATCAGGAACGCGAATCCATTCAGAGGATGGCCGCTGCTCCATCTGCTTGATTTTATAGTGCGGGGTGCCTTGCTTCCCCTGTACTAATGTGCCAATGTAGGTTTCATCCTGCAAAATACGAATAATCGTTGTAGCAGACCACTTGCAATCCTCTTTGTCGGCATAGCCGTGTTTGGCATAAGGGAAACCATTGTTTTTCTTATAGGCCAGTGGCGACAGGACGCCCATCTCATTTAAGGTAGTGGCGATCCGCAGGGCGCTTGTCCCATCCAGACGCATACGGAAGATGTCGCGGACAACGCGGGAAGCATACGGGTCAGGTACAAGCAGATTTTTGTTTTCCTCGGATTTCATATAGCCGTAAACAGGGAAAGCTCCAACAAAATCTCCGTTCCGCCGCTTTATATCCAAAGAGGTACGGGTCTTGATGGAAATGTCCCGGCAGTAGGCTTCGTTCATAATGTTCTTGACGGATACGGTCAGATCGTCACCGCTGCCTTCATGGGCGGTATCGATGTTATCCGTGATGGCAATAAAACGAACCCCATAAGTGGGGAACACCCGGCGCAGATAGCGTCCGGTTTCGATGTACTCCCGTCCCAGACGGGAGAGGTCCTTTACAATGACGCAGTTGATCTTGCCATCGGTGATGTCCTGCATCATTTCCTTAAACGCCGGACGGTCAAAAATGATACCGCTGTAACCATCGTCGATTTTTTCGGATACGATTTGGATGTCCGGGTTTCGTTCAATAAAGTTCTCAATCAGCTTCCGCTGGTTGGTAACGCTGTCGCTCTCGCTGGAGCGATCATCTGTGTAAGACAGACGAATGTAAGCTGTCGCCTGATATTTTGGCATGAAAAAGCACTCCTTTCCTCCCGGAAGCTCCCGCAAGAAAAGAGTGGATTTCGAGGTTTTCAGTTTTCATCCTTTTCCATACACATCGTAGCACGCTTTTGGAAAAAGAGCGAGGATGTCGATTACCTTAAAATCCCTTGCAGGCATTCTTCCAATGTGACCCCATTGCTGGCAAATGCGGCGTTTACCACAAAATCGCCGCAGCGAAAGCGATAGGGGTTTTTGATCTGGTGAAGAAAGGCCGCGATCCGTTCCTCTTTGGGGAGGTCTTTGTCTACGGTGACTTCACGGATGTCAACCAATTCATCGGTTGTCGTTTGTGGACAGCATTGCGTCAACTGGCTCATAAGGGTTCTCCTTTCTTTATTGTAGGTTTCAAAATCACATGAATGCGCTGGCAACCGAAGCTGCCAGCGCATGATATCTGACTTTGAAAAGAAAGGACTGCACCCAAATGATGCCTTGTTGTTGCTAACAGCAAATGGGCGCAGCCTTTCAGATTATATCCGTTGCTTTCGCCACATTTGCCACGCACCCCTGACGATAGGGACATTCC
>UMIY01028580.1_pt1 | contig 23016 bp, 25 predicted proteins | sample 1965921 | NCBI WGS metagenome assembly UMIY01 (sample SAMEA4836134, study PRJEB28245) | human gut metagenome | biome: gut microbiome; material: fecal sample | place: Denmark | collected 2008
TGTTTTTTGTTAATATTTCTCTATTTTTTATTGCGAAAAATTTTTACTCTTTTTTACTGAACCTATTGGAACTAATTACTTATAGAAAAATTGGAAAATTATTAACATATTCATATTTTTTATTTCATTACTTTAGAAACAAAAAAACTATGAAACGTTGATATCTCAACACTTCATAGTTTTATGATTCTTGGTGCAGATGGCCGGAATCGAACCGGCACGGGAGTATAAGTCCCGCAGGATTTTAAGTCCTGTGCGTCTGCCAGTTCCGCCACATCTGCATTTGTTTGAACTGACATGAATTATTGTACTACTTTTTGTAGGCTTTTGTCAATACCTATCTTGAAATTTTTATAAATTTATGTTATTATATTATTTAGGTTACATTTTACTTCTTTTTTTCACAAAAATTTTTAGACATCTATGTAAAAACTAATGTTTTAAGGAGGAAAAAATATGAAACTATTTCACAAAATCAAAGAACTCATTACAAAACTCAAGAATGAGCCGCCACAAGATTTATCTTTAGATTCTGAAGCTCAAGAGCCAAAAAAGCCAAAAGCCTTTGCATTTGTTGATTACGAGTATTGGTACTATTCTTATCAAAACTTATTCCATTTAAAGCCAGATATCGTTTCTTGGCGGAATAAATTAGAGGAGAAATATTTTTTAACTGACATAATGGTTTTTGCAAACTTTGCGAATCAAAAAATCAGACAAGAGCTTATCCATATTCGTAAAATCACCAATTCTATTATTGAAACACAACAAATCATGGCAAACTTTGAAAAGGACATGACAGATTTTATTATGCTAGACTATGTTTATCAGTACGTAACTGAGCATCCTGAGGTGGATACTTATATCCTATTTACAGGAGATGCACATTTTCAAGAAGCTGTAAAGTACTTGATTCATAAGCATAATAAAAAAGTGATTGTTTATGGAGTTAAAAATTCTTTTAGCTCCCAGCTAAAGCAAATTGCCTCTGAGTCAGTAGAATTACCTATTACTGAAGAAATTTATCCATTAATTGTTGAAAACATGGCATATGTTTCAACTAAGTGGGATATTGTTCCAACATTTACAGCCACTGCAAAAACCATTTCTAGAAGGAACAACCTTCCAGAGGAATTTGTAAAGCTAGCATTAAATGAAATGCTGGACAAAGGGTTGCTTTACTCTCATAAGCAACGAGTAAAATTTAATGAATTTGTACCTGTCCTTGCAGCAAATTGGGAAAATCTTGAGCGCATAGGCTTGTGGAGTTATTAACTGGTTGTTGTGTAATATTTTCATAAAAAAGGGTGTCCTGAAATAGGGCACCTTTTTCTTTATTCTTCCACTTTTATAAAAGCACTTTTTGGCACACCACATAATGGGCAAACCCAATCCTCTGGTAAATCTGCAAATTTAACTTCTTCTACTGCTTCATCATAAATGTAGCCACATGCTACACATTTGTACTTATCCATTTTCTTTCCTCCCTTCTGTCCAAGTTTTAAAAAAAGATATAGGAAAATTGTACTCCTATATCCCCTATGAATTCATATTTTTATATAAATTTCAAATTATTTTTTATTTACTAATTCTTTTAATGCTTTTCCTGCTTTGAATACAGGTGCTTTAGAAGCTGGTATTTTTATTTCTTCTTTAGTTTGTGGGTTTCTACCTTTTCTAGCAGCTCTTTTTCTTACTTCGAAAGATCCAAATCCAACTAATTGAACTTTATCTCCTTTAACTAATGCTTCTGTTACAACATCTATAAATGCGTTTAATGTTGCTTCTGCATCTTTTTTTGTGTCTCCTGTTTTTGCTGCGATAGCTGCGATTAATTCTGATTTGTTCATTTTCATTACCTCCTATAAGATTTTCATATGTAGACTGTGAACGCTATCTACTACTAACAATATTCTCCAAAGTTCTATAAAATCCTTCTTTTTTTTATTAAAATTTGCATAATACTACATTTTTATTGTTTTTATTGTTTGTTTTTTTACCTATTTCTTTTAACATTACTAATCGTTATATATTCTTAGCAATCTTAGTATGCCATATATCTTATCGCCATATGGCAACATCATTATTTCGTCTTTGGAAAAAACTCTTAATATTAGTATCAAAAGCAAATATGTTACTACAGCTACTATTAATGCTAATATTATACACAATTTATAAGAAATTATACTTAATAAACAATTATATGTAAATATTAAACAAATTGCCATCAATATAGTTGCAATTATTGGCTTAATTATAGTCTTTAGGCCAAAATCTATCTTTATATTTCTTTTCATTATATAATATTCCATAAAAAATGTAATAATATGATATACAACAGTAGAAAAAGCAGCTCCAGCAGTTCCACCTAGTATAAACGTTTCTGGATTTATTTTTACTAAGACCGTATTTAAGAACAACTTTATTGCTGAGCCGATAGCTAATGAAATTGCAGGAATTATGGTTTTTCCTAATCCATGTAAAACAGAATTTACATTTTGGCTAATCATCATAAAAGTTATTGATATTGCACTTATTTGTAACAAAAACTTTCCTTCTGGCTGATTTGGAAATAGCAGATTTAATATTGGCTCAGCCAAAATAATTAATCCAACTGTGCTAGGTAATCCAATTAAAATAGATATTAAAAAAGAAAATTTTATTTTTCTTTTTGTACTACTAAAATTGCCACTTGCCTTTGCTGCAGAAACACTTGGTATAAGTACACTTGAAAATGCTCCATTAAAAGATAAAGGAAATGCAATTAAAGTATCTACTTTTCCACTTAAAATACCATATTGTAACTTTGCTTCTGTATCTGTCATAAAATTTTTTAGTCCTCTTACAATAGTCATTGAGTCTATATTTTTGTTTATTCCTCCAAGTATTGGTGCTATTGACATTGGTATTGATACAAATAATATGTCTTTTATCGTTTGTCTTATTCCTCTATATTTATAATTAACACTATGCTTTATTTCATTACCTATTTCTCTTTTTACACTTTTATAATATTTGTACAAATATGCAAAACAAATTATCTCAGATAATGTTGTTGCAACAGCTGCTCCTGCAGACATAACTCTGGTGTCTAAACCTGTACTTTGTGCAATAAATTCTATTAAAGCTATGGTGATTACTGTCCTAAAAACTTGCTCTATAGTTTGAGAATTAGCCCCAACATCAAGATTTTCCCTTCCATTAAAATATCCCTTTATTACAGAAGTTATTGATACAAAAAATATTGATGGCGAAAGTGCAAACAAGCTAAGCTCCGCTTCTGGAATTTGTATCAGATTACATGATATATAATGTGCAAAAACAAATAAAATAACAGAGCAACAAAATCCAACTAATCCAAACGTTATAATTGCTATTTTAAATACCTTATGCGCACCTTTACTATCCCCTATTGCAAGTCTTTCCGAAACTAATTTCGAAACAGCATTTGGAATCCCCATAGATGATATTGTAAGAAATAACGCATACACCTGAAATGCACTAGAATATATGGCGTTTCCTTCATCTCCAAATCCTTCTCTATTTGTTAAATAGATTTTATTCACAACACCAATTATTTTTATAAACACATGCGCAGTTAGCAAAACTACTATATTTTTTAAGAAGCTAGATTTTTGTAATTTTTTATTCTTTTTCATATTTAATCTTATTCTGCTATTTTATAATTATAACTTTAGCGATTTTTTTTGCAAAAACTATTGTATTTTTTCCGATTTTATAAGATAATATATATGTATATTTTTATTTTTTGAAAGTGGTGAAACTATTGAAATATATAGATAAATTTCTGAAATTTTTAAAGACAGATAGAAATACTTTCGTAACATATATTTTAACATTAATTTCAGTATATATACTTGTTGATAGATTAGTTGAATTAATGTTTATGATATTTACAGGAGTATCCTATTCATATTGGGGACCAATTGAATATACACTTGCATTTGCAGCAGTTGTATTCGCATTTTACTTTTCATTTGGCTCAAAATTTGTTAAAGCAGATGTAGATAAAGTAAGATTTTTTAACACTTACATAATTACACTGTATATAGTAGTTGTATCGTTTGTTGTACAGGGATTAAATTCACTGGCATGGACATTTATACTATCCGTTCCTAATTACCCTGAAATTGTAGCAGAATATGCAAACTTATTTAGGCCAGCATTTACAGCACTTTCGCTATATATTCCATTAGTAACTTTTTATAAAGTATTTAAATGGCTTACATTTACAATTAATGATACAAAAGACCTTAAAGATTCAATATGTGATTATGGTGGAATAAGTCTTGCTGGCAAGCCAAAAGACACTGGTAAGTATTCTTGCGAAGTTACGCTTTGCGTAGACACTGAAACAGGCGCAGATGTAGTTATTCCAGAAGCAAAACGTTTGGAATCATTCCTAGTAGTTGGTGTGTCTGGCTCTGGTAAAACTACAATGATATATGAGCCAATGTTAGCAAGAGATTTAGATAGAAAATATTTCTTTAGAGAAATTTCAAAAGAAATGGGATTTACAGCTCTAAGAACAGGAATTGCTACTCTTAACATGCCATATGATAATGATTACTTAACAGAGAACTTTAGATTAGACATGTTAACGCCAACCCCTGAAAAAGTAGATTTATATAATTCATATATGAAGAAAATGATTATAAGTTCATCTGGTGGAAAATATGTATATAGAAACTTTGGATTAACATATTTATCTGCTGATTATGATTCAGTAGAAAGAGTGCTAAATGTTGCTAAGAATTATAAATTAAAAGTTAATTTAATCGACCCAAATAATGCAAATTCGCCTGGTATGAACCCATTTATATATGATGACCCTATTAAAACTGGTATGGCAATATCATCTGTTTTAAAAGGATTATATGCAACAAGTAGGCCAGATGTTCAACTAGCTTTTAGGGAAAACACTGCAATACAAATTATAGAAAATCTTTCAATCTTATTAAAAGAAATGTATCCTAGATTGAATGATGGAGATTTACCAAATCTAGAAGACATGCTCAATATGATGAATGACTTTTCACTTGTAGAAGAAATGTGTAATCAAATGAAAGAAATTCCAGAGCTTGCTGAAAAATATAAAATACTTATAAAATATTTCGAAAATAACTTCTATGCAGGCTGTGATAACTTAAAAAACACAAAGCAATCAGTATTCACGGCTTCTGCTGAGCTAGACAATTTGCTTAGATACCCTGGAGTTAAAAACATATTATGTAATAGAACAAATAACTTGGTTTATGATAAAGTATTAGAAGATGGAGAAATCACATTTGTATGTACTAGAAGAGGAGATTTAGGAGCAAATGCTCACAAAGCATTTGGTATATTCTTCTTATTACTTATGCAACAATCAGTTTTATCAAGACCTGGAAATGATAATACAAGAATTCCACATTTCTTATACATTGATGACTTTCCTGAATTCTTGTGTAAAGCAATCGAGCCAATATTTACAGTATATAGAAAATATAAAGTTGGTAACATTTTATCTGCTCAAACATTATCTCAGCTTGGTGATGAAAAAGGTAACTTTAAAGATGAAATACTTGCAAACTGTGTGAACAAAGCAATATTTGGTAATGCCCTTCCGGAAGATGTTGAATGGTGGCAAACAGAATTGCAAGACAAGAGAGAATGGACCTGGGGCAATAGTTACGAGACAGATACTAGCAAAGACAATTATGGATATGACTCTAAATACTCTGGCATAGAATTTAAATGGAAACCAAATTATACAAAAGGTAAAATAATGTCTCTTAAAGGCAAGCAAATTCTATTTAAAGTAAAAGATAGTAAAGGAAAGAGTATTGTTGCTAAAGGAAAATTAGACTTCTTAGAAGCAAAATATAAGGAGCCTAAACATCCAAAAGAATATAACTTTGAAAAATTTTCTAGTGGAATATCTGATAGTATAAAGAAGAAACCATTTAGTACAAAGTTTAGAGGAAACTTTGCTGCGGCTGCCGCAGATAATGACCCTACAAATTTTGAAAACGAAGTAGACCCAGTTAAAACAGATATTTCAGATTCAAAATATTTCTTAGATAATGATGATGCAATTGTGTTTGATTTAAACAGAAAAAAGGAAAACAATGAGTAAATATTGACTTTTTTGTTGTAAAGTATTATAATATTGGTATTGTATTTTTATACAATATTTGTCTCAGCCAATCATAATTAATACTGAAGGGAGAATTATTATGTACTACGGTCCTATTCCGAATATCGACGATTGCGATTACGATGAAGAACTCGGCATGTACTATGATTCCGATTCAGGGAATTATTATACGTGCGATGAAGATGGAAAGATTTATGAAGGAGGTAGCGATTATCCAATTAATTAATTAGTTCTACTAAGTTCATCAATCCACCCTTGCTGAGACAAAAGTCCCAAAACCGAATTCGGTTTTGGGACTTCATTTTTTAAATTCCTAACAATCTAACTTCCACATTTTCCATTTTATATTTTCCATTTTCTAATTTAAAATCAACCAAAGTCTTGTCCAAAGTTTCCTCATTTTGTCTTAAATCTGTAGAAAAATATAACTTAATTTTGCTTATCTCCACTTTGTTCATTACAATTGCTTTAAATGTCTCTGCCATATGCTTGTCGTCTTCACAAATTAATATAAGTTGTGGCATTGAGCTAAATCCAGAGTCTCCTGGTACAAAATTATCATAGAAATCATTGTATAGTCTCATTCTTTCTACTAATTTTTTCTCCCAGTCCTCTTCTCTTCTTATAACTTCAAATAAAAATTCAATAGATTTATTATTCTTAGTTAATTTTACACTTCCGCCTGTTGCTTTAAATGTTTTCCCTGTTAGCTTTGCTGTAATTGCAGGCTTAACTGTATATGAGTCAAATGCTTTAACCTTTCTTAAATATGCAATAATTGTTTGATTTCCAGCAAGTCTTTTCTTAATCATAGGAACTGGTTTTGTATTATCTGTTGGCTGCCATTTACATTCAATTCCTCTTGAATTAAGTAGGTATTTACCCATTTTCTCTAAGCAGTAAATTCTATATATTCCCTTACCATCTTCACCTTTAAAATAGTATCTAGTAAGTATTTTTGATTTTATTAATTGGTCTAATTTGTTATTCAACTTATCTTGTGATGCTATTTCTACATTTTTCCATTGTAGCATTTGAAATAGTTGTCTTGAAGTAACAAACTCAAATTCATTTACTAATTCCAATATTCTAAAATGTAACTCATTTATATGTCCTATATTTATCTTATGTATTATTTGATTCATGGATACATATCCATCTTTACCGTCGAAGGTCTTAATTTCTCCTTCTCTTACTGCAAAAGGTGATACTACCGCCTTTATCTCGTTATCTTCTACCATAACCATCTCTCCTCTTTTTTGGTATATACATCTATTTTACCACACTTTTCTAAATTTGCACAGTAGAGACACTCCTTTTTGTGCAAATTTTTACACGTTTAAGTGTGTCCCTTTTGTTCAAGTAGACTCTCTACTTCTTTGCTCGTTAGGAATCTCCACTCGCCAATTTTCAAGTTCTTAACACTTATATTTTCAATTTTGCTTCTATGCAATGCCAACACTTTTTTATCAATAGCATTACACATTTTTCTAACTTCTCTGTTTTTTCCTTCATGAATAGTAATTTCAATTCTTGAGATATCTTTTTCTTTGTCTATTTTTAGTATCTTAACCTTAGCCTTACCTGATGTATAGTTATCTATTTTTACTCCTTGCTTTAGTGCTTCTACTTCTTCCTTTGTTACAATTCCTTTTACAGTTACATTATAGGTCTTTTCTATTTCATATTTCGGATGTGTTACTCTGTATATAAATTCGCCGTCATTTGTAAGTATTAAAGCTCCTGATGTGTACATGTCCAATCTTCCTACTGGAAGTATTTTTTCTTTTACCTTAACTAAATCAAGTACGGTATTCCTATCAAACTGGTCCTTTGTAGTAGTAACATATCCTATTGGCTTATTTAGCAAAATATACACCTTTTTTTCGGCTTTTCTTACCTTATTACCTTTGAATATTACTTCATCCGTCTCTGGGTTTATTTTTATTCCTAGCTCTGTTACAACTTTTCCGTTTACTTGTACATCACCATTTAGTATGTGCTCCTCTGCTTTTCTTCTTGAGCATACTCCTTGGTTCGCCAAGTATTTTTGTAGTCTTTCTTTCTCCAACTTTTCTTCCTTTCTTTATACAGTTTTTATATAAATTAATTTACTTTTTAATTATATAACTTAATCAAGATACATACTAAATCGTTTAATTTTTTTCCTCCGCTTCAAGCTTATATAACACATCTTTAAAATACTGCGGTAATTCTGCTTCTAAATGCATTTGCTTACCTGTTATAGGGTGTTTAAAGTCTAAGCTCTTTGCATGTAGCATTTGACCTTCCACGCCAAATTCATTTTTTCCACTTGAGTAGACCATATCTCCCACTACAGGATGTCCTATTTCTGCCATATGTACTCTTATTTGATGTGTTCTTCCCGTATCTATTTTTACTTCTAGCAAGGTATAGTTATGATATCTTTTTATAACTTTAAAATGTGTTATAGCTTCTTTTCCATCTTTTCTAACAGCCATTTTCTTTCTATCTTTGGTGCTTCTACCTATTGGCATATTTATTGTTGCCTCATTCTCTGCTACTCTTCCTCTAACCAATGCAATATATATCTTTTTTACCTGTCTATCTTTAATTTCTTTGCTCATATTAATGTGAGCCTGGTCATTTTTAGCTACTATTATTAAACCAGAAGTATCTTTATCTAGCCTATGTACTATTCCAGGTCTTATCTCTCCTCCAATGCCTGATAGACTGTCTTTGCAAATTGCCATAATTGCATTAACCAGCGTACCATCTGGATTACCATTAGCCGGATGTACTACTAACCCCTTTGGCTTATTTACTACTATTATGTCATTATCTTCATACACTATTTCTAGCTCTATATTTTCTGGCTTTAAGCCTATCTCTTTAGCTTCAGGAATATTAACCTCTATTTCATCACCAAGCTGCACTTTGTATGAATCCTTTTTTGCAGCTCCATATACTAAAATATTCCCTTCCTGTATAAGCTTTTGCACCATTGCTCTAGAAATATTGCACTTTTTAGCAACATACGCATCTAAACGCACATTTTCTTCATCTGCTACAATCTTTTCCACAATTTATACTCCTTTTGTCATGCACTTTCGTGAAACGCTGGTGACAGATTTAAATCTGTCACCGTGTTGCACTGTTATTCCTCATTTGACAATCTCTCATAAAATACAAAGTTATCATCCTTATACAATTCTTTATAATTATCATCTCTAGATAAGAACATATTTAACTTAGAATTTTTGCGTATTAACACATGTGTTATATCATATTCTTCAAATTTATTTTCATAGTACGTAGATAAATTTGATATATTCATATAATCAGAGAATATGTCTCTTCCTTCATACTTGCCTTCTGCATTTTTTACTCCATTAAATTGAGGTGTGTACAATTCTGCTCTAGAGTCTATAAATACTGGTATTCCTCTATATAATAAATAACTTCCATAGTTATACTCGTTAAACATTCTCATGTTCTCTATGTCTATATTTTCTAATATATAGTTACTAGCTTGTACTGGGTATGAGCTTTCGTTTACTATTGGGCTATTTATTTTTCCTCTATATAATGCAAAGCTTACTAATATCGCTAATAAAATAGTTATAATCTTTCCCCATAATGAAGTAATTGCTTTAACTGCTTGCTCTGTTCCGCCTTTGTCATATTTATCTATTAATGCTACTAATAATTTAGCAAAAATAAGTCCACCTATTAACACAAACATAGAAACCTGTCTTCTAGACATGAATGCCATTAGTGTTAATCCTGCAATCATAAACAAATCTCTAAGCTTAATTTTAACATCTGTAAAAATTAGTATTAATAAAAATAGTACTAAAACAGTTAATGTTTTTAAATCATTTATAAGTGTTAATGGCAAATGCTCACTTATATTTGACATGGTATTTCCTTCCATAGTTTTTGGAAGATATGTATATGGTGTATCTCCTAATGGTGTTAAAAGTCCAGTAAAAATACATATTATCATTATTATAATGAGATACTTTATATTTTTGTCCTTTCTTAAAATTACTTTATATGGTTTCTTCTTTCTTTCTTCTAACCTTCTATCTGCAGTTTCTTTATCTTCTTGTAATTCTTCAATTTTTTCTGTTATTTTGTCTATTTCTTCTTGTGGTTTATTTTTTAATGTCAATTTTTTGACCTTGTTTTTGTAATGTTTAATTGATATTTTGTAGTATAAATTCGATTCTTGAAGTGCTGCAATAATGTATTCTACTATATATGGCAAGTATAAAACAAAATAGAATGGCCATACTGCCAAATGTACATTAGCAATAATAATTGAAATAATTATCAATCCTACTGCATATCTTATCTTTTTGTTTTCTATAAATTTCTCTATAAATAATATTGTTAATGCAAATAAAATATATGTAACAAGCTGTGCCCTTGCTGCAATAAAGTTCTTTAATAAGAACATCGTTCCCAGTGTTACAAAGAATGACACAAGTTGGTTTTTACATACCTTATTCAGTGCATAGTAAATTACTATGCCAAGAGCAATAGCTAAAATTGCTGTTGCAATATATATAGCTGTAAATCCGCCTATCCCGATGTTTTCTCCTAGTTGATATACCAAATAGGTCCCTACATCATACGCCCAGTGTGGATACGTATATGGCAAATTTTCATGCCAAGAAAAAGGGTCTTGCATATCTATTCCATTTTCTAAAATGTGCTTACCTATTGCTATAGTGTAATATGTATCATTTTGCAATGTTTTTGGTGTTAGTGCAAAGCAAAAAATTATAATAACAAATATTGCAAGTACATTAAATTTTATTTTTGTTTTCTTATCCATTGATTTTCATCCTTCCATTTGTATAATTATTAATTTAATGCACTTATTATATCAAAAAAGGGCTTTGAAATAAAGCCCTTTTTTGATTTATTTATATTTATTTTATCCATTTATTTGTTTTGCAACTTCTTCAGCAAAGTTTTCTTCTCTCTTTTCTATTCCTTCACCTTTTTCAAATCTTGCAAATCTTATAATTTTTGCACCTTTATCAGCTACTAATTTTCCAACTTTCATGTCTGGGTCTTTTACAAACTCTTGCTCTACTAGGCAAATTTCGCTATAGAATTTTCCAAGTCTACCTTGTACTATTTTTTCTGCTATAGCTTCTGGTTTTCCTTCATTCATAGCTTGAGCTTTTAAAATTTCCATCTCTTTTGCAAGTCTTTCAGCTGGAACAGCATCTCTATCTAGGTATTCTGGTCTTGCAGCAGCTATTTGCATACAAATATCTTTTGCAAGCTCATGTGTTCCATTTTCTATTTCAACTAAAACAGCAATCTTTCCATCTCCATGGATATAGCTTTCTAATAGGTTGTTTGTCTCAAATCTTTCAAATCTTCTTATTGACATATTTTCACCTATAGTAGCGATTTTATTTGTTAGCACTTCTTTAACTGTTTTATCTGGCTCTGCTATAGATTTTTGCTCTAGTAAAGCTTCTACATCAGCAGGATTATTTTGAGCAACTTGTTTTGCAACATCTGCAACAAAATTTCTAAATTCTTCATTCTTAGCTACGAAGTCTGTTTCTGCATTAACTTCAACAACACTTCCAACTTTTCCATCTTCAGAAATATATGTTTCAACTAATCCTTCTGCTGCTATTCTGTCAGATTTCTTTGCAGCTTTTGCAATTCCTCTTTCACGTAATAGCTCTATAGCTTTTTCTTCATCTCCATTTGTCTCTGTTAAAACTTTTTTGCAGTCCATCATACCTGCACCTGTTTTTTCTCTTAACTCTTTAACTTGGCTTGCTGTAATCATTTAAAATATCCTCCTTTATATTAAAATAAAAGGAGATAGAGCAGATAAAAGCTCTCCTCCTTTTTATAATTTTATAAATTATTCTTTTACTTCTTCAGCAGCTTCTGTAGTTTCTTCTTCGTTTGCAACTACTTCTTCTATGCTTTCTGGAGCTGTTTCTTCAGCTTCTTCTGTCATTTCAGTTTGAGCTGCTTCCATAGACTCACCTTGTCTACCTTCTATAACTGCATTTGCCATACAATCTGCTATTAAAGCAACTGCTCTTATAGCATCATCATTTCCTGGTATAGCATAGTCTACATCTTCTGGATTGCAGTTTGTATCAACTAATCCTATAACTGGAATTCCAAGTTTTCTAGCTTCTAAAATTCCTATTCTTTCTTTCTTAGGGTCAACTATAAACATTACTCCTGGAAGCTCTTTCATATCTTTAATTCCTCCAAGATTTTTTTCTAGTTTTTCCATTTCTTTCTTTAAAAGAATAACTTCTTTTTTAGGTAGAACATCAAATGTTCCATCTTCTTGCATTTCTTCTAATTTCTCTAATCTGTCAATTCTTTTTCTAATTGTTTCAAAGTTTGTTAGAGTTCCACCTAACCATCTTTGATTAACATAGTACATACCGCATTTTTCTGCAGCTTCTTTTACGCACTCTTGTGCTTGTTTTTTAGTTCCAACAAATAGAACTGTTTTTCCTTCCTCTGCTTGCTCTTTTAAGAAAGCATAAGCTTCATCTAATTTCTTAGATGTTTTTTGTAAATCGATAATGTGGATACCATTTCTAGCTTGGAATATGTATTCAGCCATCTTAGGGTCCCATCTTCTTGTTTGATGTCCAAAGTGAACACCTGCTTCTAGTAATTGTTTCATTGCAACTACTGCCATTTCAAATTCCTCCTTTTTTGTTTTACCTCCACTAAGCATAAACATTTAAAAAGACTTGCTTTAGATTTAAAACAAGCACTCCTCTTTAAACTAGCTTGTGTGTGTATTTTTGACGTATTCTATTGTATCATAGATTGAGAAAAAAAACAAGAGGTACAAGCAAATTTTCTTGTGTCGTCTTGGTTTTAATATTTTGTTAATAAAATTTTTCTACATTATGTTTATTTTTTCGTCAACATATGATACAATACTTGTAAATTTAATTTGTGGAAGGGTGAATTATATGCAATTTAATAAATGTAGTAGATGTGGTTGTTTTTTTGTAAGTAATGGTGATGTATGTCCAAGTTGCCAGCCAAAGGATAATTTTGAGATGAGTAAATTAAAAGAATTTTTAGATAATTCAGATACAAATTACTCAATGGACTCTATTTCTTATGATACTGGAATTAGTATGAGAAACTTAAATAGATATTTTGCCAAAGATAGCTTTGTAGATTATAAACCTAAAATTAATTTGTAAGCAAGCAAATGTGACAGATTTAAACCTGTCACATTTGTTTTACTAATTTTTATTTGACCACATAAATTTCTTGCAATCTTTTTATCGCTTTTCTTCCCTTTTCTTCATCATTTGCATGTATATATGCTACTATATCTCCGCTCCTTACTTTATCTCCTATTTTTTTGTTTAATACTATTCCTACTTCTGACTCAATTTTTTCTTCTTTTTTAATTCTTCCTGCGCCAAGAAATACGGAGAGTTTTCCTATTTTTTCTGCTTTTAGCTCTTTTATAATGCCTTCACTCTCTAGCACTACAGGCAATATATGTTTTGCTTTTTTAAATTTACTTGTATCTTCTATATAGCTTATATCTCCTCCTTGATTTTGTACAAGCTCTTTTAGTTTTGCTAATGCTTTACCATTTTGTATGTTTTCAAGCATTTTTTGTTTATTTTCTTCTAGTTCATCTCCCTTGCCTGCTAATTTTAACATATTGCTTCCTAGCTCTAATACAACTTGTTTTACATCATCTGCTATGTTTCCTTTTAATGCCTCTACCGCTTCTATAACTTCCAATGAATTTCCTACATTTTTCCCAAGTGGTTGCTCCATTGGAGTTATAACTGCTACTGTTTCTCTGTTTGCTAGCTTACCTATTTTTATCATTGTGTCCGCTAATTCTTGTGCCCTTTCTTTTGTCTTCATAAAAGCTCCGCTTCCATATGTTACATCTAATACTATTTTATTTGCTCCTGCAGCAATTTTTTTACTCATTATACTAGATGCAATAAGCGGTATGCTCTCTGTTGTGCTTGTTGCATCTCTTAAAGCATATATTTTTTTATCTGCTGGAGCTAAATTTAATGTTTGTCCAATTATACTAATTCCTATGTTTTTAACATTTCGTATAAATTCTTCTTCAGACACATCTGTCCTATATCCTGGTATTGACTCTAACTTATCAATTGTTCCTCCTGTATACCCCAATCCTCTGCCAGACATTTTTGCTACTGGCACACCAAGTGATGCAATAATAGGGGCAAGTATCAATGTTACTTTATCTCCTACTCCACCTGTGCTGTGCTTGTCAACAACATTACCTAGCTCAGATAAATCTAGTATATCTCCTGAATGTGCCATTGCTAATGTGAGGTTTGCTATTTCTTCTTCATCCATTCCATTTATATATATAGCCATAATTAATGCAGATGCCTGATAGTCTGCTATACTGCCATTAGTATATTCTTTGATAAAAAAATCTATTTCAGCCTTATTTAATTTTTGCTTATCTCGCTTTTTTGCAATTATGTCTTGAATGTTCATTTTCAATACCTTCTTTCGCGTTACACTATATTCTTTACAAAACTGCGTCTATGTAATGGACACAATCCATATTCCTTTATAGCAGCTATATGTGCTGCAGTACCATATCCTTTGTGTTTTTCAAATCCATACATTGGATACACTTCTGCCCATTGTCTCATAATTCTATCCCTTGTAACTTTTGCTATTATTGAAGCTGCAGCTATAGAATAGCTTTTTGCATCCCCTTTAATAATTGACCTATATGGTATGTGGTCTGTATCTATTTTTGTTAATGCATCAACTAAAATTATCTCTGGCTTTTCAATTCCTCTTTGCTTTTCTTGTAAATCTTTTTCCATTTCTTTTATAGCTGTAGTTAGACCTTCTTTTGTAGCATTTAAAATATTTATTCTATCAATCTCCTCTTGAGATATAATACCTACTCCATATGCAACTGCTTCGTTTATAATTTCTTCATATAGCTTTTCTCTTTTCTTTTCTGCTACTTTTTTAGAGTCGTTTACACCTTCTATCATCGAGCCCCTTGGCATTACCACACATGCTACAACTACTGGTCCAGCAAGTGGTCCACGTCCTGCCTCATCTATACCTGCAATGCTTGTTACACCTTGTGAGTACAATTCTTCTTCTATCTTTTTTATTTCTTTTAATCTTTCTACTTCTTTTTCCTTCATCTAATTACTTCCTTTTATTTATTCTTCTTATTTCATATCTGATAATTTATACACAGTATTTCCTGCATCATCTTGTATGCCATCCACATAAATCACATCATTTTGTTTATAGTCTACTACATAGTAGTCATTTACTTTTACCTCTTCTAAACCTAACTCTTCTAAATTGGCATTATCAATACAATAGTAATTATTATCCTCTGATTCTAGATTTATAACATTGTTATTTATCAAGTTTTGTATTTTTGCATCATCCTGCTTTTCTTTTATTTCTGTACCTATGTATTCAGCTCCTTCTTCTTCTATTTCTACTCTTTGTGCTATTACTTCTGTTTTACCCTGTATAAGAAGCATATTGGTTTTTATAGTTTCATACTCTTCGTTATTACATCCTTTACTTAATGCTTTTATTCCATAGTATATACCTACTGCTATAATTAGTATTACTAAAATAATTTTTATGTATGTTACTGCTAAATTTTTTCTTGTTTTCATGCTACATCTCCTCTATAGTTTGTTCTGTACATTATTATATATTGATATATTAATTTTTTCAAGTTTATCTAAAAAATTAAGCTGTGATTACTTTATCTTTCTTAAAATTTAAACATTTTTTTCACATTTTGTTCACAAATCTCTTGTATTATAGAAGTAGTTTAGGTTATTATATTTATAGGAGGTTTTTTAATGGAAGAAAATAATAATCAAAATGATTTTTCAAATAATAATACTAATGACAATAGCTTTAAAAATGTAGGAGCAAATTATTCTACTACATATAGTTCATTTGAAGAAAAGAAGCAAAAGCCAAAGAAATCGCGCTCTGGAACAGGTTTCGGCAAAACTGTATTACTACCTTTTGCTTGTGGAATTCTAGGTGCTGGAGTTGTAGTTGGTACGTGTTTTGGAATACCAGAAATTAGAACTAATCTTTTGGGATATTCTGCCTCAGCTTTAGGAGAAAATAGCAATTCTTCAAGCAATTCATCTGTAAATACAGAGCAAATCTCTTTACTCGATTATTCAGATACAGCTGTAGGAGTTGCACAAAAAGTACTTCCTTCTATTGTTGGAATTAATGTAACATACTCTGTAAATTCAATTTTTTATAATGGTGGTACTGCCTCTGCCCAAGGCTCAGGAGTAATTATAAGCGATGATGGATATATACTAACTAATAATCATGTTGTTAACTCTAGCTCAAGCTCTTCATATTATGAGCTTGGTAAAGCAAGTAAAATAACTGTTTCTCTATATAATGATGATACAGAATATGAAGCAGAAATAGTTGGTACAGACGAGCAAACAGATTTAGCCGTTATAAAAATAGACAAAGATGGATTAACTGCTGCTGAGCTTGGAAATTCTGATTCTGTACAAGTGGGAGAATTTTGTATGGCAATTGGTAATCCTTTAGGCTTAGGCACAACTGTTACTGATGGAATAGTTAGCGCTGTTAATAGAGAAGTTACAGACGAAGATGGTAACACATATACTGCTATTCAAACAAATGCAGCCATCAATTCTGGTAACAGTGGTGGTGCATTAGTTAACAGCCAAGGTCAAGTAATTGGTATAAATACATTAAAGGTTTCAGGAGAAGGAGTTGAAGGAGTCGGATTTGCCATTCCTATTAACTCTACAACAGATATAACCGACCAGCTAATTAAATATAACAAAGTAAAAAGACCTTACCTAGGAATTGGTGGTATAGAATTAGATGAAGAAACCGCTAGAGCAAACAACTTAACTGTTGGTATTTATGTAAAAACACTTGAGGACTTCTCAGCTGCTGAAAAAGCAGGAATTAGAGTCGGCGATGTTATTATAAAGGCAGATGGCCAAGACATCGAAACAATGGATGAGCTAAACGCAATAAAGAACGCAAAAGCAATCGGAGATAAGATGACATTAACTATATGGAGAGATGGTAAGACAGAAGACATTGAAGTAACTTTACAAGAGCAACCATAACTTGATAAAACTTGTTTTTGGGGACGGAGGAAAAAAACAACTTTTTTCGAATTAATCACTTTTTGTTCACACAATGTTCAAATTTCACCTGTATAATATAGCCATAGTTGATAAACAAGTTACTCCATTATCAACTATATATAAGTAAAACATCCCCTTTTATTTTCAAAAGCAACTGTTTAAACAGTTGCTTTTTTATTGCGACACAGAAGAGAAAAAACTTGTTTTTAGGGACGGAGGAAAAAAACAAGAAAGATAAATAATCTATCATAAGCACAAAAAAAGAAACAGAGAATTCCTGTTTCTTTTTTATTCAAGATGGTTTCATTGTTTCATTTCTGTAGCAATGGAAACATCTAATTATTTTAACTAAGCAAGTTCTACAACTGCTCCTACTTCTGTAAATTTAGCTTTTAATTCTTCAGCTTCTTCTTTCTTTACATTTTCTTTAACTGTTTTTGGAGCTCCGTCAACTAAGTCTTTAGCTTCTTTTAATCCTAATCCTGTTGCATCTCTAACTACTTTGATAACTTGGATTTTGTTTGCTCCAGCTTCTTTTAATACTACGTTAAATTCTGTTTTCTCTTCAGCTGCTCCTGCTGCTCCACCAGCTGCTGGTGCTGCAACTGCTGCTGCAGATACTCCATATTTTTCTTCTATTCCTTTTACTAATTCTGATAATTCAACAACTGTTAAGCTGTCGATTGTTTCTAATAATTCATCTATTTTTGCCATTTTAAAATTCCTCCTCAAATTTAATTTTTATTTGCAAACTTGGCTGTTTGCTATTTTTTGTTAATTATTATGCATTTTCTTTTTGCATTCTAACTGCATCCAATGTAGCAGCAAGTTTTGTAATATTTCCAAGTAATGCTCCAGCAAGTTTTGCAAGAAGTTCTTGTCTTGATGGTAATTTTGCTAAAGTGATTATCTCTTCTGCTGTCATAACTTTACCTTCGATAATTCCTCCTTTTATTTTGTAGAAGTCATTACTTTTTGCAAAGTTATATATTGCTTTAGCAGGTGCTAAATAATCTTCTTTACTTGTAATTAATGCTGTTGGTCCTTCTAATAATTCGTCTAGACCATTTTCGCCATTTGCATTTAATGCTCTTTTGATTATGTTGTTTTTAATAACTCTGTATTCACCATTTGCTTCTCTTACATCGTTTCTTAATTTAGTAACATCTTCAACAGAAATTCCTCTATAATCTACTAATAGGATTAAATTAGATTCTTTTAATTCTGCTGCTAAATTATTAACTACTTCTTCTTTTTGTTTTAGTATTTTTTCACTAGCCAATTTATTTCACCTCTTTCTATAAATGATATATAAATAAAAAATCTGTATATATAGCCATAGGCATATACATACAGATTTACTCCGCACTATAATATGCCTAGGTAAGACTTATTTTTTTGCTTACTGTCTTTGGCTATTTATTTTTTACTACTTTTGATCAATATACATACTTGGTCCCATTGTTGTAGATATAGCTACACTTTTTATATATTGTCCTTTAGCTGCTGCTGGTTTTGCTTTTATAATAGCATTCATAACAGTTTCATAGTTTTCTAATAATTTATCTGTACCAAATGAAACTTTACCAAATCCTAAATGGATAATATTTGTTTTATCTAGTCTATATTCTACTTTACCAGATTTAATATCATTTATTGCTTTTGTAACATCCATTGTTACTGTTCCTGATTTTGGGTTAGGCATTAAACCTTTTGGTCCTAATACTTTACCTAATCTTCCTACAACGCCCATCATGTCTGGTGTTGCAACTATTACATCATAGTCAAACCAATTTTCTTTTTCAATTTTTGGTATTAATTCTTCTGCTCCAACAAAATCTGCTCCTGCATTTTTAGCCTCTTCAGCTTTTGGTCCTTTAGCAAAAACTAATACTCTTAGTGTTTTACCTGTACCATTTGGAAGTACTGTTGTACCTCTTACTTGTTGGTCAGCTTGTTTTGAATCAACACCTAATTTAACATGTAATTCAACTGTTTCGTCAAATTTTGGTTTTGGCATTTTTTGAATTAAATCTAATGCATCTTTTGCACTATAAAGTTTTGTCTTGTCAACAAGCTTTTCAGCTTCTTGATATCTCTTTCCTTTTTTCATTCTTTACCTCCTTTGGTTCAAACGAGCCAAATAACTCTCCCAATTATTTTTATTATTCTTCTACTACAACACCCATAGATCTTGCAGTTCCTGCTACCATACTCATTGCTGCCTCTAATGATGCTGCATTTAAGTCTGGCATTTTTTGTTTAGCTATTTCTTCAACTTGTGCTTTAGATAATTTAGCTACTTTTTCTCTGTTAGGTTTTCCTGAAGCTTTTTCTATTTTAGCAGCTTTTTTAATTAAAACAGCCATTGGTGGCTCTTTTGTAATGAATTCAAATGATTTGTCTTTGTAAACAGTAATTACAACTGGAACAATCATTCCATTAAGGTTTGCTGTTCTATCATTAAATTCTTTTACAAATTGCATAATGTTTACACCACTAGCACCTAAAGCTGGTCCTACTGGTGGAGCTGGTGAAGCCTTGCCTGCAGGTATTTGTAATTTTATAACATTACCTATTTCTTTCTCTGCCATGCTATTCGCACCTCCTTTAACGTTAAATATGTATATTAATCTAAAAATAGATTATTAGCTTATTTTTTGAACTTGTGAGAAATCTAGTTCTACTGGAGTTTCTCTTCCAAACATTGATACTAGTACTTTTACTTTATGCTTTTCTTTACTAATCTCTGTTACAGTTCCAATGAAATCTTTTAATGGTCCATCTAATACCTTTACAGAATCATTTACATCATAATCCACATTTACTTCTGGCACTTCAAATCCCATTGCTCTAATTTCATCTTCTGTAAGCGGAATTGGGTCAGTACCAGAGCCAACAAATCCTGTAACACCTCTAGTATTTCTTACTATATACCAAGTTTTTTCAGTTACAATCATTTTTATTAGAACATAACCTGGAAAAACCTTTTTCAAATTAGTCTTTCTTTTTCCATCTTTAATTTCTATTTGCTCTTCCATAGGAACAATTATATTAAAGAAGTAGTCCTCTAATTCTCTGTTTTTTATTGTTTTTTCAAGGTCAGTCTTTACTTTATTTTCATAACCTGAATATGTGTGTATAACATACCATCTTGGCACTAATTCTTTATCATCTTGAGACATACTTTAGCCTCCTTTATTCTTCTACACTATTAGCATCTTCAGATACTGCATTTTCTGTTTCATTTTCAGACACTTCATTTGTAACTACAGTGTTAGTGTCTGCAGTATTTGTATCTGTATTATCTACACTGTTACTCTCTATTGTGTTAGTTGTACCAACCATTTCTTTTAGTTTTTCAATACCATATGTATTCATACTTTCGAAAGCTAAGTCTAACACAAATACAATAGCAGCTGTTATAAGTACAACTGTTATTACTGCAACAGTATTATTTAATAATTGCTTTGGTGTTGGCCAAATTACTCTTTTTAATTCTGCCTTAAAATCTTTCATAAAATGTCTTTTATTTTTCTTATCTTGTTTTTTACTCTCTTGCTTTTTTACATCTTGTTTCTTTACGTCTTGCTTTTTATTTGCATCTTTAGGCATTACTTATTCCCCCTTAAAGGTTTACAATACTATTTTGTTTCTTTATGTGTAGTACGTTTTTTGCAATACTTACAATATTTAACAACTTCAAGTCTTTCAGTATTGTTTTTCTTATTTTTTTCTGTCATGTAATTTCTTCTCTTACATTCTGTACATTCCAAAGTTATTGGTTCTCTTGCTCCTTTTGCAGCCATTTTATACACCTCCAGATTTATTATGCTTATATTTACTATTTTTATAAGACTTTTATAAGCGTATGCATTCACATACGCTTAATTATTTTACCATGTTTTTCATGTATTGTCAACTGTTAATGGCTATTTTCTCACAATTTTTCACTTATTCCTTAACCACTCAACAGCTCTATCTCCTATAGTCGCTCCCCATGGTGCTCCTTCTATGCTGCCAGGCGTGTTATCTATTTGTATACTTGTTAAATTTGATGCATATGCAAATTTTGTTTTGCATTTTGTACTTTTTCCTTTTGTTTTTATCAAATTTAAAGTTTCTATATTTTGGTTATTTATTAAAGTTCAAAGTTGATCTTTAATAAACACAAAAAATTATATACTTTTAGTAAGTTTTTTTCAAGCCCTCTAGTTAATTTGTAATATTTTTTTAATATTTCTGTAACACATTTGTAATATTTACGTAAAACAAGGTGGCAGATTAAAAACTGTCACCTTGTTTCTCTAACTTACTATTTATCTATCTTTCTTCGCCATCATTTCTATTATTCTTATAATTTGCATTTTTCTTTCTATAATGTTTACCTTTTAAGTTTGTTCCCTTTACAGCAAAATGTCTTCCTTGCGTTTTAAATACTATGTTTCTAGCTCGCTTATTTGTTGCTGTTTGTTGTTTGCTATTAGCTTTCGAATCATCTAATTTTAAACGTTTACTATGAAAATGCTTCTCATCATTTAGAGCTTTATTATCGCGTTGTTTTAAATTAATTTTGCTTGTAGGCATATTTATCGCTGCAGATACTTCTGTGTCATCATAAACCAAAACATAATTATCACTTAATCTATATGTATATCCTGTATCGGTAATGTTTTCTGAATGAACAGTATCGTTTTCATCAGTTTTACTTTGCTTGCAAACTGCACCAACATATCCTCCACAATTTGCTTTATCTATGTTGTCCTTATCCAATAATCCTTCCAAAATTGCATATTTAAGTTCTTCATTGTTTTCTAAATCATGCAAATTAAATTTTGAATAAATAAAATCCGTATCAAATTTTCCAGACATTTTTTCTCTTTCTTGTGATACTTTAAATAATGTCAAATAGTCATACCATACTTTTATACTTCTCTGATAATCTAGTGTTCCTACTGGAGTAATAAAAACCATTCTACCATCTCTTGTGACAAATGTTTTAGTAAAAGAATTATTTAAATGAAGTGTTAATTTTTCATTTGGCAAATATGTATTAGGTTTAAATGCAACTGCTTTTGTGCTATACAAATCTGACATATCATATTTTGTTCTTTCATTTCCCATTAATGCTCTTCTATATTTTTGTAAGAATTCTTTACTATTTATTCCACTATATTTTATTTCATCCATGACACCAGGAAGCTTTAGCAATCTATCAAATCTATCTACAACTCTTAGCATTTTATCATATGTTTCTGGTGATACTGTGTTCTTACCTCTTTCTATAAAATTTATGAGTTGTTCTTTCAATACCGCTGCTTTTTCGAAATCTAAAGTTTTTCTTCTTCCTAAATATGTTGTTAATAACAAATTAAGTAATGATTCTATTTTTTTCTTATCTACCTGTCCATTGCTACCATTTTCCTTAGTTTTTATATCCATAAAATACACCATCCTATTTTTATTTTTAATTAAATTAAAATAAGTCAAATTATAAGTTTAAATAAAAAATTAAAGATATCTTAGCATTTAATTTATTTTAGTTTAATTAATTTTATTAGGTAGAAATTTTGCTCGTCATTATATTATACCATAAGTTAACATAAGTGTCAAATAATGTATTAATATCATATTTTTAGGCATAAAAAAACTGGCGAC